>Ga0209187_1001764_pt1 | contig 23402 bp, 30 predicted proteins | sample BantaG_FD_187430 | JGI IMG/M metagenome (GOLD analysis project Ga0209187, IMG submission 187430) | Marine algal microbial communities from Bantry Bay, Ireland - BantryBay_4 metaG (SPAdes) (version 2) | ecosystem: Host-associated > Algae > Red algae > Unclassified | place: Bantry Bay, Ireland...
CAAGAATTGCTGATCTGTTGTTCGAATGATCGCGCCGTCGATAAGTTCGTTTTCAAAATTAATTTGTACTGCCCATATAACTTCTTCTGTTGGTTCGCCTTGATCGTTATTTCTATTTCGGTCAAACACAGGACCGGTGCCAGATGTTGTATTTGCAGTTTGCAAAATAATTTGACGACCGTTTTGTTCAATCTCAACAGCGGCATCAAGTGCATCGTCAAGATTTCTATCAGCCACGATAAACTCTCCCACCGCTTGTACCGACTGCTAGTAAATGTTTAATTTCGTTGATGACCAATGGCAGATCTTTGATAGTTGTCTTTTTGATAACAGCTCCCTCTCCGGTTGCGAACTCAGTAGATATAGAACTGATCACTTTTTTCTTGATCATCGGCCCGGAGATATCTGAAAACTTAGGATTTTTCTCTAGATACCATGCCAGATAGATAGTCGCAGTTTTTAATTCTTTCGGAATTGTGCTTTCGCGATATCTGACATTCTCTTTGTCAGCAATTTTTGATCGCGGAAAAGAGAGTGGCTGGTCTGGAGTCTGTTTAACTCCTTTGTAGTTTTGTTGTTCAAGTATGTCTGTAGCACGTAGTATCAGTGCCTCTTCAGTACCAGCAGTTACAGATAGATTTCGCGCACTCAGAAAATCAGTCAGCTCTGTAATAGTTATATAACTATTTGCTGATTGATCAGTGCCAGTGCCAGTCTCTACTGTTAGTGCCATATTTTATTTTTTAGATTTACGATCAGCTTCGATTTGACGTTGTTTGATCGAGGCTGCTTGATTGCGTTTGATTTCAGCTCGTTGTACAGCTGCACGATCTACTGTCTTCGCATTCGCATTGATAGCAGCAATTTCTTCAGCTTGAGCTTCGTCGAATTGTGCTTTTGCTTCATTCAAATCTTTAAGCGTTTTAGCAGTTTTTACTCTAAGTTCTTTAATTAATTCAATTGGAGATTTTTCTTTCTTAGCTGCGGATTTCTTTTTTGGTTTTTGTTTTACAGCTTCTTGGTCTTGATTTTCATCGGTCATTGTTTAAATTCCTGTGTGTGTTTTTTTGGTAGTACTGAGTATAAAAAGAATGCCGGAGCCACAAGGACTCCGACAATCACACACTCGGTTTACGATTCGCGATGAGTCAACATGCACATCTTGATCGCTTTACGCTCGTTAAAAACTCGGCTCCAAGATCCGGCCGTTTCTAGTACCGCATTGCTTGGGTTACTGCCGCCGGTATATTTCATCCCGGTGGGGTGAAAACACGATTCCCAACGATGATACAATGCCTGACCCCCATGCCCGTTGCCTTCTGATGGCAAGGATTCGACTTCTGTGGGAACCGTCGGATTACCCAAACCGAACTGAAAACAGCCTGCTCCGAACACGTAAGTGTTGTAAACGCCAGCAGACTCTGGAGCTAGAGCATCATCGACAATTACTCGTCTACCGATGAAAGTTGAGAATGCTGGATCGCCGTTGGCGGGTGTAATAGTTCGGATAAGTTCTTGCTTCTGCAAATTAGCGAATGGCAAACTATGCATTACTATAATATCTAAATCAGCAGAAGAGTCTCCAAGCGAAGTTGTGGTGTCGATCAGCGCCGACGGCGAGATGTTAGTTACACCAGCGCTATATGCGCTACCGGAAATATCGAGTACCATATCGTCCTCATTAGCGAGATTGTTTGCAAAAACACCTTTAGTTACCGCAAGAGCACATGCTTGTAGTTTGCGCATTTTATATGCGGCTACCCGATTTGCAATAGCATTAGCAGGATCTGCATGAGCCAATTCTCGCGCTAGGGACATCGTCTTCCAAGATTTATTTCTAGAAAGTCGGACAGTCTCTTCTGTCTGAGTTTGAATGCCATCGTGAGTTGATTTTACTGCCGGATCATCACTAGAGATATTCTCGTCGGAGTCGTCCAGATCTCGGTAGCTATGAACGTCAATCTTCGAGCCGGGACCGGCAAGAAATGCGTCAAGTTGGGGTGAGCGCTGGAATGCGCCGGAGCTAATAAAAGCAGATTTTTGTTCGGTTAGAACTTGTACCCGGCTTGTAAAAAGCGACGGATCTATTACATCGGAAATTCTGACGGTCATTTGCAATTCCTCTTGTTAGTTTGCAGTTGTTGTAATTCGAGCTGCAGTGACTTTTTAAGACGGATTGCGGCCCTATGATTTCAAACGCTGGTAGGGCCATCCCGAAAAAGCGCTTGTACTACGTTGTTAGATTGTTGATATAGTCAGATTAATACTGCGCATGCAGTGATAAATGCTAATCGTTTGACATATATACGTAATTGTTAATTATTTTTTTTAAACTTCAACGCCTGCCGCTTTTGCTAATGCTGCATAGCGAGTTGGATTGTCACGTTTAAGCTGCGTCTGCTGCGTTAAATTATAAGTTTTTTCGGCAAATGGATTTGTAATAGTGCTTGCAGTATTAGCTGAGCCTTTTATATCAGCTGACTGACTATCAGGAAAATAAAACGGCTGGTGCTCTCTCTTATTCTCGATCCATTGCTCCGGAGTTAGTCCAACATCAACGCCAACATTATCTTTTGTGACGACAGCGCCTTCATCGTTAATATCAAATAGATGACTAGCGGAGCTAAGTAACTCACTCATAGCATCTTGTCTAACTTTACTTTCGTTGAGCGCTGCTTGTACTGACTCGTTGATTTTTGATTTTCTGTTAGTAGTTTCATACTCATTGATCCGTTCATCACGCATCTCTAGCTCTTTTGATAACTTATCAATCTCGCGTTGCAATGGAGCTGTTTTACTATTGAGTGCAGCGGTGACTTGATCTTCCACGCTTGCGTCTGGTGTTGCTGATGCTCGGAGACTTTCGATTTCATCGAGTTGTGTTCTGACCTCATCAGCATCAAGACCTGCAAAAGCTTGTAGCGCTTGTTTGTTTGTTCGGTTATCAGTGCGCTCTCTTTGAAGTGCTAAGTGGATCTTATCTACATCAGTTTGTGTTTTTATATCAGCTGCTGGAAGTAGCGTAAAGCCATCATCGTCAGCTTTATATAAATGTTCAAATCCTGCTGGAATATCTTCTACTTTTTCAAATTTTTCTAGTAACATGTGTGTGTCCTGTGTGTGTTTTGTATTTACGGATTTTATGAGTTAAGTCTGGCCTTCAATTCATCGAGATTTATAAACTTTCCTTGGCCGTTTACAAACTTAGAAATTGGCTGACCAGACTTTCTATATAGCGCTGCTCGCTTCTTACCAAGCACTTCATTCTGGAAATCAGTGGACTGTTTGGAAAGGAACAAATTGTAGTCTGTTTTTTCGGGCACTCGGCCAATTCTTGCACGGCGTTGTTGCCTTGCAAATTTGTCAAAAGTGCCTTTTTCACCACGGGGTAAGTCTGCTCTAGATTTGATATTTTTTAGTTTATTTTTCTTTGCATACTCTGATAGTAGAATCTTTTCAGTAGTCGGATCGAATGGCCTTTCCCAATAACTATTCGGATCTAGATAAGGTAGATAAATTGATCTGCAATTATAGTGTCGTGGTATTCGTGGTCTTCCGGCATCGCCTACATCAAACAAATTACCATCAAGGGCAATACAGCCGGGAGTCGTACCGCTGTCTAAAGTTGCTCTGAAGATCTCTTGCTTAACAAAGTTTTTATTAGTCTCGTATAGTTTAGATCTTGCTTGAGTTGATACACTGATAACTGATGTACTAGCAATTGTCGATAATGCATTTTTTGCATGTTTGATAGCGCCTTTTTTCACTTGGGCTACAGCTTGAGTTGGAGTAGACCCAGCTCGCATTGCTGTTGATAATTGAGTTGTCATACGCTTTGCGTCGAGATTTTCAAGCTCTTCGATAGACTCGTCGATAGTCTGTCCTTGCGGTAGAGTGATGTCTTTGACTGTTTGTTTTAAATCGTCTTTTTTTGGTTGTTTGAATTCGAGTGGTTCGGCAAGTGGCAGACTGTTTGAAATTGTTGTAGCTGCAAATATCGCTTCTATCTGCGATAGCTCTAGCATCTCATCAGGTAGTGTTGTGCGAAGTGCGCGATATGCTGGTGCTCTGAGCTTAGTCAGCTCTTTTAAAAGTTTGTTTACTGTTGATTTATACCTAGGTGATGTTATTGGTATGCCTTCAAGCTTTGTTGCATAAAACAAAAGTAGTTGCTCGGCTTTTTCATCAGTGTTTTTTAATAGCTTTCCTGACTCTTTACTGAGATTGTTTGCGTAATTTATAAGATATAGCTGACGTCTGACGAAGATGTCGAAAATCGTTTCATTGACTGTTGCCACTGTCGTTACTCGTCAAACAGCAGCTGTTCTTCTTGTGACAATAGTATTTGCTCTTCGTCAAAAGTTGTTTCGACGATTCCCTTTTTCTGCAACAACTTGTGCATACTTGCATCTGAGATCTTAAGACCATTTTGCTTGCTTGTAGTTAAGTCGAGTATCTCAGAAGAGCCGAGAACAGAATTAGTAAATTGCAAGTTAGCTCGAACTTCAATTTCCTTTTCGGGGTTTGCAACGTTGAATAGTGGAGCTAATTGTCGAAGTACATTTTCCAGTGCTTGCGCTCCTGCTATTGCCATCTGTGAGTAGCTTGCGAGCATCGATTCTTCGCGAAGTGAAATCGCAGTACTGGAATCTCTATTTGATTTACTCTGCGGAGATTGCATTGTTGCCAGTTGATGCGCCTTTTCATATTCATTTTCAATTGCTACTCGTGTCTCTTGCAAACCGAGCGATGATGCTCCGATGAATGATGCGCTACCGCCTTCTTGAAGTTCGATCTTTGCGCCGTATCCAGTCCTGACATCTTCGTCTTCTTGGCCGAATTTTCTTCCTGAAATTACAAGAGTCTCATTCGCCATGGAGTGTAAATTAAGATGGTAGTCACAGGTAAGTTTATAGATTGTCAGACATGATGATTTCAAAGCTGACAATGGTGGAGCGCTGATATCGCAGTGAGTATCGCCAGCATTTACAAACGAAAACGGCATCAGAGGTAATGTTTTACCCTGAGCATTTGGTGCGATATAACTGAGTGCATCGACGTTTGCAGACTCGTCATTTGTTGTTGCAGTGACGTATCGAAAGTTTCCATCTTCATCGGGTAGCAGTCGGATAACTCGATATTGTTTTACTTCAGAGTATTTATAGTTTTCATCAAGTTGATGTGCTGTTTCATTCAATACGACATAGTTGATTTTATTGTCATCGTCACAAGACCAGATCGGTACGGCTGTGTTCTTGTAAATTTTTACTATAGGCCGGATCTTTTTTGTAACAGGATCAATGGCGATGTCTCCCAACAGCGAGGCTCTGCCGAATTTTAATTGTTCCTCATTAATGGCTCGGATAAATTCATAGATAGTCGTATGGTCGCCAGTCGCATCTGTAAACAGACTTTCCATCGATTTGGGTAGAGTTACAGATGCTGGATATCTGTGCAGTACTCCGAGAATACGTTTTACAGCAGTCTCAAAAATATGCGGTACAGTGCCTCGATCTTTATAAGCTTCGTAATTTTTAAAGCCAATTTGTCCGGGTAGCATTCCGTCAATTTGCATGCCCGTTGTCGGCTTTAAGTACACTGCAGATTTAGCTTTAACTGCGGAAGGTCCAGCAATAAGATCAGCTAGCTCTTCCCATTCTTCTAGCATGGCAGTAAAACAGGGATGTTCGGCTCTCAGCATATATACTCTCGTGTGTTAAGAGTATATATACGTTTTTTATAGTGGTTTTTAGTATTGTCCGAGTACTCGTGACTCAGAGAAATGTTGAGACATTGAATTGCACAGATAACGTAGGACATCTGAGCAATGATCCTCTGATGACTTCAAGGTATCAAAATCTCGATCCGGATCTCTCTGTAACGCGGGTACGGTGCGAAGTATTCCTTCATCGCAGCATTCACATATAAACAAGCCCGGTTTTTCTCGCGTAACACCTTCAAACTTTCGGGCGTTGGCAAAAGCAATTCGCATACGCTCGTATCCAGTTTTTCGAGTGCCGGGTGATTTATCTGATTTTAGAAATGTTGGACCTTTATACGTTGTACCATCAATACGAACTTTTTCTGCCAGATCTCGTCCGACGCTATGGCCGTTATCGACATTGAAGATGGCACTGTCAGACGGCCCGGGTTTTACGTGACCATAAATTCCCATTTCTAGCTCGCGTTCGATGATGCCTCTTCCAATTTGCGTTGCAAGCATGCGTACTCCGGTATCTTTTTTACCAGTCCAGCCATACCATTCTTTAAAACAAAATATGTCGTTTTTAACTGTATGTACAAGCTCTCCGTCGATCATTACATCAGAGCCATCAGAGATCGCAGCCCAAATTACCGCGAAAGGTTTTGCTGATCCATAGTCGAAGCAACGATAGATTTTCCATTGCTGCGGTGGCATAAAATCATTGACTACGTTGAAGCGCTTATCAAATACGTCTCCAAACATCAGAGTATCGTCATTTTGGGAAAATTCGCCCGTCAGCCAAGCGATTCTTTTAGCCGGATCTGCCACATCCATCAATTCAGATCCGTACCCTTTCAGATACGTGTTCTCGATCCAACTTGAGAATATTGCGCATTGTGTGCGCTCATAAGTTTCTATTTTTTGTGTAATTGGATCGTATGCCTCTGTCTTGCGCGTTGTTATTTTTCCGTAAGGGACAGTTCCAATTCCGAATCTTTCTTTAATGTCTCTCGCACTAGGCCCATAAGGATTTGTTGTGGCTATGGAGAAATTTTTTAGCTCTGGTAGAAGAGTCATTTCTCCAGTTTCTTCATCCACGGGGCTGTGTTTTTCTGGCTCGAAAGAGTTTCGGTTTGAGCTATGTACTAAGTCATAAACACTAAGATCAGGCCAACTTGATAATTCATTGAAGTATATATGCGATACTTCGTGCCCGTGGAGAATTGAATTGTATTGTGCTTCATTATTTATAACTCGAAATAGTAGAGACTCACCACTTGGCCACTTCCAATAATTTGAGCCAGCGCTTGCGAGGAATTTAGCGCCATCGTTAAATGCGCCGTACATTCGTTGAGATTTTGTTATTAAATCGTCAAGGCCTTTATATGATGTTGCGAGATATACTCCTTTAAGAAATGGGCCATAGCCCATACCGACATACTTTCTAAAATGCGCCAGAGTGATTTCAGTTTTTCCAGATCCGCGAGTGCCTACAAATAATTGCCGCTGTGCAGGACATGAAAGCATCATAGACTGAGCACCGGGTAGCGGCTTGAACACTATATTGTATTCATCGTCTTCGTCTTCGTTTGGTAGTTCTATTGCTGTATTACTCAACAAGCTTTTTTGCCTTGTCTTGCAAGTCTTGTTGAGATTCTATTGCTGCTTGTTCCCAGTCATCTGCATTAATTGCAGGCACTTCCATAACTTGATGGACTACTTTCTTTTTAGATTGTTTTTGTACTGCTTGAAGTTTCGGGCTTGTGTATGATGCAGCGTCTGACTGTGCTTTCATCTGCTCTTGTAGAGTCGGAAAAATCAGCTTTGGTATTTGCGTAATTATAAAATCGCCGTTAGTTCCGACCATCTCGCAATGTGGAAATGTCACGATACTCGGCATACCTTTTGATGTTCGCATGAGTAATTCGTGCGGAAGCAAGCCTTCCATTTCTTCGCGTACTTTAGCGACTGCTGGAGAGTCTTCAGCAAATTTTATTTCGAGAGGTTCTTTCTGTACACGATCTGTGTATTTCTTGTCGCGTAGTGCTACCGTACTAGCTTTTGGTCTTGCCATGCTAATTTTCCCATGAAAATTACATTCTTGTGTGTGTGTGAATGTCTTCGAGCAACCATTTGCTCAGAGGTATATACGTGAGATGGCTATTACTCTGTAATTTCTTCCATAATAGTTTCCAACTGCTCAATATGAATTAGTAGTTGCTTGATAGTCACTGCGTAGGATTTAGCTATTAGTTTATAGTCAGTATTTGGAGAATTTGGTACGTCAGTGATTGCAAGTAGCGGTCGATACGGTATCTGAATATCTGGCTTAACCTGCACGGGTATCTGCACTTCAACGGGTCGAAATGGATTTGCACTACAGCTGCTCGTGACTAGTAAAATAAGCAACAGAGCTTTTAAGCGTAGTATCTTAGTCATCGAAAATTAATTTTGGTGCTTGATCATAGAGATATTGCATGCTCGCTTCGCAACTAGAGTCAACTATCGGCGCGGATTCTATATATCTGATTGTTTCTTTCCCGCGTTTTGAAAGCTCTCTGATCGTCTCTTGTAACTTTTCTGATGATGTCTCTGACTGTTGTTGAATAGCTATAAGAGCAGCATTTTGTCTGGTGATGCTTGAAGATAGATCTTTGTTATCTTGCTCTAGATTGTCGTTGATAATTTCTAATTGTTCGATTTTGTTTTCAAGATTTGGTATTGTCTGGAGTATTAGCCAACGATTGTCTATGAGATTTTGATAGATAACAATTGTTAGTAAGATGTATGCGAGCGGTATCTTTGAAAAGAATGGCAGTGCTTTGAGTATAAAAGTTGGCATTACTGAGTTGCTTGAAAGTGGCAAGCATCTCGGCCCCATCTTCTACCACCGACAAGCCAATTTTCATACTCATAAAAGTTTAGAAACTCGTCATAGTCGGGATGTGAAAAAGCGGAGTCTTCAAATGGCTGCTTAAGTCTATTTTCGGTATAGAGCCAATCAACAGCACATCCGAAGCTATGCCGCGAGATCCATTGCTTTCCTCGTGCTTTTCTTACATTCAAACAGCCTGAAAATTCATCTATTCTTAAACGTTGGATCTCATCGATACCATAATAGTCAAGAGTGCGCTGCATAATTCGATATAGAGAATCCGCAACTTTTTCATGGCAGGTAAATCTTGTTATATATTTGTCTGGCTGCCACGCAAGATATACCGGATATGGAGTATCAAGCTTGCATTGATTCTCGCCTTCATTACCGTAAAATCTACGTATGTCGCGAATACGATTGGCTGGCCAGTTGTTCCGTTGCAATGCTTGCATTGTTACGCTGCTGTGCGATTTGCCAGAGCTTCATTGACTGCAGCATGAATAAGATCGTGGAGTTTCGCACCGTGACAAAAATTTATTCTATCAAACATTCCAGTGTGGCGATGATAAGTACCATTGATGAAAGTTGAAATTTTCATGCACGAGAAGTGATCAGATGGTTTGTCCGGATCGTCTCGCAATGACTCGACTTTTTGATGCAGTATGTCATCTACTGTGTCGTCAGGAAACAGATAGATTGTCATGATCTTTTGTTGTTCTTGTTTTTTGTTTTGCATATAGTTCTCCTTGTGTGTGTGTGTGTGGAGTCTATATACGTGAGATTTTTTACTCTGAAATTATTTCTATTTTACTGACTTCTGCAGCGTTAGATCGTCCGCTCATAGTGAGTACATACCGACCGGCCTTTTCAATTTTGAATTCATTGCGTAATTTTGTATGACCAACTTCTGCTGATGTTGATGTTGTCCACTGACCACGGCCAGAAAAAAAATGTTTACGCAAACCGAAAATTACTTCGCTGTTGCTACGATCCAGCAAGAACCAGACGTCGTTGTGTAGATCATGCCGTCCCGGAGTTTGTTTAGCAGCTCGGGCACTTATTCGTATGACGTAATTGCCCGGTTCAAGATCGAGGTGAAAATGCAGGACGCCATCAGTTTTTATTCCCGGAGTTTTGGAACTGTATCGATTGCCAGCAGTCCATATAACTCCGTCAGGAGTCTGTGTCCAGCCGTCACCAACTTGATCTGATGCGTGAGGAATTAGTGTGAGATTTACTGATTGTGTTTGTGATTGTTCTACATCAGCTGGTGAAAAACGTTGTGATGCTGAGTACCATTTTCCATTGACGGGATCAGTATCAACTGGCCATTTTCCGTATGCTACTTCAAATCCGAGTTTTGCTTTGCGTTGGGTATCTGCGACGTAAAAATCAACTCCGTTGTGAGTAAACATTTGATCTGGATTTGCAGGTTCCATGGTCAGCGGGGATTTGTCTTTAGGTGCTGGATCTACTATAGGTGCTGGATCTTCTGTAGGTGCTGACATTGCAGCGATGATACTCTTAAGCTCTTTTATGACTGACTCTAAACGTGTTTTTAAATTTTCCATCACACTATATACGTCGATTTATAAGCCAAGTAATTTTTCTAAAGTCATTTGGCTGCAGCCGTCGAAACGACTTAGTACGTTGTCGTTTTTGTCTATAGCAATAATTGTCGGTACAGTTCTGACACTGAAACGAGCGCAAAAATCAAATGCGTAGTCGTCGTCGATATTTATAGTGGTCGTTTTGATAGCAGTTGTGTCTTTGACGTATTCGCTGATAGTTTTTGATACTGTTTTGCACGGTGCGCATGATGTAGATTTGAAATAGTAAAGATGGTCGATCTGGCTCATATATTGATCTCTGTGTGAGATTTTATATACGCGAGTTGCAAGTTTTTTGCAGGCAAGAAAAAGGCTCCCGAAGGAGCCTAGATCCGATCTACCACAACAACGAGGTATTTACATTCGGTATTTACGCTTGATATTCAGCCGTGTCATTTTAGCGCATAGTGTTGTGCGTTTTACACCAAGTAGTTTTGCAGCTTTGGTGACTGACCACTGGCGTTTCCTGAGTGCAGCTTCAATTACTGTTCGCTCGCAATTGTCGAGATAGTTTTGCAAGCGCCAGTTTGGGTCGCCGAAGTTTCTTTTTGTCGTCATATTTTTTTTCTCCATAAAATTGTTCCCAAATTTATAACACTTCAACTGTTACAAATTTTTCATCGTCCCAATTGATTTCAGACAAGCAAGTATCCACTCCCTTAACCTCAGGGAAGCTCCAGACCATGCGGATTTCGTCGCCGTCTTCATTCCAGCCAAAACGTTCATTCTCACTAAAGTATTCATCACCATTATCAAGACCATCAAGCCATGGCAGGTATACTGCCCATACAGCGTCGTCGTGTAAAAAGCAGCCGTGAAAATACTCACAAAGTGAATTACGATAGTCGATGCAACGTTTTAGTATATCGTCCCGGTCGGTGTGAATTTTTTCAATTTCTTCCACCGCTTCTGCGAGATCGCTGTTATCTGTAGATCCGCAAATGTATTGGTACATTAAAGCCTCCACTGAAACTGATTTTGCTGCTTCGGCTTTAAGATAATTAAAATACTCATTCTTCAGGCCGTGTATTTCATCAAGCAATTCGATGAATTCGTGGCACACATCATCACTATCACCGACGTATTCACATTCATCATCTGATATTACACCAACACTTATTAGATAGTCAGTTATGATCTCGATAGCGCCCGAATCATGAGAAATACCAAAGCTGTTTTTTAGTATCTCTATATCCTCATCGTCCAACAAGTGTTTTTGATCCAGTAGCTTTGTAGAATAACCCACATCAGTATATTGCATTGCGAAAACGTAGTCGGGAGCTAACTCGACATGTAACTCGACTTGGCTCATATCGTAGTCTGGATGAACGTAGTCTTCATATACTTTGTTGTAGTCTTCAATCAATGTGCTAACGATCCGGCCGCCGATATTTAATTTCTCAAAATTAGTCATTTAAATTCTCCTATGAATTTTTTGATTGTTAAGTTTATTTATAGTTTTAGTATGTTTGAAAAAAGTTTTTTTGAAAGGCTCGGAAGGTTTGATATTCCGAGCCTTTTGTCAATTAAGCTGCTTTTTGAATAGCTAAATAGTCAAAATAACATAGTGCAGTTTCATCAACGTCAGCAATTGCTGCGTATGTGCCATCGCTGTAGATGTACTGATAGTGGAATGTATCAGGACACTCTCGTTGTATGCGTATCATTAGATGTCCATTTTCATCGACCATTGGCTGCAGCCACACTTGTGCATCTGGTGCGATGATTTTCAAATTTCTACCCACAACATCGAAACGTGTGTCGATAGTTGTGTTTTGTACACCTATCCAGTTGTGTAGCGTGAAATTTGTCTCTGTGATCAGTTTTTCCCAAAGTGCATCAGAATTGAGTATGTCTACTGCTATCTGTGAGATTTCGCGGACGTTTATTATAAGATTGTCGTACATTTAAATTCTCCTATGAATTTGATTGTTAAAGTTTATTAGATTGTTATTCGAAATATGATCTTGGAACAACATCGGCATCGTGCCAGTTGTCTCCGACAATCATAAAATGATCATCATATGACCAGTACTCTGGAGCGTCTGGAGCGCTGTCTTTCTTTTCAAAAGTGGGTAGATTGTCACCGATATATTCGAAGTCACTATGACTTCGCATCCACTGACATAGCTCATCAAGATCTTCGACCTGTTCAAGTGAGTCAAAGCTACGGGGGTACGCCTCTTTGATGACTTTCTCTAGCAGCCTTTCGACACCAAGACCAAGTGTTGTGTTTTCAATTATGAATTCGATAGTCTCACTATTAGAAAGATAGTACGGATCGTCATCGTCACCGTCGTGTATTTCGAGATTTTTAATTTCTGTGTTGTCTGGCGATGACTCTGCGAAAGTAGTAATTTCGAAATTCCATACTAGTTGTGTGCTTAGCGGATTGCGCATGGTAGCGAGATTTCCATACTCGTCAAATTCAAAATTGACATTAGCTTCGAAATTTAAAGTGATGTCTCCGTGCTTCGCTTCTATATAATAAGTTTTGTTATTTGAGTCTGATGTGTCCCAGATTTCGTCCACAATTTTTACGTCGAAGCTAATTCGATCTGAAAGTATCGACTCTGATAAATTTGTTTGATCTATTGTGTGCATTTTTAAATTCTCCTATGAATTTGTGTTTGTTAAGTTATTAAGTTCAACTATTGTTGAAGTACGTTTATAGTAATTGTTTGCTAATATGTTGTCAACGTGTTTCGACAACATTATAGCTATTTAGTGAAGTTGATCAAATTTTATTCAGTTTTTTCTGATCTTCAAGAAAATTAAGAAATTTGACGGCTTTGGCGGCTACCTTATTTGACTTGAAATGAATATAGCGCTCAGCCATTTGGACACTACTCCAGCCAAAATATTCTTGTACTTCCACAGTTTCCATTGTTTGAATGAGTTTTGATGCGAGAGTGTGGCGGCAACTATGCAAGACTAATTTTTCACCGTTGCGTTTTTCCAGATTGTCTGGTGAGTTGGGATGCTCTGGCAGTGATTTCATAGCGCGCTCTAGCCAGCAGTGGTTTTTCACTGATCGGTAGCCAGTGTTGCTATTTTTCGACGGCCATACATAATTACTGTTTAAGTGTTTAGTATCGTCTTGTTGTTGTTTCAGAGCTGTTATTAGATGGTCCGGGAGATCTGCGTGACCGTCCGTGCTGCCCTTGTCTCGCTCGATCCAGACGCGTTTGCGCTCGTAGTCTATATTGTGCCACTGGAGCCTTGCGCATTCATCAACACGTATAGGTAAATTGTTTAGTGCGAGAAAATAGCAATAATTGCCGCGATTTTTACTCTTATATAGATAGTCTAGAATGCCGTCGATTTGATAGTCTTCAAACACATGTACACGGCGCTTCGCTGGTTTGAAAAGTTTTTGTGTCGGCTTTGATGCTGACATTGTTTTGTGTGTTGGAATTTTCAGGGCTTTGACTGAGTATTTGACTTTGTAAGTGCCTTTGTGTTTTTTAGCTTCGTTTTCGTCTGCAGGCGTTTGGTCTGATAGCCACCATTTTAGAATTCGATTGAATCTGCCGCAAAAGGCTTGGTAGGTATCATGGCTGCCATAGTCGGCCTTTGTAGATTTGAGGAAATTGTCTACATCGATCTGAGTGATTGTATTTAAGTTGGCGTCTGATGCGGCGAGAGGTGTCACATTGTGTCTGATTGAGCCATGGGTTTTCCATCCCTGCAAGCGTCTTGTTGCAGTGCGGTACATTGATTTTGATCCTGCTTTTAAGTCGTCAGCAGGGTCGTCACTGTCGAGTAATTTTAGAAAATTGTCACAGGCTTCTTCAAGAGTGATGATCTGGCCTGAAATGTTGCTAGTGTGCTTGTCGAGCATCTCACGGTACATTTCTTGCGCTCTAGTACGTGCAAGGTGCATATCAGAGTGTCCGGTGGAGCGCTGATGGTTTTTGCCATTTATCGGGATGGATACATAGAGTATTTTTGTGTTTTTGCGGGCAAATGGCTCTAGACGTGGGTGATAGTCGGCTGATTTTGTTGATTTGGTGCTCATAAACGTCTCCTAGGCGTTGTTATGAATGTATTTAGTGAATATAGCACAATTGTGGGTGACTTTTGTAGTTTTTAACGTTGTTAATTTGTTTAGTGCAATGTTGTTTGCAGTATTGTTGAGATTGTTGTTGACGTAAGGAAAGTCAGGGCTGACTTTTGAAACGTTGTTGAACAATGTTGTTGTTGAAATTTCGTCGGGGGTATATATGGTGCGATATCTAGCGTATTGACGGGGTGCTTGGTCAATCGCTGGTGGATTTGACTGCAAACAATACTGCAAATGTTAGCGACGAGTTGACAGTCCTCTACAGTCCCCGACAGTCCCCGACAATTCCACACAGTTCAAAATTATGCAGAAAAATTCTGGAAACTGCACAATACTGCAGAAAATTCAGGGTAGGAAAACTACTGCTACTGTCACCCATGATCTCCCGACTGTTTGTAAATTGTATGTTGACTGTTTGAAACTGTTATAAACTGTTGAAAGTATTAAAGAAAATAAAATATTGTTAGAGCACTTCAGACTATCTGCAATGACTGCAAACATCAGACTGCAAACATCACTGCACTAAGCAGTGGCGGTAAGAGACTATTATAGAGTGGTTTTGATGGTGTTGAAAAGTGGAAAACGGGCTGTGTTATTTTGTAAAACGTAAATATTGACTCACACACTCGTATTTTTGGCTAGAATTTCAAATGGGGAAAAAATCCCGCCAGACGCTCGAAAAAAATCTCGAATGATTGATTCGGTTTTTCCGATGTATCAAATTCGATATTTGATTTTTAATAATTATGGAAATTGAAATCTTAAAATTCTGATTTTTAGAAATTCAATATTTCGGAAATCATATTTTCAAATATTGTTAATTAAAAATACAAAAATACAATTGTCTTAATTTGAGATTTTAAATACTCAAAATGCGTAAAGACCAGAAGCGTAAAATTCGATCTAGAATCCGCAAAAAACCAAATCCAAATTACAAAAAACAACAATACGAATATGCAATTGATCTGTGTTCAGATCTACGAGAATTGTCTGAGAGTTTAGAAGATCCTGATCAACGACGGGAGCTTAAGCGATTGTCTCGTTGTATGTCTCATGTTATTACAGTTATAAGTAAGTCTAATACCGGCGGTAAAAGTCTGCAGCCACAAGATTTTGATGTATATCATTCCGTGTACGTTGTAGAGTGGATTGAACAAGATGACGATCCACGCGATCCACCTGCGCCGATGTTAATTTTGAACTTAGGTGATTTAGCAGAAGCTGTAAATTTGAGTAAGACATCTACAAATAAATATACTCGAAATTACAAAAAACATCTTAAGACAACTATGACTATAGATCCACGACTTCCCGAAGAGTACGCTTTCAAAAGTCCGGTATGGATACAACGATTTGCAGATACCGAAGAGTCAGTAGCGAGGCTTATAGAGTTAGGTTTTGAGAGTCGGCTTGATGAAATCCGGTATGCGTGGTTACCAGAAGTGAGGCGAGTACCACCAGAGCCTGATGAAGATAAAAAATGAAAAATGAAACCCACCGAAAAACCTAGGAGAGTAGTCAGTCGGCGGGATCATTTCAACTATGGAAAAACTTAACATGACTATATACGTAATTAGTCGGATGTCGGTTCCAGTATTTCCGTAATTTCTTTTAATTTTTCAGCGATGGCTGTTAATTTAGTAATATCAACAAGTATAGATAATTTACTGTCTGATACGTAGCTAGTCGTCGGTAGCAATTTGTCTGCGTCAACTTCGAGTGTAATTTTCATACTGCTATATACGGGATTTCAAAAGTCGTTTTTGCATTTTTGGATTTTGAAAAATTGTCAAATTGCTATCCAAAAATATACGTAGGTAACCAGTAGGACAATAAATCGTAAATATAGATATAACCAGAAGAGGATATATTTATGTTTGAAGATTTAATAGAAGTATTAGCAGAGTTAGAACGACACGAGGCGCTGCGTAAGCTTATAAGATTGGATACTGAGCAGGAGTCCAATGCTGATGAGTAATTACACTGTAGTGTCACCAGAAGGTGTTGAGTACACGTTTGATGATCCGATGGAGTTTGCTGTTGAGCATGGCATACAAAGCAAGTACCACTTCAACGAAATGTGTCGTGGATTGCCCGTCAAAGGTGGATGGAATTCGGGTGCCTATAGTGGCGTCAAAGAGGGCTATAGAATCTACTATCGGAATGTAGTGAAAGGTTGGAAAATAGCCTCTGAATAGTAGTCTCTGATAGTCCTTTGTCCTACGTTTCTGCAGAAAACGAGGGTAATTACTCAGGGACACTCTGATTCCTTTATCCTACGCTTTCTGATACGAGTAGGACAAAGGGCTGTAGGTATACTTTGAAAATAACTACACTTTTTTGTTCACTTTCAGCAAAAAACAAGCTTATATCTCTAACAGTGCTTCCACGTGCATCTGCATAACAGTGCAATCTCTTAAATATGAGAATCTTTTATTTTCAGTAGAAAACCGCAATGCAGTACCTAATTTTAATTGCTTTACAAGACGTCGTTGCTCACGATTTGATATTGATTGAGTAAGATCAATAAATTCCTGTAACTCTGCATCATTCAATATTTTTAGATTGTCACTCACAGCATATCTAACTGCCAAAGCGCATATGCAACTCGCCAGATCCCGTAAAGATAATCAGTCTCATCTAGTAATTGTTCAGTCATCTTAATAGTCCCGTAAGTCGCGCGCTTTTTAGATAATTTATCGAGCTTCGTATATCGGTTTGTGAGCATCGTAGAGACTGCTTGGAGGTGAGTCTGGTGGTTGCTATAGCGTTTGATGTCTGATGTCTTCAGGACGCTCTCAGATAGGTCTGTGTTGATTGTCATAGGTTCGCCATCTCATCTAACTCACGATTGCGTAGAAACTCTAAATATCGTCGCTGGTTGTTTAGTATATTAATAACATCTAAGCATATCTCTGAGTTTTGCTCGTACCAAAGTCCATTGCAGTTTTCTAGAGTGGTTTTTGTTAAATCTATCTGTTCGATGATTTGCTCTAGTGATAATTTTTGTATAAATTTTAGTACATGCTGCTGAGAAGGTTGGATAGTCAGAGCGTTCTGTATGTGTTCAGCGTGTAAGTTCATTTTATTTTTCTCCTGTGTTTATTTATAAAAGTTGTAGAACTGTGTAACTGCGTTTTTTAGTTCATCGAATGTCATAGATTTTTCATATCTTAGGTAGGTCATAGTTGGATTAACTCATGTATTCGATCATGCATTAGTCCGTCACACAATTCCTGTCTATGTTCGATCATTATCGAAAGTACCTCTTTCTCCTGATCAATATCAACCATCAACCCAGATGCAATCTTCTCTTCGGTCAATTCAATAAGTTTATTCATCTGGATTACATCGTAATGATATTACGCACTCTTAAGCCTAGCTGGAGTGAAATCCCACGAATGTATACTCATAACTTCACCATTGCATTGATCAAGTCGGATAGACTTTCGTTTTCTTGTTTAATGTATTTGATATGTCGTGTTCTCCTGTTGTGGTTATTTATGGTTTATGTTGAAGTTCAACTTCAAGTGTCACGCCAGAAATTGAAGTTACTCTATACTATTAGAGCAACTCTGATTTCTGGCGTGACACTTAACATCAATCCCACCAATCTTCACGAGTTCAACTTCAAGTGTCACGCCAGAAATTGAAGTTACTCTATACTATTAGAGCAACTCTGATTTCTGGCGTGACACTTAACATCAATCCCACCAATCTTCACGAGTTCTACGGGTTATAGCTGACTCAATGACCTCATTAATCTCAACATCAAGCTGAGTAATACGAATTCTCTCGCCATTCTCCCTCACTTGCTTACTCTTTGTTAAAGTCATCCCAGCTTTCTTAATGAAGTCACCAACTACTCGTAATGGCTCATTCTCCATTCTCTCGCCATCCACAGACATTCCAAGCAATGCCTTGATATCATGTGACATCTCTTCTTGTATAGCCCAATCACTAAACCTTTCAACATTTGGTGCACTCTTCGAGAATACATGAATACAATCAGGTCCATCAATACCCAACTTAGACAATCCAATATCAATTAATTCTCTCTTCGCTACCTGAGTTCCATAGTCAATCACATGATTTTTAGCAACATCATATCTATCAGAATCTTCTAATTCCTGATCAACTCGCTCATACCACTCACGAGCTTTCACAAGCCACCCAACTTTATTAAATTCATGTTCAATGATACTCAGCTCTTCATCTTCAACACTTGCACACCAGAACTGTTCAAGATCATATCGACATAATGCAAATTTCTCATCTAGTCGTTTACCTTTCTTCTTACGCAATCGCTTAGCATCATCTTCATCGATCACATAAGCCGCTCTTATATTATCAATGTAGTTCTGTCGGCCCTTCTTTTTTGCTGAGGATAGACAGACTTGCCTATCCTCCTCGACTTTCCCAAATAATTCACCTTCCACCCTTGATCACGCTTCATACGAACATAATTTCCAAATACGTAATTCTTGGCCAAATTATCAGCGGCAACCACTTTCACATGAATTTCTTTGAGGAACTCATACCATGATGAATCCTTTTTCGGAATGTCGGAACATAACTCTTCAACCAGAGCAGCATTGCGCGCCAATAGGTCTCTGATCACATCAACGTCAACACAATCACTACATTGTCGCTTGGTGACAAACGCGGAGTACTCTCCACCATGTCTAACACGAGCCATCTGCTGGTCAAAATCTGAGTGAGTGATATTGTTGAAGTTGAATATACCTATAACATGATCGAACGACCCTTGAATATCAACACCAGTACCAATCGAAGGAGTCGCCAGTACTATCTCACCCTCGAACTTCTCACCTTCAGACAACGATCCTAGATACTTGATATAGTCCAATATCTCGATAGTGTCTGAATTGTCTCCATGTATAGCAGTGTGCCTAATACCTCGATCCCTAAGATGCGTAGAGAACGCCATTACCCAATTTTTACTATTGGTTGTAACAAAAACAGAATCACCAGATTTTACACAACGATTGATGTGATTTTCAATGTTCACTTGATTTTCATATACATCAATACACTTACCACTAACCTTATATTCGTTCTCTTGGAATATCATATTCGGTAATACCATCGAATCATCAATATCCACTTCACCTCGAATCATCATTAACGTTTCAACTGTTATCATGCCTAAATCAGCATCAAGACATACTACTTGTTTAGCACACTTGATAATTCTATAAAAGAGTCGGGCTATCATTGCTCTGTCCTTGCTGTGGATAGTCCCTTTCTTTTGAGCCAGTGTTCGAATAACTTGCTCACATTCATCGATCAACACAATGTCATATCCCTTACCGAAAATTACTCGCTCTTCAATCCTTCGTAAAGAGTTGATACAAATGGCAAGTTCGTCACTGCTCTGTAAATCGGTTCCTGTACTGTCCTTGTAATTGTCCAAACCTATACGAGTGGATTGATCTGCAAGTAGACTGATCCGATGTCCTATGTTCAACACTGATAGACCCTTGGCTCTAGCCTTCTCTACGAGTGATTTTAGTTGATATGTTTTACCAGTACCCTTTGGTGATTTTATAAATGTCTCACCGTCATGCAACTCAATCGGAGCACAATGTTCATGAGTGTATTTTACTATAGGTGACTCTTCTTCTTCTTCATCATCATCATCATCGATATCCACATCAGCAGCAACACGAGCCGCTTTATTTGCTTTACTCTTTGCCACCATATCTTCGAGTACAGTATCAACGACATTAACACTAGTGTTATTCAAGCTAAATTCAGGATATCCATTTTCCTGCACTAACCTAATAAGACTTCCTATAGCACGATCATCAGGATCGATATTCTGGAGACTATTATTGATGAATTCTATAGAACCATAACTACCATCAGATAAATTCTTGATCCAATTCTCATCAAACTCAGCAGCAACCATTGAATTAATGAATTTGTACCAAGGATCGTATTCAACGCCATCCTCAAAGATATAGAAGATCATCTCAGCCAATTTTACTTTATCGGCTTGTGTTGATGGACTGAATACTTTACCTACTTGCTTCGATATCTTCTTCTCACGATCAATAATCTTTTGATCCCGCTTGAACGCAAGTGCATCAAGTAATTTGCCGTCATTGTAGGTCATGTAGAATTCATCTTCGTAACCCTTACGCGCTACGGGAGCAACGTAACCACGGGCACGAGAGCTGTTGCTGTTGTCCACCCTTGCAGTATCCAGAAAATCAGTGAATATAGCGTCGCGACGTTCATGGTGCTCTTCCACTGCCATGTGTCGCTTCAAAGGAAAGTACATCCTGAATCGTGGTCCAATATCACCCTTGCCATCTGGTGAATTATGTGAGAATGATGTGTGTAGGACATACGCATACTCGGAGTAACGCTGTTCCGCTTCTTCGATAGTCATACCACCATCATGGTCAGCAACGATCATCGTATAGTCTTCGCCATACATCCACTTCTTGCGAATACAATCATCTTGACCGTTCCATTCCATTCGTCCAACGTCATCATCATCTCTGAAAGTTAGTGGATATATGTATGGTGCATTGTGTTTATTGTCAGTCACCATCTTAAGTGATTTCAACTGTTCATAGAACTCACCAAAGGTCATAGTGAATTGATCTTCTGATCTTATACCGCCCTTGTTGGTTTCCCTATCACCATCTACGTCAGGTCGTACCATTGCGTATTTTATTTCTGTTGATTTTGACTTACTCATCGAAAAGTCCTCCATGTGTTATATCAACTTGCTTATTTTTATTTATAACTTTTCCGATTTGTATATCAAACAAATCAAAATTCTCTTGATTTAACTGCTTTTCAATGTAATATGATCCATCCACAACCTTGACTGGACTATGAAAACCAACGCCAGATTTTAAGTCTGTTGGCTCCGCTGTGGTGAAAATCTTCTTCAATTTTGCATGTCTTTTTGTCATATCTTTTTTAACGAAACGAGTTTCACATGGCAAGTACACTCGATACTCACGACCATCATTCTCAGTCGGTGGGATGCTGTGTATGATGTAATTCCAATCTTCAAGCTCTTCCAATACATCATCTATATCAGTTCCAGCTATAACATCAAATATGAGCATCTGACTGTCATGCAGGTTTTTACTGTTGTTGCCAGTAGTCTTGCCTTTAAAGTCATGGTCTATGCAACTCCAAGCAGTGATCGATCCAGCCTCGCTTATACCCACATTGACGTTGATATTTATAGGATTTTCAATTAAGTGACAAATAGCTTCTAATTTAAATTCGTCTTTTATTACTCTAGTGAATTGCAGGGTATTATCAATAGTCTCAACCTGTTTGATGTAACTGAATATCCTACGTCCATCGAGATCATCAAAAAATGTCATTGGTATCATCATGATATTTCTCCCTTCATAACTCGTCGTGCTCCAAGATCAATCAACTTTTTTTCAATCTCTTCGTCAGTCGAAGGATTGGCGTACTTCATACGACCATCATCAAGTCGATTCTGTTGTTGTCTCAACCATGACTTCATTAGACGCTCAGTCTCGTTATACTTCTCGATATCATTGCTTTCTGAAGCATCTTTCATATCCATCATCAATCGTTCCCATATCACCTCCAGTTGCGAGTTACTGGCTTTCTTAATAGCCGAATATTTCTTTATTAAATTCCTATCAATCATGACTTATCCCTCTTCTTCCCTATCTCGAACTCTGCATCAATATCAGACTTAAACCTAGTTGTGCAATTAGCGCATAACACAACCTCAATACCATTTAAATGATTCTTAAACGTACCCCATGATGGTGATTTGGTGACACCACAAGGACATACCCTTGCAGACTTTTCATTTTTTTTTACTCATTACATATTCTCCTTGCGCTCTTCGCGCTGTTAAGTTTTTTTACTACTGTTACTGCTATGTATACTTCTATTTAGTCTTCTGACCGTTTCATCCGAAACTTTTTGAATTTGCTCTCTGTTATAACGTCGAGCAATCTCAGTTACACATCTATTTAGTCGCTCCGCAATAGTGTTGTTCAAGACTTTTTTTCTATCTCAAACTCGGCACCTGATAGCAGATACGTCAACAGTCCACGATTTTCATCTTTCTTTAACTGTTGCATCACGTGTGTCTTGATCTTCTGATCCCGAGCTGACCTCTCTTTTCTAGCCTCGTAACTCGGTTGACTTGTCTGGTCCCTATAACCTCGTTGATCCTTCTTCTTCGACATTAGATTCCCTCTCTATTAGTAACCAGTGGAGGAATTGTTCCTCCACTGGCCTTATATACGTAACTCATCACGAATTAGTTTACGTTGTTGAACAACTTATTGCAACATTTTCTCAACAACATTCTAAAAACGTTGTCAAACCACTCAAAACTATATTAAAATCACTGTAGGAGACCACAAAATATGCAAAAAACCATCAAAATCACGCCTCAACAGCCAGCAGAGCCACGACATCAGTACCGGGAGCGTCTGCTCACGCAACTATACAGAAGCTCACCAGAGCATCACCACGCAGCCCGCAGGCGCACACTTATTAGACTTATAAGACAGTTACAGCACTAATAGTCGGTGGTACTCAGCTATATGTTGACTCTGGCCAGCTAACAAGAGCATTCTGAGCATCGCTCTACGCTCTTCAGTCATTATCACGTGAGTCATTCTTGACTATAGAGAGTCGTGGCTTTGACGGTTTAGTATCTGTTGCATTACCGTAGCCAAGGTCCCTAATTAACTGCGCTATGATTTCATTATGACTAACATCGTTGCCGTGTAATTTTTTGTTGATATCGACTTGTTGCACCTGCAATTTGACGATCAACACCATTTTCTTTTGCAACATCTCCACATCAAATTTAGATTTCAAAATCTCTACGCGATTTGCGCAGATCATTATAAAATTCCATAAGACAAAAACTGATATTAATATATTGAATAACATTTAATTCTCCGGTGTGTCCAATATTTACGACGGCCGTAAATATGATGTATGAAAACAAAACATCACGTATACGCATTGAATTTTAAACAGTCTGATATTCCGAAAAAAAGAGTCACGGAGTTCTGGCAAAAAGTCAGAGAAATTATTGACTACGGAGAAAAAATCCCGCAAGACGATACACTGGTGTTTTATATA
>Ga0209187_1001765_pt1 | contig 23396 bp, 24 predicted proteins | sample BantaG_FD_187430 | JGI IMG/M metagenome (GOLD analysis project Ga0209187, IMG submission 187430) | Marine algal microbial communities from Bantry Bay, Ireland - BantryBay_4 metaG (SPAdes) (version 2) | ecosystem: Host-associated > Algae > Red algae > Unclassified | place: Bantry Bay, Ireland...
AGATCAAGGAGGCTTCGAGCCTCATTGATCTTGATCCAGAAAAAGGCCTCTGGATTCATAATTGCCCGATATGGAATGATCAATTTATTAACTTATAAAACGGTCAACACTAATCAGGGATGTACAAGGGAGGGATGAGTTAGAAGTTATGAGTGATGTGTAATGTGTGATGTGGGATGGGTGTGTAATAAAGTTATCAAGAAAATATAGACCTTCTGCCAAGTATATAAATTTAAACCAGACTTTACATTATGAAAATTACCATTACTACTCTACAAGGTCTGGAAAGTGTACTCGCTCAAGAACTTAAAGACCTCATGCTTACTAATATAAAAGTCGGCAACAGAGCCGTCGAATGCGAAGGCAGCTGGGCACAAGTCTACAAATGCAATTACCTTCTCAGAACGGCTATCCGTGTACTCATACCGATAAGAGAATACACCATCACTGACGAGCATGAATTATATGATGCGATCTATTCTATAGAATGGGAGCCATATATTAAGAAGAATGACACCATCGCCATAACTGCGGTTGTATTCAGCGATTACTTCACTAACTCTCGCTACGTTACCTACAAAGCTAAAGATGCTATCGTAGATCAGATACGAGAGAAGCATGGAACAAGACCTAATATAGATCTCAAAAATCCTGATACACTTGTCCATTTATTTATCAAAGGGGATAAGCTTATCGTCTCTCTTGATAGCTCTGGACAATCCCTCCATTTAAGAAACTACAAGGAACGATTCTACAAGGCACCACTTAATGAAGTCCTCGCTGCAGGTATGATACAACTTTCTGGCTGGGATAAGAGAAAGACTTTCTTAGATCCTATGTGTGGCTCAGGCACCTTAGTCACAGAAGCATTAATGTATGCATCTAATCTTCCCGCAGGTTATTTCATAGAAGAGTTTGGATTCGAGAGATGGCAGGAATTCTACCCTGATATATTTAAGATGGTCGTAGACCATGCAGAAGAAGATATCAAAGAACCTGAAGTAGAAATACATGGCAGCGACCTCAATGACTTCGCAGTAAGGGATGCTAAGAAAAATGTACAAAGACTACCCTTCCGGGAAAAAGTAAAACTAGCACAAAGAGATATCTTTCACCTCCCCTCTATGAGTAATTGTCATATCATGATGAATCCTCCGTATGATAGTAGAATAGAATTAGACGACATACATGACTTTTATAATTCTATCGGCGATTGTCTTAAGAACTTTTGGCAGGGATCGGACGCTTGGGTATTTACAAGTCGTAACGATGCAATGAAAAGCTTCGGATTGCGTTCTACCAGAAAGTTTACCTTAGACAATGGAGGCACAGAATCTAAGATGTACAAATTTGAGCTATATAAAGGCAGTAAAAAATCAAAACATAAAACAGATTCAAAATAAATGCTTTTGAGAATTATATCCATTTCATTTTTCATATTGATTGCCACAGTTGCGTCGGGGCAACTTGCAGATTTCTCTAAGCTTAGCTCTTCTCTCGATCGCCTTACTGATATCAAAATAGACTCCACTATCAGTATAGAAACTTCTAACACCATTCTATCTAAAACCAACTATAACACCTTCTACCAAAGGCACTTAGGTGCTATGTGCAAGATAGAGAACAACATCAACAAGGCCACCGTCTTTCCTGTGACAATGAGGTTAGGCAGTGTGCAGTATGTTGACCGATTAGAAGGGAAGGTAGAAGAGTATACGCCTATAAAGAAGTAGAACAACATACTCTGATAGATTGTATTTTCGCTGGATTATTGACATGTCCCATGGAATTCATGATTTAAATTTTCATTGCCTCAATTTAGGAGAATGATAATACATATTGGCATTATCCTGAGTATGCCATCTATAATTTGTACCATCAATTCGTGAATTCTATATTTCTTACTTTCACAATTTCTATAGGACTGATGTTAGTTTTAAAGTTCATGTTGCTGTTAGAACTATGGTATGTATCATATTGAAGATCTGCAATTCTACTTTGTAGAGATCCATTTACATTTACATCTAAGGTTATGCGTATTTTTTTTGTGCTCAAGTTATTCCGTTGAATAGCAGATTCAGGTTTAACTTTTGCAATTATGGAAGAGTTTTTACCATTTTTAGTAACTATAATTTCCTTAACGATTTCGCTTGTAGAGCTGTAAATAATAGCATTATTTTTATCATTTTTCTTGGGCTGATTATTTTCTAAGAAACCTTCCTCTCCATAGAAAAGATCAATCCAGTCCTTGTCATTTTTTTTGTTAGGGAGATTAATCCACTCTTTATCTTGAATGAAATCTACTAATTTGTATGTGGCCTTAAGAGAGCCCCTATAGGTCATATGTTGATTAGATGCATAGGTGTTTTCGAAATCATTTCTATTAAACCCACTGTAGCCACTACCCACTTGCATATCTATCCAATACTCATCGGAACTATAAGTATCGCCAATCGACTCTTTTAGTTTTGATTTCCAAGTTGTATAGTCAGAGATATGTTTATCATACATAGGCAGCGTTAGAAATATAAGTTCTATATCATTAGAGTTGCATAAGTTAATTATATCTTCGATGTAATCTGCCTGTAAGGAGTTAGTTTCATATTCCAATCCTTTGACTGGGGCTCCTATATTTTTATACTTCATTAATGTACTATCTTCTATGCCAGTTTGGAATCGTACATAACGTCCTAGATATAACTCCTTAGAAGCGTCCTTTGTCTTATTTTTATTTTTGATGTTTTTTTCTATTCGCTCATAATTAGTATATAAGTAATCGTGATTTCTTAAAGTATTAGACCATGCATACCCATAATTCTTAACTGCAAATAATGAGAACATAGAACTAAATTTGATAGGTATATTTTTTCGAGCTGAGAAGCTCTTAAACTGATCAGAAAGTGGACCCTTAGATTTACCCTTAGCTTCTACTGCTTTAAATCCGTAGGTCTCTAATACAACTAATTTTGGCTTACTTAATTTGATAGCTTCTTTTAATGCATAATAATGATCATCCACATGAGTGCCAGGAGAGGCTAATATAAAGGCATTACATCCCAGTGCTGCACTTAGATTTTTGGGATTGATGCCTGTATAGAGATGAGAATTACCCACAAGAAGAACATCGACATCATTCTTCTCAGTGAATGCGTAATAGGCATTCCATTTCTTAAGAGTGTGATTATTAACGTTGTCAGGATTAAAGTAACCCCTGAGATCGCTGAATAATAAAACGAGCAATACGATAACTGCAAGTAATGAAAACTTTATGACAATTGATCTAATCGGTTGTTGTACTGACTGTACATTTCTAATTTCCGCAGCAGCGGGTTTAGAAATTGTTTTATTCTTTTTTAGATTCTTACCAGATTTTTTTTTGTTCTTCTTCACGACCTTAGAATTGGAAATAAATAAAATTGTTATCATTCATACCCACACCATATGAGCCAAAAAATATCGTAATCATGACGATGGCTAAGTAGAATGGATATCTAATAAAAGTAGGCTTTGCGAGAATCCAATCTATACTTATTTTCTTCTGTTCTGCCAATAACTCCAAAATCATAATTCCTATCAAGGAAAAAAATGCGAGTTTGAATTCAAAAGAATTTAGACCAAACTCATATAGTTTACTTGTGTTAGAAAAGCCAAGATTAGAGAATGCTTCCATAGTAGTAATGAAATCTGAAGATCTAAATAAAAGCAAACTTAAAGTCCAGCACCAAAAAATTACGAATGAACTGACGATTCGATTTAGGTTAATTTTTGTGAAAATTTTATCCATCACGATTAAGAAAAGACCATTCAGTGCTCCCCATATAATGAAATTCCATGAAGCACCGTGCCACAGACCACTCACTACGAAAACAATCAATATATTTTTCATAGTTAAGAATTTACCATTTCTACTTCCTCCTAACGGAATGAAAAGATAATCTCTGAACCAAGAACTTAAGGAAATATGCCATCGTCTCCAGAAATCTGAAAATGATGATGAGAGATAAGGCCTCTTAAAGTTTAAGGAAAGCTCAAATCCAAGCGTACGAGCTGCACCGATAGCAATATCCGAATATGCAGAAAAGTCTAAATACAATTGAAATGCAAAAAAGATAGCACTTACAAGCATGGGCATCCCGTCAGCCATACTTACATCATTATGTATATTATCCACATATATTGCGAGCCTATCGGCAATAACAATTTTCTTAAATAATCCCAAAGCAATGATTAACATGCCACTTCTTATCCTATTGTAATCTGCTTTTTTTAGAGTGTAGAATTGCGGTAGGAGATCTTTAGCTCGCTCTATAGGGCCAGCGACTAACTGGGGAAAGAATGATACAAATGCAAAAAATGCTATTGCATCCTTAGTAGGCTGGAGTCTCTTGTAGTAGATGTCAAATGTATAACTCATAGTCTGAAACGTATAGAAACTTATACCTACAGGAAGAATGATACTTAAGCTCTCGTACGAAAAGCTGGTTCCAAATAAAGTAAATAAATCAACAAAACTGTCAGCAAAAAAATTAAAATACTTAAAAAAACCTAAAATGCCTAAATTGATTACAATGCTCAATGTCAGATATAGTTTCTTTTTTTTAGCGTCCTCAGAATGATGTATTCTGAGCCCAAGTGTATAATCGCAGATCGAACTTATAGCAATCAGAATTAAAAATCTCCAATCCCAGACTCCATAAAAAAAATAGCTTACTACGAGTAAAAATATATTACGAGCTTTAATATCCTTATTAAATACAAGCCATAGCAGTATAAAGACTAACGGAAAAAATAATGCAAATTCTATGGAATTAAAAATCATTATTAAAAATTTGGTTGTATTAGTAAATAACCGCAAGGTCGTCTCCACGGAATAAATGCTAATACGTAATCACGCATGTGTAAGTCCTACAAGGTAATCATTTTGAATAAATGTGAAATATAAATCCATCCTACAAGTATCGATATCTACTGAATTTACAATTTGAAAATTAAGCTCTATAAAAAACAATCCAATATGTTTTTATGACTCTTACTAATTGGACTTACTGATGTAATAGTCCTATATAATGCTTCGCTTAACTCATTATATCTTGCAGCTATCGATCATGATAGATAAACACTAAGTCGCGGATAAGCATGAACTATATTTGTACGTGACAATCTTCAGAAATAAAGAAAGCGATGGAGAACCTTCATCAGTAGTTTAAAATCCTCAATACCCCAAAACCTCAACACCTTACACCTCAACACCTCAACACCTTCCACCTTCCACCTTCCACCTTATACCTTATACCTTATACATTATACCTTGCACCTTGCACCTTGCACCTTGCACCTTGCACCTTACACCTTACACCTTCCACCTCACACCTCACACCTCACACCGTCCACCTGCCACCTGCCACCTTACACCTCACACCTCACACCTGCCACCTTGCACCTCACACCTTCCACCGTCCACCGTCCCTACAACACCTTCATCACATCCTCCACGCCTATAAAATCCCGACACGTAAATCCTTCTCCATACCTCACACCTATCCTTCTGCCATGCTCTATTGCTCTGCCCTTTAGCTTATCTATAAATTCTGGAGAAGAGATCGGCGTATTATCTTCTGTAGAATTGGGGTCATAAAATTGTGACTTATACTTGAGGACGAGCTCTATTTTTTGATCCATATATTCTGATACATCGACAACGACATCAGGTTTGATATCATAATCTTGGATAAAGTTGAAAATTTTTCTTGGTCGCCATTTTGTTTGCGGCTGATTGTTGTATGAGGTTTCTATTTTGGAGAGTCCTGAGAGGAAGCATGCTTCATAAGTCAATTTACATGCATTACCGTGATCGGGATGTCTGTCATGAGTTGCATTAGCGAGGACAACATCAGGTTGGAAGCGACGCAGGACTTCTATAATCTTTATCTTATTCTCAGGTGTTATCTGAAAGAAGCCATCCGCCATACCGAGATTGACTCTTACTTCTGCATTGGCATATGCTCTTGCAGCCTCTGCTTCTTGTAGCCTTAGTTCTGCATTGCCTCTAGTACCGAGTTCTCCTTGTGTGAGATCTAAGAATCCTACTTTATAACCTAATGCGATCTGCTTAAGAACGGTAGCTCCACACCCTAATTCTATATCATCGGGATGGACACCGATTGCGAGTATATCCAATTTACTTTTAACCATAATTATCTACCATCTTATTAATGTACTACCCCATGTAAACCCACTTCCAAAAGCAGCAAGGCATATAAGGTCACCTTTCTTAATCTTACTCTGCTCACATGCTTCAGCTAACGCTATAGGGATAGATGCTGCTGTTGTATTTCCGTATTTATGTATATTATTAAAAACTTTATCATCAGATAAGCCCATTGTTTTTTGGATGTATTGGCTGATTCTTAGATTGGCCTGATGTGGGATAAGCATGTCTATGTCATTCTTCTCTAACTGTGTCGCTTGTAGTGCCTCCATGATCACTTCCTTAAACCTGATAATAGCATTCTTAAACACCAATTGCCCGTTCATATAAGGATAGAACAAGTGGTTATCTAACATTGCCTGAGTTACTAATATCTCACCGGGAATATCCTCAGGAACAAAACCATATTTCTCAGAGTCCTCGTCATGATATCCTCCATGACATCCTGGGCTGATCAGCGCCAGTTCTTCAGCAAAAGATCCATCTGAATGTAAGTGTGTTGTCAATACGCCTTTAGTCTCATCCTCTTCTGATTGCATCACAACTGCGCCAGCTCCATCTCCGAAAATCACAGAGACCCCTCTTCCTCTTGTCGAAAAATCTAAGCCCATAGAGTGCATCTCTGCACCTACGACCAGTACGTTTTTATAAGTCCCTGTCTTTATAAATTTATCAGCAACTGATAAGGCATATATAAAACCTGAGCATTGATTTCTGATATCGATGGCTCCGATGCCCGTATTAGTAATCCCCAATTCTCGCTGTAGTAATACACCGCAACCTGGAAAGTAATAATCTGGGCTCAGCGTAGCAAATACAATAAAATCAATGTCTTCTTTGTCGATACCTGCATCAGCAATTGCTTTTTTAGCTGCTTCGCATGCCATCGTAGTTGTTGTCTCTTCATGCTTCTTTGCATAGCGTCTTTCTTGGATGCCAGTCCGCTCTTGGATCCACTCATCCGTCGTATCCATGTATTGCATGAGGTCGCTATTAGTAACTATATTCTTAGGTACATAATATCCAGTACCTGCTATCTTGCTGTTCATTGATTATCAATATTAGAATGATCGATAATGCTAAAATACCTTAGAAAGTCTCAATATCCCTAAGACTTAGTCCTAAATCGTCAAAAATAGCTGTCACAATTAAAGTTTTGATTGAATAAGCTATAATTTTCGAGCCTATTAGGAATGACTATGAATGATCTAAAGAATAATGCCCAACAATTCGCTTATAAGCTGATGGATCCGTTCATAAAGTTGCTGATTAAGCTGAAGGTCACTCCTAATATGATCACGATGTTTGGTCTCATATTAACATTCTTAAGTGCTGCAGTATTGATCTATGGAGCTGAGGTCGGTGATCGAGATAATCATCGTTTTATTGGTTATGCTGGTATTATTATACTGATAGCTGGAGCTATGGATATGGTAGATGGCAGATTAGCAAGATTAAATAATCAAGCCCATCCGGCGGGAGCATTATTTGATTCAGTGATAGATCGTTACAGTGAGCTATTTATGTTCTTTGGATTCTGTTATTACACAATTACTCAAGACTACTTATTTACATCTATATTCTGCTTTATAGCTATGATCGGTTCTATTATGGTAAGTTATACGAGATCACGAGCAGAGGGCTTAGGCGCTGATGCCAGTGTCGGTCTTATGCAAAGACCAGAACGTATACTCTTAGTCGCCATATCAAGTATAGCTACATATTTAGTTTCCTTAATTACAGGGGGTGATTTTGTATATCGTGTCGATTGGCTATCGATACCTATATTCGAAAGTATATCGATATTCAGCTGGCCTATATTTTTTCTTGCTGTATCTGCTAATATGACAGCTATCAGGAGGCTCAACTATGCCTCTCGTGTACTAAGAGAGAAGCATTAGTGGAAGAAATAATAGCACTTATCCATTTTAACTTAGGATTAAGGTATTGAATTCGCATAATAGGATATTGTTAATTATTTTGCAACTCATCGATAATCAATACTTCTACTTTATCTATCTATAGTTTATGCAGGTCTCAAAAAGAGCATCGTCTTGAAAATCCAAGCAGAAACATACTATTTTAACTTACGATATTAAACGACTTCATTTTGTTATTCTTTGCTGCACAAAAACTTCTATTTTTGTGCTTACAATCTGATTCTATGACCTATGATATTTAATCTTAATAAATCACAATATATCATCAATGGTGAGAATGGACTTCCAGAGTCTTACCCCATACCTAACCATAGGTCTGATCTCTTATTTTATATTCAGAGGAATCTAAATCTAAATACCATAATATATACCGCCAACTGTAATAGAGAGGGCCTTCTTATAGAGGACCACCCTATACAAGTCAATTGGATAAAGTATTCTGAAGATGGAAAAATTGCCGATTTAAATCTTATCCAGAAGAAAGCTTATGGTTATACTTCCGTAAAAATTAATGACTATACCTATGAGATAAGTATGAATTCTTATGATAAAATAAGAATATTCCTTCATCAAGAAGAGAACGGTACTTTTACCATGACAACTAAGATTGCTGACCACAAAGCGCTTTTATCTAACATCTATGTCTATGCTGACGAATTTGGCGTATTTCCACAGATAAAATTTATTGATCTATATGGGACAAGCAGTCAAGACCTATTACCACTATACCAGAGAATAACGATCTAAAATTCCAATGCCCCAAGAAAACTCATTCAATCGCTTTTCCATAAAATGGCTTATCCCATTTGCCATACTTTCAGTAGTATATTGGCTGTGGTTCGGTCTATATGTAGGGATAACGAGTATGGAAATAGCTTTCTATATATTGATATGTTTTTTAGTTTTTACTTCGACTACAACAAGGCGCCTCTTGCTTACATTCTCGCCTATGCTACTGTACTTACTCGGATACAGTAGTCTCAAGGTCTTACATCAGCAAGGAGGTACATTCATATATAACGAAGGTCTCTATGATCTTGAACTCAGACTATTTGGGTTCATGTATAACGATACTCGGATTATACCATGCGAATATTTCGCTGAGCATCACACAAGTATATTAGACTTCGTGACCGGAATATTCTATGTTACTTGGATGCCCTTCCCTATAATTTTTGGACTTATCGCCTTTTTTAAGGGCAGAGAAAAGTTAGTTTTCCATTTCTGGATTGCTTTTCTCATAGCTAATATGCTCGCATTTATAGGATATATCTTTTTTCCGGCTGCGCCACCGTGGTATTACTTAGAATATGGGACAGAGATCTTACATAATCTTAAGAATAGCGCTGCGGGATTTGCAAGATTTGATGCCTTAGTAGGTGTACCCGTGTATGAAGGTATGTATGCTAATGGGACCAATACCTTTGGAGCTATGCCTTCCATGCATGCCGCATTTCCTATGATATTGACTTATTATGCTAATCAATTTGGAAATAAACAACTTACTGCATTATTTGCTGTTAGTCTCATAGCGATTTGGTTTGGGGCTGTATACAGCAATCATCATTACATATTGGACTTGATTGTAGGAATTAGTTGCGGTATTATTGGTATATTACTATCAGAAATAACCGTAAATCGTACTTTTACACCCAATTTGTATAAAAGAACCATTTTGTATATTCAATCCAACATAAAGAAGTAGTTCATGCTGAAGAAAAAAATGGCGAGTTATGACTTGCCACAAAAAGTGCAAGAAATGGGCCTCTACCCATACTTTAGAACGATAGAGTCAGAACAAGATACTGTTGTAAAAATCCAAGGGAAAGACACTTTGATGTTCGGGTCTAATAGTTATCTAGGTCTTACATCTCACCCTAAACTCAAAGAAGCTTCCAAGAAAGCTATAGATATATACGGCTCTGGTTGTGCAGGATCAAGATTCCTTAATGGGACGCTTGATATCCACTTAGAGCTTGAAGAAAAATTAGCTGATTATGTAGGTAAAGAATCTACTCTCGTATTCAGTACAGGATACCAAGTTAATCTCGGAGTTATATCAAGTATACCAGGACGCCATGACTACATCATCATAGATGAGTACGTTCATGCCTGTATCATAGACGGTAGTCGATTATCATTCGCCAAGGTGCTTAAATATAAGCACAACGATATGGAATCACTTGAGAAGATTCTTAAGAAATGTGATCCTGATAAGATTAAGCTCATCTGTATAGATGGGGTATTCAGTATGGAAGGCGACTTATGTAAGCTGCCTGAGATTTCTGCACTCGCTGAGAAGTATGATGCTAATATCATGGTCGATGACGCTCATGGATTAGGCGTCATGGGAGAATTAGGTAAAGGGACAAGTGACCACTTCGGACTTACTGATAAGGTAGACCTTATCATGGGGACATTCAGTAAGTCACTTGCATCTATAGGTGGATTTATAGCTGGCTCTAAGGAATCTATGAACTATCTCAAGCATAATGCAAGATCGCTGATATTCAGTGCCTCTATTGCACCAGCTAATGCAGCCAGTGTTATAGCCGCCGTAGATCTTATCAAATCAGAACCAGAAAGAATTGAGAGTCTATGGGATAATACAAATTATGCCATGAAGTTATTCGCAGAATATGGATTCGACACAGGTCATACTGAGACGCCTATAATTCCGGTAATGATACGTGATGACTTCAAGACATTCAACTTGACTAAGATGCTACTGGACGAGGGTGTATTTATTAACCCTGTTGTATCTCCCGCAGTACCGAGTACATCATCATTAATCAGATACTCTCTTATGGCTACTCATACTAAAGAGCAGATAGAGAGTTCTATAGAGAAGATGTATAAGATCTCTGATAAGTTAGGTGTATTTGACATGGAAGCAGAAAAGAAAACTGTTGCTGATCTTAAGTAAAAGCAGCGACTTAGTCATTTTCTCTTCTTAATAACCCAAGACCTATGAGCATAGCTATAAAGGAAGTCGTTTCTAATTCTGATATCAAAAAGTTCATAGACTTTGCTCATGAACTCTATGCTGGAGATAAGAATTATGTTCCGGAGCTATACATGGCCCAGAGGGAGATGTTCGATAAGAAAAAATTTCCTTTCTACGACTATGGTTCTGTCAAGTCATTTCTCGCATACAAAGGCGATAAGATTGTAGGTAGAATATCTGCCATCAGAAACGAGCGGTATAATGAGTATCACAAGTCAAATATCGGATTCTTCGGGTTCTTAGAATTTACACAAGATAAGGCAGTCCTCAAGGCCCTATTAGATGCTGCAAAAGCACATCTATCAGAGTACAACTACGACTACCTGATGGGGCCGACTAATTTTACAACTAATGAGACCTCAGGATTCTTGATAGATGGATTCCATGAGCCCCCTAAGATTATGATGCCATACAACAGCAGCTATTATAATGATATGCTTATGGAAGCGGGCTTGGAGAAGGAGATGGATATGTATGCATACATGATCGATTCTAAGTTAGTCTCTGATAAGTCCATAAAGCTCGCTAAGATGCTCGAAGAAAGATTGGCAAAAGGTGGTATCAAAATAAGGAATATAAGTCTCAAGTCCTTTAAACAGGAGGTCGGTAAGCTAAAAAAGGTCTATAATGCAGCCTGGGAAAATAACTGGGGATTCGTCCCTTTTACAGACCGAGAATTTAACCATATGGCCGATGGGCTTAAGATGGTCGCAGAAGAAGAGTTCGCTTACATGGCAGAGCATGATGGAGAGCCTATAGGATTCTCGATATCACTACCCGATATCAATGAGATCACTAAGACCTTCAAGAAAGGTAGACTTCTTCCTTTTAACATTATAAAGCTACTGCTCAATAGAAAGAAAACTTCTTACGTCAGAATAGCAGCAACAGGAGTCAAAGAAGAGTATAGAAGAAAAGGTATAGAAGCGATCTTCTTTGCTAAAAATATATTAGAAGCGAGAAAGAGAAACCTCAAAGGAGGTGAAGCTTCTTGGATACTTGAAAGTAATGAAGAAATGGTCTTATCTGCTGAGAAACTTAACGGCAATAGATATAAGACTTACAGATTATACAAATTACCAGTATAACGATAGGCTATGACCAATAAAGTCCTCATCACTGGTAGCAATGGATTCTTAGGCAGTCACATCGTCGATGAGGCAATTAAGTACAATTACAATGTATTCGCTGGAGTCAGAAAATCAAGTAACCTTCAATATCTCAAAGATCCAAAAATTAACTTTCTCTATTTCAGTTTTGAAGATGAAGAAAATCTGCGTGAGCAGCTGAGGTCACACCACTTCGAGTACATCATACTCAATGCAGGTATCACCAATGCGAAGAACAAAGAAATTTATTATAAAATAAATGCCTCTTACAACAGAAAGCTGTGTAAGATAATAGTGGAAGAAAATGTCATCCCTAAGAAGCTTGTACTTATAAGCAGTCTTGCATCCTATGGCCCTGCAGACTTTCAAGTCAAGCAGATATTAGATAATGAATCGACGCCTCATCCTGCTACATGGTATGGAGAGTCAAAGCTGCAGGCTGAGCAGTTTATAGAGTCCTTCTCTCAGATACCAAGTATAATACTGAGACCGACGGCTGTCTATGGCCCTCGGGATTATGATATGCTGGAAGTCTATAAGACAATTAAGATGGGCTTAGAGCCAAAGGTAGGCTTCGGTAATCAAGATATGACATTTATATATGTTAAGGATTTAGCTCGACTCATCATTGATACATTAGATAGTGAGGCCAGTAATAAAGGTTACTTTGTCAGTGATGGTGAGATCTACCCTTCTGATAAGTTCTATGCCGCTATCAGTAAGATACTGAATAAGAAGACTCTTAAGATAACGATACCAGTGAGTCTAATGAAAGTCATCGCATTACTGAGCGAAGGTGTAGGAAAGATAAGAGGACAGTATCCGATACTTAATAGGAACAAGATCAAAGAATATTTTGCAAGGTCTTTCGCCGTAGATACGGCAGATATAAAAAATGATTTTAACTTCGTGCCCAAATTCACATTAGAAGAGGGTCTTACAGAGACAATTAATTGGTGTAAAACAAAAAAATTACTTTAAAAAATGGCAGTAAAAAAGCAAACGAAAAATGTACTTGCTACAAAACCTACTGGTAAGTTAGGTATCCTTACTCCTGGTATGGGAGCAGTGGCCACTACATTTATAGCAGGTGTAATGGCAGTAAACAAAGGTCTCTCTAATCCTGTAGGCTCACTCACTCAGATGGGTAGAATGAGAATAGGTAAAAGAAACAAAAAGAATAACCAACCGCTTATCAGCGATGTGGTGCCACTTCAGGACTTAAAGAAAGTTGTGTTTGGCGGATGGGATATCTTCAATGATAACATGTACGAAGCAGCACTACACGCTGATGTATTAGATATCAATCTTCTTAAGAAGCTTAAAGCGCCTCTTTCTAAGATTAAGCCTATGAAAGCAGTTTTTGACAAAAACTATGTTAAGAAACTTAACGGTACACATGTCAAAAAAGCAAAAACAAAAATGGATCTCGCTAATGCCCTAATGAAGGACATTAAGAAATTCAAAAAAGATAATAAGTGTGATAGACTCGTCATGGTATGGTGTGGATCTACAGAAATATATATCGAAGAATCTGCTGTTCATAAGACGGTAGCTGCATTTGAGAAAGGACTTAAGAACAACTCTAAGTTGATAGCACCAAGTATGATCTATGCATACGCTGCAGTTAAGATGGGTATCCCTTACGCTAATGGAGCTCCTAACTTATCATGTGATATCCCTGCTATAATCGAACTTGCTAAAGAGACACAAACTCCTATCGCAGGTAAAGACTTCAAGACAGGTCAGACACTAATGAAAACGATCTTGGCACCAGGATTCAAAGCAAGAGCTTTAGGTATCAATGGATGGTTCTCTACTAATATACTCGGTAACAGAGATGGCGAGGTCCTCGATGATCCAGATAACTTTAAGACTAAGGAAGTTTCTAAGCTTGGTGTTCTTGAGGAAATCCTCGAGCCAGAACTCTACCCAGAATTATACAAAGACTTCTACCACAAAGTAAGAATCAATTACTACCCACCTAGAGGAGATAACAAAGAAGGATGGGATAACATCGATATCAAAGGATGGCTCGACTACCCTATGCAGATCAAAGTCGATTTCTTATGTAGAGATTCTATTCTTGCAGCGCCTATCGTACTTGACTTAGCGATATTCTTAGATCTTGCTAAGAGATCACAGATGTCAGGGATACAAGAATGGTTAGGCTTCTACCTGAAATCACCACAAGCACCTAAAGGGGTTAAACCCATTCACGATATATTCAAGCAGTTACATAAATTAGAAAATACACTAAGATATGTTGCTGGCGAAGAATTGATCAATCACCTTGGTCAAGATTACGAATAAATGATGTGGCTACATAAAGCCATCGCCACAGTTTTGGGCTTAGGCTATGCGCCTAAAGGTCCAGGAACTTTTGGCACATTAGGTGGAGTAATATTCTTAGGAATATTACTCCACTTTAATATTCCACTTACCCTCCCTACGCTTCTTATACTCATCGTTGTGACATTTGTCGCCGGTGTCATCAGTACTAATCAGCTGATCCCACAATGGGGAGAAGATCCGCAGCGAGTCGTCATGGATGAGTTCAACGGATACCTTATTACGATGATCCTTGTGCCGCTATCTTGGACGACGATCCTATTGGGATTTGTATTATTCAGATTTTTTGATATCCTTAAGCCACTCGGTATCAGAACTATAGACACTAAGGTCAAAGGTGGTATGGGCGTTATGTTAGATGATGTCTTAGCTGGTATCTATGCATTGATTTGTATGCAGATATACTTGTACTTCACAAATTAATTACACTCAATATGGAAATTGAACTGTCCCACTCTGCGGGAGATATTGCTAAGTATCTAAATGTTTAAGTTCAGTAATCTTATAACTATAGAACTCTTTTATATATTCAAGCAAGTCTAAACCCTATTATTTTTATCACTTTCTTTAAGTTTTGATAAACTAAATTATTACCTTATACATGGTAAGGCGGCACGTGTTGTTTCTCTCGCCGAGGGGCTTTCATTCTTGTCTTGAAACAAGAACAGCCTGCCACGCCGTGGCGTGGAAGAAATTCAAGGCTTTACCCATTTCTTAACGTCAAATCAGCCATTTATATCTAAACATTGGCAAACTCCTTCCTTTGGTCGTCAAACAATGCCTACCGTCAGGCAGGCAGTGCCTTTGTTTCCTGCCTGCCGGCAGGCAGGTTAACGCTATAAATTACTTATTTGACTAAAATGGCTAAGGCCGATTTTACTTCATCCAAGTGTCAAAACATCGAAGCAAAAAAAGCTATTTCAGCACTCTATTCCATTATTTATATTTCAATTATATTGAACTCGAATCTTCTTATTAGAATAAAGTAAAAAGCAGAGCACTGCCAAATTAGAGTGGGCAGCGGGAGCGGCAAAGTGCATAGCCTTTAATTTGGCTTTATTTCCTGCCTGCCGGCAGGCAGGTTTGGTTCCCCGCGATTGCGGGACGGGCTGTTTTTCATCTAAGGAAAAATGAAGACCCAGCCGGTGAGGCGACGTTGATAATGTTTGATATAAAGCGACCTTCAAATCGATAACCACTTAAGATTAGAATAATTATATTTGTATAGTGGCAAAAGAAAATAATATAATAAATTAATCATTGCCCGTGTCCACACCTAAAGTCCCTTTCTTCATATCATTTCTACGATCTCAGGTTGCAGCCATTGCCGCAACAGCAGCTGACTTCTGTAGCTTGTACTGTCTCAAAGAAGGGCAAGTATTTCAGAAACTACTCAGCACCACCGATGCACGATCTCTACTGATCGCTACAGCCACTGCAAGTATTATAGGTGCCTGTATCAGCTTTACACTGGGACGTAACTGGGCATTCAAGCAGAAGGATAAGAACATCTATGGACAAGCTGCCAAGTACGCCTTCGCCAGCTTCATTATAGCCTGTATCAATGTCGCAGGCATGCACCTCTTCTCTAATGTCATGGACAATCCATACATGCTCTCTAAAGCCATCATTGCAGTACTCACTGGTATATTTGTAAGCTTTCCGCTATTTCGGTATTGGGTATTTAGATAATCTTACAATTATTATATTATCTTAGACATCCTGACCCTAAGCGAGCATCTGCCTACTTAAGTCATAGGCATTTACTCATCCACCTATATCGAAAGGTACCGTTATACACTTATCATTTATGTAGACATGTATATACGTGTCTTTATATACATCATAGGAACTATTAAAAAATTTAAATAACGGGTAATGTGTGACATAGGTAGATGAGTTATTTATATATACGTGTTGGCCATAATTAATGAGAACTAAAGAACTTATAATAGAAGCTCAAAAAGCATTTGAAGAAGAAAATCTCAAATTAGCTCAAACCAAAATTGGTCATGCAATATTGTTGGATGATAAAAACTTAGATGCACTAATAATCCAATTCCTAATTTATATTGAGAAAAGTGACCTTGCCAAAGCAGAAACGATACTGGAAGAAATTATTGAAAATGAAGATTATGACATAGATCTTTTAATTTATAAAGCTGTAATACTTAACGATACAGGAAAAATTGAAGAAGCCATTAAACTATGTGAACTAATAATAGAAAAGGATCACACTAACTATACAGCATGTTCATTCAAAGGAATGTTTAACCATAATCTTGGCAATGTAGAAGAGGCATACAAAGACTTGAATTTTGCTGTTGAAAATGACAAAAAGAATTTTATTGTATACCAAAATAGAGGATCAGTAAATTTAGCTAATTACCAATTTGACGAAGCCTTAATCGACTTTAATCGAGCGATCAAGTTAAATAAGAGTTCAAATGAAGCAAAGTTCAACAAAGCGATAACATTAAGACTTTTAGGTAAACATAAAAAAGCAATCAGGATACTTGAAAAAGTAAATGCTGATAAATTTTTAGGAAGTGAAGATCTTGTTCAAGCTGCAGTTATATATCAAAAAAACGATCAGAATGAAAAAGCTATTGAATTAGTATCAAAAGCAATTGAGTTAGATAACACATTTGCAAGAGCTCATTATACAAGGTTCAATGTGAATACAAAAATCTCAAATTACGAAGCAGCAAAAAATGACTTAGACAATGCCCTTCAATATGATGATGGAAGTTTTAGAGACTATATCTTGAATGGATATGCTCATTTATATTATAAGAAAAATGAACTTGAAGAAGCAATAAAGAGAGCAAATTTTGCAATAACTGAAAATCCTGAGTTTCATTGGACATACTTAACACTCGCAGAAGTTTATGGAAAACAAGATGATGATTTAAACTTTATAAAAAATCTAAAAGTTGCAATTGAAGGTGGTATTGGTCTAAAGGATATTGATCAAGAAATAAGAGAAAAATTCAAAAGAAACAAAGAATTTAAGGTACTAAAAAAGAAACTTAAAAAATAGAATCACTATAAATTCAAAATCAATAGCCTATGCGTAAATACAAACTAATCTTATCATTGATAGTTTTTGCAACATTAGCTTGTAGTAAATTGGTTAAACAGAAGGATAGTAAGGATAAATCAGAATTAAAGAATGACATAAGATTTCTCATAAAACAATTAAAGAAAGATAGTGCACATCATGAAAAAGTTGGTCAAGTATTAAGCGAAGATGAAATTGTTAAACTGGAGAAATCCTTAGGAGAAAAATTCCCTGAATCTTATAGAATATTCCTAAAAGAATTCGGCAATGGCGCTTATTGGCTTTATCATAACGGGATGAATGATATTACAGAGCTCTATAAACTAAATTCTTCTGGTAGGCTCAAAATGCAGTCTGTAGAATACGAAGACGGCAAATTTTATTCGATTGATTCTTTATTATGTCTGATGTCTGAGGACTCAAACGGTGGAGCATGGGTTTGGTTAACTTCAGAAAAGTCAGAGGATGGAGAATGGCCCCTTGCATATTATTCTTTCGGGAAGCTTTACTATAAAGTGGAGAATTTCACTGAATGGTTAAATCTGCTTGTAAGGTGTAAACACGAAGTTATACGAGAATTGGATATAGATCATAAACTTGGATTAGGATAAAATGATGAAGGAACAAATAAAATTATTAATTATAAGTACAATAGTATTAACAAGCAGTTGTACTGCAATTACAGAAAATAAAATAAAACAACTCCCAAAATCACTTGAAATAGTAATTGAAGACTTAGCTCACTATAATTTTGAGGATATCCAAGAAGTTGAGTTCCTTAAAAATTATCCCATGTCAAATAGTACAATAGAGAAATTAAATAAGGATTTCAATCTTTGCAACATTGATAAGTATCAAATGGGAATTTCTTTTCATTTTGAATGTATAGATAAATTAAGCAGATCCCCAAATTATAGTGATAGAGAATACTACTTAATTAAAGTTATAGACATAAACGAAAAAGATAATTTCCTTGGATATGCTCAATATGTAGATTGTGGCAAGAAAGCAGAGCCATTAAAAAACAACTGGTACTTTGTCCGTAAAAATCTAAAATGTGATTAGGAACACTACTTGTAACGATAAGTATGATCGCATATCTGCTCGTACCTCATAGAAACGACGACATACTATCATTCGTTAGGTGGCATAAAAAAAAATGAAATACATTGACACATACAATAATTTAAAGCTTCAAAAGGTAAAAATTGAAGATATTTCAATAGGCTTAAGGCAAATTGGAAAAGGAGATAATTTAGTGTTTATACATGGTTTTCCAACCCACGGATATACTTGGAGAAAATTAATACCAAGACTCTCCAAATATTTTACATGTCATATTTTAGATCTACCTGGACTTGGAGATAGCGAATGGACAGACAAAACAGATTTCAACAGTAAATCTCAAGCGAGATACATTATGAAATTGTTAGATAAAATTGGCATTACTAAATATAGTTTAGTGGCACATAATTCTGGAGCGACAATTACAAGGTACATAGCACTAAAAGAGAAAGAAAAAATTGAAAGTCTCATAATCTTTAATACTGAAATTCCTAACCACCGACCACCATGGATTCCTCTGTATCAAAAAATAGGTCTACTACCAATGGTGCCAACTATAATTAGAATTTTGTTAAAGCAAAAGTGGTTTGTTAAATCACCTATGGGACTAAGAGAATTATTTGCAGATAAATCAATGTTTGATATTAAGTCAAATATATCACCATATACAGATCCCGTTATCAGATCGAATAGCAAAGCAAAGGGAGCATTTAGATATCTAAAAGGAATTGACTGGAAATTAGTTGATGAATTCAAAAACTTACACAAAGAAATAAACTCAAGAATATTATTCGTATGGGGTGAAAATGATAAGACATTTCCTATCAAATTAGGAAAGCAAATGCTAAATCAATTTAGCTGCGAAACTGAGTTTGTTACCATAAGAAATGCATCCTTATTGCCTCATGAAGAAAAACCTGACGAAGTCATAAAAGAAATATTGAGGTTTATAAAAAGAGAGTCAACTGAACTCTATAATTACGAATGAAAGAAGCAGGTAATCGAGTAGACGGTCCCACCAGTGATAATTGATGGGATGCGCCTACGCCAGAGGCGTAAAGGTCTCACACTACTTTAGCCATTCGACTACGCTCAGGGCAGGTGTGTATCCGCAAACGATCTCTATCAATATCCTCAAATTTGACATTCAATGTGTAGCCTTGCTTGTGTCTGAATATCACAAACTCTCTCGCCGTATATTGACTGATGGGTTGATCTTTAAATTTAGAGTCATGGAAGCGTAAGTAACGCTTGAGTGTACGCAGATACATCTTACGGGTAGCTACACTGAAGTTTTTCATTATCAAATAGTCCCCATAAGATTTTAATAGATCATCAATACTTGGCCGCATGGTATATCGATTTTTAAGTTTTTTTTTTTACTCAAAGATCATATACGACAGAGCTGTCATATAAGAAAAATATGCTGAATCTTAGAGTAAATCTGTGAAGGTTTTGTTCAACGGATGATGATATCGAACGTCTCTCGACAAAGGAGAGATATGCTATGATCACTTATTGTTATGTGGGGTGTTTGCTTACTCTGATTCCTCTGAATCCAGATCAGACTCAGCTTCAGGGGTATGGACTACTTCGTACTTGACGAAATAGCCATTTTCTAAAAGTTCAGGTATACTTTCAGGACTTGCAGAGCTAACACCATTGATGTAATTGGTTGAATTAGAAGTCGTTGACTCGTAATTCACCAAATTTGAATATGTTGTGCTACTTTCCATTTATGGCTGCAAAGGTAGGTTATTTTGTTCATGTTTCCAACCTTCAAACGTTTTTTGATTATCAATAATTGTTCGCTGAATTGGAGCCATATTGTTTGGTTGTGGGACGTTTTGAACCATTCTTGTCAAAGTTCCATCTGTTTTGAATATATGTGTCCCAGTATCAATACTTTCAATTAATACTCTCCTGCACGAATAATTATGATTCATAGCAGCACCGATTTCAATAGTCGGATTAAATGGTTGCAATAGCTTTAGTTCAGTTCTTAGATCTTCAAATATTTCATTAATCCTTGTGTACTGATCAACACTTGGTTTTTCTATATTCAGCCCTAATTCATCTCTCGCTTCATTCCTATAGATTGCATAATCATGACTTCCTGAATCACTGCATAGGAATGAAATTATTTTGTCAATTTGAGCACTCGCTTCTGCTGATTCTCCTAATTGTTTATTAAGAAGTTTTTTTGCCACCATTTGAATCTGTGTTCTTGATCGGTAAACATTTCCAAGGACTAATGGATGGACCTTCTCTGACAACTTTAAGAGAATTTCTTTTAAATCAGCTTGATCAGTAATTCCCATTTCGTTTTTTGCCAAGTCAAAGTATCCCTGAATAGATTCTACACTAACAGGAATTCTTGCAGTTGGATTGTTGGGCTGCTGAGGATTTTGTGGATTTAGTGGACTATTTAGTGATGGGTCTATTGGACCTAAAGTCGCTTGTTTGGTCATCATTATACTATCCGCCCCTAATGAAATAATTGTCCCAGAGCTTCGTGCTTTAGAAGGAATAATAATTTCAAATTGATTGCAAAACTGGCGAATTAAATTGACTAAACTCCAAGCGGCCATTGTGTCTCCACCTCTTGTATAAAGAAAAAGAGAAATTTTTTCAACTTTACCTATTTCATCTAAATGGTCAGAAAAATAATCAAGTATTTCAGGCGAAATTTGAGTTTCCATTCCCGGTCTGTCTCCTGTTACATAAACTAATAATTTCGAACCCCTGTTCTGCTCAAGCCATCTATAGTTATCAAGTCTATCTGAATACATAAGTTGTTTTTTGTAAAGTTACGATTTTTTGGTTTTTGTATTTTTTATCCCACATAACACAAAGGAATGTATGTGGATTTTTTAATACACATACATTCCAGTTGGACCCTACATGGGGTAACGCTTTGCATTCAATTAGACGTCAAGTTATGAATATTCTCTAAGAGAATTGAAAGATCCAGTCGGAAACCAGAATATTGAGATTGGGATGAGTAACTGCATTGCCATTATTGAGCCGATAAGGCCAATTTAGGCTATTTCCCCTTTGGTATGTGCATAGAAATATTTGTATAGCGATGGCTATTATCATGCAGTTAAGAGATTTATATGAGGATTTGATTTGGGAGGAGCTCTGTAGCTAGGTATTGTGATGAATTGGAATATCCAATCTTTATCTTTAGGTATGTCCTTGATATCAAAATCCATACTCTGACACTTCTCACAACTGTATCGTGCTACTTTTAGCAATTGCATTAACACTGAAAACAGCGTCGATATACTGTCTTTATTCTTAAGTAATTTCTGATCTATTTTATTGACTTACTTCTTAAATGTTGCCGAAGCATGCAATCCATAATATCTTGACTTCTGAAAGTATGGTGGTAAAATATGTTGCAAGAACTGATCTATCGCGACAAGTGGTTTTATGGTTTTTATTTCTAATGGAGCGGCTTCATCTTTTTTCTGTTTGCGATATTCCTTGTAGATGATATTAACTTGTTCTTGCTTAGCTAAGTATTCGAATCTTCCTTTAGATATTGCGATCCTATTGATGTATCGTGCCAGATAATTTTCTAATATTTTTAAGTTTATGGTGGGATATCCGTTTCTTACATTCCACCTTTTATTTTCTACAGATGTGATAAGTTCTTCTATATCTAATTTTGTAGTAAGTGTTTCTATCTTAATTTCTTTGTGTAGCATCTTAAGAAATACTTCTCTAAATGTTCTACAGATAGCTCTGTAGCCTGCTAACTTCTTTGCTCGCTTAGGCCACTTCCATTTACCACCCTTGTCTACGCCTCCAAAGGTAATCAGACAATGTGTGTGTGTAGATGATACTTCATATCTGAGCCAAAAGTATGCAGCACCGATACCATTCCTGGTAGAGCTCCAAGGTTTTCTTCTTTGGCACATAGGTCCTTGATACATTTGTAAGAAGCTCTTATAAGCTCACCCACTCGCTTTGCGGTTCCTTCCTTTCGATGTCACGTTTGGACATCGACTGTGCAGAAGCACAGTTCAGTCAGTCATGTACATAATCTAAGAGTTAGATTTGCACAGACTATTAAGCTCATGTGGTATGGTGAACACGGTATGCACATATGGTACCTTGAGCATCTTATCACTTAATCGACTCTGCCACTTCTCACGCTTATGATACTGACATAACGGACACTGTGTGTGACCGCAGGACAAGTACATCACTTTCTTGTGGCCACAAGAAAGACATGATATTACATGAGCTCCCATAGCGGGAGTTTTGCATAATCGTATGGCTCTGATAAGTTTTATCTTGTGGTTATCGGGTTTGTAGATTCTTATGTATTGTTCTGAGTAGTCTCGGAACAGGTCGCCGATGGATTTATCCAACGCAGGTCGCTGATCAGCTCTGCTATCGGATGGTTTATCGTTCTGACTGCAACCCATCCGTAACTGATGTTACGGTTCCTTTCTTTCAAAGGTCGATTTACGACCTTTGATCGTATCAGAGTTACGACCAGTCACTCCTACATAGATGTATATATCTTTCTGTTGTTTTTAGGTGCTTATGCCCCAGTTGACTCTTTAAATATACCAAATCGGTACCAGATTCTAAATGATGGGTGGCATAGGCGTGGCGCAATGTGTGGATACTG
>Ga0209187_1001766_pt1 | contig 23388 bp, 15 predicted proteins | sample BantaG_FD_187430 | JGI IMG/M metagenome (GOLD analysis project Ga0209187, IMG submission 187430) | Marine algal microbial communities from Bantry Bay, Ireland - BantryBay_4 metaG (SPAdes) (version 2) | ecosystem: Host-associated > Algae > Red algae > Unclassified | place: Bantry Bay, Ireland...
GGAACCTCCAGATTATAGACAAAAGGCCGCGTTCTACGGAAAGTCATCTTGGTAACAATCGTTAGTCCGGTATTGATAAAAGAAGCTTCTACGTATAAGGCCATAATCTGACCAATTGGTTTCCGCGTCTTATTGCCACACAAAAATAAAAGAGGCGCCAATTGGGTACTGACTTCCAGCACATTGCTCGCTCTGGCAAAAGTAGTCGAAAAATTATCTGTTGCAAATCGATCAAACGAATTGACACCATTAGCATCCAGTGCTGCAATTTGTGCGGGGGTCAAAAAATTTATTTGGCTGGCCAAATAGGCACCTCCCAGATTGAGTCCCACCGCCGTGGCAACGTAGGGAATTTCTTTTTTCCAGTAAACCGTGTAGGGAGATTGGGCAAGCAAGAAGTTACTGAATCCGGTGATCAGTATTAAAATCAGGAGTAATTTTTTTTTCATTTAAAATCGCTGTATTTTTTAGTATTAAAAAAATAAAAATACTAAAAAAAAGGGATTATTTGATCGCCTAGTTTCTTAAAGGATTATTTGGAGTACACTTTGATCTAATCATTTCTTCCACCTGGTCAACATAAATTTCGTCAAATAATCGAACGTAAGTGTCTGAACTTTTTATTCCTTTACTGACCTTTTCAAGTGCTATTTCCAGATTTTGACAGCCCGTCGCTATTCCCAATTCTATCTCTGCCAATCCTTTGTAATAAATCGACTCTGAGCTACCCTCCCAATCTTCGATGGCCAGATTATAAAATTCGATAGCCTCCGATGGCCTATTCAGCAAATCTAAAGTCCGTCCGGTTTGAAAATATATTTGATAAGGAACCGAATTTGCTCCATTGTCCTTTCTTTCATGCTCAATGGCTAATTGAAATAATTCAAGGGCCTTTGGATAATTACCTTTCTGTTTATAGCACAATCCTTTTGCGTATAGAATATTATCATCGCCGATGTAATCAATAAAACTGGTAGAATTATCAAGCCGCTCAAGATGAAATAGTGCCTTATCGTAATCTCTATAATAATAAAGCAAACACCAGCCAAAATAGCCATCTACATTCGCAGAATCCAGATCGGCTGCCTTATTTAAATACTTGGTTGACTCCTCATAGTTTCCACTTTTTGTATTATCTATGGAGTAAATACGAAAAAGTTCTGCACTAACGCCATCAGAATTACTGATCGATTTTTCAATTAATTCGTTGGCTTTTTCCTCGTAGCCGTACCAGAGCAACTTCAACCCAATCATTCCTTCTATATGATAGTATATTGCTGGGTTAAAAAATAATAATACTGCAATTAATGTAATAATTGCAACTAAGGGGTACATGATCAAACGTCTAATCCATTTCATCATTTTGGTAGAATTTCTATAATATGACCGTTTTCTATTCTGAATGATAAAAAGCTATGACTGTTACAAGCTTTTCCATCATCATCAACACCCGTTATCCAGTCCGATAATTCGGAAACACTTTTCATCAGTTGTATTTCAATAGAGTCGTTTAATTGCGTTTGAATATAATTGGTATCGTATTCCTGGTAATGTAAATCCCCAATATCTCCATGACAGTTCACCTTGAATCTCACTTTAGCAATTCCATTATTATTTGTCTTGGGAATGATCCATTGCTTTTTAAGCTCTTTCTCTATTTTATAGATTTCTCCGTCGTATTTTAACCCCGTAAAATAGTAAGGCATTACTTTTATACCAAGGCCACAGAGCTCAAAATCTGTTTTTTGGGAATTACAAGAAACCAGTACGGCAGTTATCGTTATTAGTATTATTTTTTTCATGCATGCTATAAGACGAACGACCAGTCCCAATTGTTTATATAAGGAATGAGGTATTAATAAATTAAGAATTTTGGGTTAGAGATTTTTGTTGCTAGTAAGGCAAAAAACGTAGGGATAGCCGCGCTATCACGAGGCTTTTTAACGAGACTAGCGGCAAAAAGATCAAGCCAAAAACGTAAATTTATTATTAACTCATTCCTAAAACAACATTTTTTCATAAAAATACTTTTTAAAGGCATAAAAAAAAATTAAAATTTTATGGAATTTGGTTACCCTGAGCATCAATTCTGATTAATTTCACCCCGTTAACCATTTTAATTAGCCAGTAATCTTCGATCAATTCCGTTTTATGAATGCACCCAAACTTTTTCCTGCGCTACAAAAATTAAGCGACCAACTATCCTCCCAATTTGACCTTATTCCAACCGACCGAAAAGCGCAACTGGATAAGCTAGCCAGCTATTTTTCTAAAAAATATCAAATCAGTCAAATCCCAAAAGTAACCGTTATTTGTACCCACAATTCCCGTCGGAGTCACATGGGACAACTCTGGATTAACGTAGCTGCCGCTTATTATGGTCTACCGGAGGTGGATACTTTCTCGGGTGGAACTGCGATTACCGCTTTTCATCCACGGGCGATAAAGGCCCTACGCGTTTTAGGATTTGAGATAATTACCGAAGATGCCATAAATCCGGCACATCAGGTCCGCTGGAATCCTGTAATGACACCCTATCCTGCTTTTTCAAAACGTTACGATGATCCTCCCAATCCATCGGAAGATTTTGCGGCCATTATGGTCTGTACCTCAGCGGATGAAGGTTGCCCTCTGGTACCGGGCTGTGATTTTCGGATCGCCTTGCCTTTTGATGATCCGAAAGCCTTTGATGATACCCCACTGGCAGCGGCGAAATACGAAGAACGTGGTCGGGATATTGGCCGGGAGTTTTTATATATATTTGCTCAGGTAAAGAAGTTATTTGGGAATTGAAACTGAACCATCCTTTTATCCGTAGAAAAAGAAAAAAAATCTACCATGGAAAATACCGTGATAAAATCTTTGGGAATTGGCTCTCGTGTAAATCATCCAGCCTTTGGAGTCGGCGTGGTTATTGGGTTGTATCCCGTAGCTTATGATATCTGTTTCGTTACTTACGGCATCAAAGAAGTAGGGAGAAGTTATGAAAAAATGGAGATTATCGAAGCCATCGAAGCGACAGAAGCAGTTTCATTTTCGGCGGCAGAAGAAGCGCTAAAAAACATTCTTAATACCTGGCTAGGTAGTGCAGATACCGTAGATCTAGGTGATAAATGGATCGATGGTACAATGATTTTAAAGCCCAAAGATTCGGGTTTACAATCTAAAGAGATACCCATTGATGCCTTTTTTCATAAAATCGTGATGGTTCGCGACCGCTTACGAGTTATGGAACAGCGAATTAACAGTAGTAAACTAAATGATGAAGAGAAGGTAAACCTACAGCAGTATATTACGCGTATCTATGGTAGTTTGACCTCCTTTAATGTGTTGTTTCGTAATAAAGCGCAACAATTTAAGGGAGCTTCTAGCAAGAGCGTGTAAATATTATTGATTTAGTAAAATAGGTTTAATCATTAATTAAGAACAGTTCGATATAACTTTTGTATCTTGCAGGTGTTACAATCGCATAAGTATTGAGACCTATGACTGAAATAAAGCGGCAATTGCCAAATTTCCTGACCTTGATTAGAATCCCGCTAGCGCTGCTGTGCGGTTACTTTGCGCTTACCTTAAAGCCATTTCCGCTGACTATTTCTCTGTTATTCTTTATGGCTGCTTCCTTTACCGACTTCCTGGATGGCTATCTGGCAAGACGCTGGAACACAGTTTCTAAATTTGGAAAAATTACGGACCCGATTGCTGATAAAATACTGATTATCATGGTCTTGGCTATCTTTTCTTACCATAGTATAATCCCCCTTGTTTTTACTATTCTCATTGCGATTCGGGAAATTGCGCTAACGGTAATTCGGCTGATTCTGCTCTTTCGGGACAAGATTACGCTGGCAGCACGATATTCGGGCAAAGTTAAGACCTTTACACAGTCTATTGTTCTTTTTATTATATATAATTTATTGATTTTCAAGGAACCACTCCATGACATCATTGGAAATACCGCCATCAATGTGATCATCTTTTCCATGGTGGTTTGGACCGTTTTGATCACTTTATATAGTGGTTATGAAATGGTGATGGCCAATCGCCGGGCCATTGAGCGGTTGATCTAGTTAATTCACTTTAAAACTTTTTGGAGTCTCTAAAAGTTCGTCTGTACCGCATCTTCCGACCATCCCGTATTATCATCGTCCTTCTCAATCGCCCCGTGAAATTGCATGGCGTCGTGTATCTCGAGAAAAAAGGATTGTTCTCCCATCAAAGACAACAAATCGGACGTACTTATTATATCTCGCACCGGTCCAATTGCTCCGGTGATATTAAAACTAATGTTTCTCTTTTTGAAATAATGATATAATTGAGTTAATACTCGAATTCCTGTACTATCAATATTATGCATTCCTGAAGCATCCAGAATAACCAGACGAAGTTTTGGTATCCGCTGGCTATAATTCTGAATGATCTCCTCAAAATATAAAACATTGGCATAAAATAACTGGTTGTCAATCCGTACGATTAGTACATCCTCCGGGCATCTGGCATCTTTAAATCTTTTTAAATTCCGGTAGGCCTCCGTATTGGGTAACCGCCCCAGACGTACCATATGTGGCCGTGAAGACCGGTAAATAAATATAGCCAAAGACAAGACCACTCCCACCATTACTCCTTTTTCAATACCAAAGAAGACAGTGATAAAAAAAGTAACTGCCATCATGGAAAAATCAATCTTGTGTGACTTCCAGAGGCTTCGCATTTCTTTTGCATTGAATAAATTTCTAATAGCATAAATGATAATAGCAGACAGGACCGCACTCGGTAAGTAATAAAAAAGTTTGGTAAAAAAAATAAGTGTCAACCCGACCATCAACGCCGTGGTAATCGAAGAAAGGCCGGATTCAGAACCCGCTTCGTCATTGATTGCCGAACGTGAAAAACTACCGGAGGAAGGCAAGGCCTGAAAGAAACTACCACCCATCTTTGCGAGGCCGATGGCAGCTAATTCCATGTTGGGACGGACCTTCGTAGTCTGTTCATCCCGCTGAATTCCTTTCGCAATGCCAATACATTCTACCACGCTCATAATCCCCACCGTTAGCACCGTAGGCAGCAAAATCAGGATATGTTCCATACTAAAAGAGGGCATCTCAAAAGCGGGTAAACCAGTTGGTATCGCTCCGATAATCTGTAGGTGTCCAGACATGCCGTTGTTTGCCAGGCCGTAAGATATCAGGATACCGAGAATCACCACGGTCAACGCGCCAGGTATCGATTTATTGATCTTTTTCAAAATGATTAATATCAAAATACTGGTAACACAAAAAAGGACCGCCAGCCAATCCAGTTCGGAGATATGGGTAGTTAAATAAGTCACCGTGTCAATCAAGTTGTGCGAAAGAGGTACGGAAATACCCAGGGCTATTTTTAATTGACTAACAAAAATAATGACCGACGCGGCGGCGGTAAAACCCGTGATTACGGGTTGCGAAATAAAGTTAACCAGAAATCCCAGACGGAATATTCCCAACAGGAGTTGTAAAACCCCGGCTAAAAAGCCTACCAGAATGACCAATTCAACATAATAGTCACTCAGGGGAGCCGCTATTTCAGAAACTCCCGCAAATATAAGAATGGAAGAGATCGCCACCGGACCGATGGATAATTGCCCGGAGGTACCAAAAATTCCGTAAATTATTAGAGGAATCAGTCCACCATATAATCCGTAAATGGGCGGTATTCCGGCTAATAAAGCATAGGCCATACCCTGCGGAATGATGATGACCGAAACGGTGATACCCGCCAGGATATCCTGTCGCCAGTTCCGTGATTGGTAGTTTTTTAAAGTGCCGTACAGCGGGATGAGACGTTCCAGTTTCATGGATCTATTTAGTCAATTTATTAACGGTCATTACGCTTCCCAGAAGGGAGATAGGTTAATTTATTTTTATACGGAAAAAAGGGTTGTAGGTTGCCAGTCGAAAGGTTTGCTGATTAACCTATTAGCTTCTCTCAACAATCCGGATTAGGAAACATATCATCTTCGTTTTCTCCCGCTCTTTCCGTTTTACACTTAAAATCTTTTTCAATCAAAACGGATAACTCACTTTTTTCGTCAGTACGGATAAATCTTTGTAAACTAACGGCAGCTCCATTTGCCCAAGGTTTTCCAATAACCTCTGGTAAGGCAACCAAAATTTTTCCTTGCTGAAAACTAACGATTAATTCCGTATCTGTGGTCATTGACAATTCGTATTCCAAAAAATTATCTGACCCAAGTTGAGTGATTTCACTTACCTTTCCAAGCTGAGCGAGATCGCTCACTTCGGTTTGGGTAAGTCTCAATCGGATACTATTGCCTAAAATTCGAAGTTTCATAAATAACGTAATAAATACGGTTTCTTGTGGGACGGCTTTTGCCGGGATAAAAATACTTAAAATTTGAACGATCTATTTAATCGCTCCACGCTTACCCAAATTGATTACTTCAAGATCCTGAATTTTCCCTGCTTCAATTCCAAAACGAACTACGGTCTTTTCTCGATGAAATCCGTGAATCCCACAAGCTCCCGGATTGATGTGTAGTAAATTATATTTTCGATCGGGCATGATTTTTAAAATATGGGAGTGACCACAGATATACAATTGTGGTGGGTTGTCACGAATAATATCCCGAACCCTCGCGGTATATCTTCCCGGATATCCACCGATATGTGTCATAAATACATCTAGTCCTTCCACGGCAAACCGTTGATTAAGCGGGCAAGCTCGTCGCATCGTAGCGTCATCAATATTTCCGTAAACCGCCCTCACGGTACGAAATGACTCCAGCCTTTCCAATACCTCCATACTACCAATATCTCCGGCGTGCCAGACCTCATCACATTCCGAAAAGTCTTCTAATATTTGGTCTTCCAGGACGCTGTGTGTATCGGATAGTAAACCAATTTTAATCATAGATTTGTTATTGTTGAAATGTTGAGGCGCTTCGCTTGTTGAGTTAGTTAATTGGTATTTCCCGAAAAAAGAGCACTAAGGAATGAGTTAATGATCAAATCTTTAAAGCAATAGCGTTCTCTAAAGCAGCGTAATATATTTACCGTAGACCCAAAGTTCCAGAAAAGAAATCCGGTACCAGCCATTTTCACTCATTTCGTAGATGGTTACCGGAGTATCTTTTAACAAGGCATTGACTTTACGATTTTTGGAAGAAGGTCCTGTTCTAACACTCAGTCCTTTTGGATCTTCATCGTTGACCAGGCCTTTATGAATTTTCTGTAGATAATAAGAAGAAACCCATTTTTGTTCCGGGCTGATACGCGTCCAGCGAGGCACCCGTTCGTATACCTCCAATGTGTTACCCCGAGAGAGGGAGCCGAGCTTTTGGAACTTCGTTCCAGGTCCCGTCCGAACGTTCAAAAAATTAGCCCGCATGACCATCGCATAACCAATCGGATCAGGGGTTTCCACTCCAAATACCGCAGCGTATTCGGGTTGTTTCTTCAACACCTTTCGGATGAGTGGCAAAAAGTTTTTTTGAGCATCCCTGGGTTTATTACCACCAAAAAAATTAGTTCCCGGACAAGACTTTGTACCACTTCCTACTCCATTTACCCGTTCTCCAGATCCCAGGTCAAACCAATGGTGGTAGACATTATGCGTATCGTTCGGTTCCAGTCCGAATTTTAAATGTAGTAATGCATTTACAAAAACAATCGTCTCCTTATGTTTTGCAGTCATTACATCTCTGCCTTTATCAAAGTTTCCTACGTGCTCAATGCAAACGGCACCATCGTTGTTTTTACTAATGCAGGCCGGACCAACTTCCAAAGACCGTGTCCCGACCACAATCCTTCCATCCGGAAAGGTAGTAATCTGTTGACCGATATCGGCAAATCGGCGGATGTTCATATGGAAATTTTTCATGGACGTCACCAGATTAAAATGGTTATTATCAAAATGAGAATAGTCCGGAATATAGGTATGGTGATTGTGAATCATGGTCACCTTACGATTGACATTCTTTGACAAAATCCAGTTTCGGAATTCGGTCATATTCATCAAAATAAAACCAGCACTCTTTTTCATTTGGAGGGGGTTGAAGAAGTTATTTAAATTCTTTCCGCAATTTAAAAAAAACTTTCATAATTCCAGTAAATGGATGCCAGGTCTGTCGACTTTCCCAAAAAAAAGTGCCATCCAAATGGATAGCACCCCGAGATAATTTATCAAATTGGTATTAATTACCCAATCGTTTATATTATTGTTTTTCCAAACCAGACTTGATCATTTTCACCTTATTCACATAATCTTCCTGTGCTTTGATTTCCGCCTCCTTGGTGGCCTGGTTGGCTTCGTTCTCGGCTATTTTCTGACGAGCTTCTTCTATCTTTTTTTCATAATCTTCAATATCCTTCTCCATCTTACCCTTATCTTTTTGCATATCTTTTAGATTACCCTGGAGATCCCCTAGTTTATCCTCCTGTTGTTTCCGAAAATCATCCACGCGCTTTTTTTCCATCTGAGTAGCAAATTTGATAATAAATGCTTCTCCATATTTCGCTTTTTCTGGATGATCATAAGTAGATAAAAAGGCACCGCCCAAATCCATCCATACGACTAATTCAACTCTATTACCAGATTCTATCAATTGAGAGTACACATCAATCGTATTGTCACTAATCTGTGCAATCTTAGCGTTATCCGCTAGATACTCTTTTTTATCCTTATTCCACTTGGCTTTTGAATCGTAGTCTTTCATATACTTGCCCCAGGCTTTATCGATATCCTTTTTGCTGACGCCATCAATGATGATAGAATAACTGTTTTTTTGGCCTTTACTCATCAGTCGATCCATTTCTTTTAATTGTGGATTAAAAGAGTAATTTGAAAGGTCATCCTGCGAAAAGCTGGTACCCACCGAAAAAAGTAGTACCAAGGTTAAAAAAATAAAATTTTTCATAATTATAGGTTTTTATTTAAAATGCTGATTATCAATTTATTATAAAATAAGATACTGAAACAAAGTTAAGCCTTTTTACAACTATTCAGACTAAAACTGCCCAAAAAGTAACGTTAAATAAATTATAAAATAAATCATTCTCCTCTGGCCCCGTTTTTGCAAATTAGCTCGATATATAAACAGAAGTTACTTAAAAATGAGGCCTGTCTGTCCTCAGAAATGGGATATCGTGGACACTCTTAAGCAACTTCACATTTATCAATCCTAATTTTATACTACTATGAGAGTGAAATTTTACCAACACCTATTTTTATTTGTGTTAACATTTTTAGGTTCCCAACTTTTACATGGACAAAACTGTGTAGAATTTTCAGACCTGCCTACTGGGACCTATGCCGTCAACGATGGATATCCTTTTGGCACCTCTTTCCACAGTGAAAGCGGTGCTTCGATAGATCTGGCTCCGTTTTATTTTAACGATGGTTCAGTCCGTAACAACGTTTTCGTTGATGCGGGTACCTTCTTTTGGTCTGGTGCCTTCATAGACGGTCAAGGTCAAGTAATTCGGATGCTAGAAGCTTCCGTTAATATCGATTTTACCCAGAATTTTGCGGTAGCAGATAACGTCTCTTTCGATTTTCTGGATTGGGATGGAGACATTAACCTTTCCATTAATGGAGAACCCGTGATGATTGAACGTACTTTTAGCGAACTACCTACGCAGATTGCTACTCACGTTTCGATGAACGTCAGTGATTCTGCCGCTGGAGCGGGTGGTCGTAAGGGAACGGTGAGCTTTTCCGGACCTATTTATTCCCTGGTTATTGGAGGAGTCGAACTTGGGATTGACAATATTTGCTTTACGCAAGGAATTGAACCCGCTTGTACCATTACCCATGTATTGGTAGAACAAAAAGCTTGTGACGAATTCGATGGTACCTTTGATTTGGAGGTTGACTATAATGGTCTTAATACTAGTGGTTCTTACAATGTAACCGTTAACAATAGCAATTTTGGTCCTTTTACCGCAAGTCAGGCACCTTTTACAGTAGGTCCTTTTGCCGGCGATGGCACAGCCTACGTAGTAGAGGTAAGTGATGCAAATAACTCAAACTGCACAAATAGCTATCAATTGGATCCTGTTGTTTGTGAAATTACTACTGCTTGCAATATCAGTAATTTAACGGCCATGGCAGTAGACTGTGCTGGAGATTATCTTTTCGATGCCGTAATTGATTTTGATAGAAATTCTTCTCCGTCTGAACAATTCGAAGTAACCGTTAACGGGCAAAGCTACGGTACTTTCCACCATACACTATTCCCGATTACCCTGACACTTTCTGGAGACGGACCACTCAATCACAACGTTTTTGTTTGTGATGCCAGCGATAATGGTTGTTGCCTTAGTACAACGTTCGACGGTTTTGAATGTGCACCACCTTGTAATATCTCAGGTATAACAACCCAGGTACAGGAATGTGACAATGGTATGTTTAACGTGCTGGTAGGTTTACAAGGAAGCGGATTTAGTGCTGAAATGTATCTGACATTAAACGGGGAGGAGTACGGAGACGTTATATATCCAACAGCTAGTTTTCCAATTACCATCGGACCATTGACCGGAGACGGAATAACTTCTTACAGTGTAGAAATTTTTGACACGCAGGATTTTGATTGTTTTAACGAAGCTACTATTGATCCGGTATTATGTGAAGTAATTGCTCCGTGTGTTATTAGTGATCTTACGGTATCTACCACTCAGTGTAATGGCACTAACGAGTACGGTGCAATTATAGATTTTAGCAGGACTTCTTCGCCATCTGATCAGTTTATTGTCAAGATTGATGGTAACACGATCGGAAGTTATCCAGCAAATAGTTTCCCGTTAACCTTAAATAATTTGCCTAGTAATGGCCTGCAAAATAGTCTCTTAACGGTCACGGATACCAGTGATGCAACTTGTAGTCTGGAAGCTTCTTTCCAACGACTGGATTGTCGTCCAGCCTGTTCAATCGACGAATTTTCAGCTACTCCGATGGCTTGTAATTCAAATGATCAGTTTATGATTCAGGTAGACCTTTCGGGGACTACGCTCGATAATGGAATTGGTATTTATGTCAATGGAGAACTGTTTGAGACTTACGCTCCATCATCTTTTCCAGTCCTTATCGGCCCCTATCCTGGTGATGGAAATACCGTTTATCAAATTTCTGGGCAAGATAGCGAATTACCAAACTGTTCAAATAGTATGGCTTTTACGGCTCCACAATGCGAACCAATTCCAATGTGTGAATTATCTAGTCTGGTAACTACGACCAACGAGTGTAGTGGAGACGATCTCCAGTCTATCACACTGGATTTTGAATATAGTGATTTGAACTCAGGAGCGTTTGTTGTTCGTGTTGAAAACAATGTACATGGACAATATGGATATAATTCGTTACCACTTACCTTGGATGATATTTCAACCGCTGGAAATGGCACCGCTTCTATTCAGATTTCAGATAGTGAATTTTTAGATTGCACCATTGAGGGTAGCTTTGAAACCCTTAATTGCAGGGTGACTCCGGATTGTTCTATTTCCGGTTTAGAGATAGAAATAGTAGAATGCACTGGCGAGGATACCTACAGTCTGTTATTGGATTTCACACACGCTAATACTGGTAGTAACTTTATGATTACACTTGGTAGTTCGATGATTGGACCGATCAATTATAGTAATCTGCCGCTGACAATTAATAACGTTTCAAATACGGCTAATTTACAACAATCCATCACAATTTGCGATAACGAAAATCCTGATTGCTGTCAGAGTTTATCTTATACGGAAACAGATTGTTCCATTTCACTCTGTAATATTTCAAAAGTAAGTTCGGAAAGAATGGATTGTAGCGAAGGACAATTTATGGTCATGCTTGACGCAGAATTTATCAATCCCGGTAATGCTGGATTTCAGGTTGCTGGAAATGGTGCAAACTACGGTAATTTTAGCTACAATGATTTACCAATTATGCTAGGACCTTTCGAAGGAGATGGCAACAGGATCTACGAATTCGTTATGACCGATTTGGAAGACACTGCCTGTAGTAATTTCACCACGGTGGATGCTTACAACTGTACGAACGAATGCGTAATGGGAGGTGTCCAGTTTGAAGTAGGAGATTGTCAAAACAACGGAATGGTACCCGTGACGTTCTTTTTCTCATCCGATAATAATAGTGGTTCCTATACCGTTTCGCAGAATAATACGGTTATCACGACCAAGGAGTATGCCGATGGTCCGGCGATCATTATGCTGGATGGCACTTCTCTGGCGCCTTATAATATGACGTTTAAAGATGTCGGTGTAGCAGCTTGTACGAGTAGTTTACCCGTTGGCCCGTTTGGATGTATCACCACGGCAAATCGGGAGACGGAAATTTCGAATGTAAAAGTATTCGTTAGCGAAGCGACCGAACGGCTGAATATTGAAATACCAGTGACCAATGATCTGACGAATATTAATATCTATAATCTCAATGGTCAGCGAATTATGCAGCAAAACATCGGTGCTGGCTCGCCTAATTTGCAGATGGATATTTCCAATCTAAATAGCAATATTTACGTGGTAGAAATTATTCAAAACCAAAAAAGAGCGGTGCGTAAATTCCACCGCATCAGATAAAATAATTTTACTCAAGTAGTTTGACCGGTATCCGTTAGTTCGGGTATCGGTTTTTTTTTATTTTGCTTATCTTTGTTTAGGAAAATTTTCAGTCTCTAATAACCTGCTATGACCATTGATATCATTACCCTGCTGCCAGAATTATTGGCCTCTCCATTCCAGCATTCTATTATGCAGAGAGCCCAACAGAAAGGACACCTTGAAATAAGAACGCATCAGCTACGAGACTGGGGCCTTGGCAAAAGCCGACAGGTTGACGATTATCAATATGGTGGAGGAGCCGGAATGGTGCTGATGGCCGAACCACTCAGCAAATGTATTGAAGATTTAATGGCAAAAACCAAATACGACGAAATCATCTATTTGACGCCCGATGGAAGTCGCTACGACCAGGGTATGGCCAATCGTTTATCCCTGAATAAGAATTTATTACTCATCTGTGGTCATTATAAAGGCATCGATCAACGAATCCGGGACCATTACGTGACCCTCGAAATCTCCATCGGTGATTATGTCCTATCCGGAGGAGAGCTGGCGGCAGCGGTTTTGGTCGATAGTATTGGGCGCTTGTTACCTGGCGTACTCAATGATGAGACCTCTGCTCTTTTTGATTCCTTTCAGGACGGAATTCTGGCACCACCCGTCTATACCAGACCCGCAGAAATCCTGGGGAGAACCGTTCCTCCCGTCCTGCTTTCGGGACACGATCGAAAAATACAAGAATGGCGTCAGGAAAAGTCTTATGAGATAACGGAAAAAAGAAGACCAGATCTGTTGGATACTCAATAGTAATAATAGATCAATAGATTTTTTTCCGTACCTGAGCATTAACTTATCCTGATAATGACTTGAGTTGATACGATACAAATCCTCTATTTTATACGGGTTGTAGGTTTATCAGCAATTAGCCTGAATTTAATTATTATTGCCTATTCTCAAAAAAAAAAGAAAGAATTTATTTTATTTACAAAAAAAATTTTACCTTTACCACATAATTAGCTTGTCATCTTACCCTGAACAATTGCACGACAAGCAATGATCTAAGCTTTGCACGTACTAGATCGTACTTAAATATTATAATCCCATGGTGAACATAAGTCATCTCTTTTTTTGACCTCCCTTTACCATGTTTTGAATCTCTAAACAACCATTGCTTAAGCAACCACACACGCTTTTGCAATCACCCATTCTGTGTCCTCAAATGAGGATCTCTAAGCTTTGCAACCTGTTGTAATACCTGACGGTATGTACAATGTGTAAGACATTGTGGCTAACTACCATTTTAATATAAATATTACTAATTATTTGAATGCAATTTTACCTGAAAATAAAAATTGTTTTACAATACTAGATAATTTTAATTTCTTAATTTCTTAACCACCAAAAGCAGTATTATGGTTTCTAAATTTACATCCCTTAACAGAACAGCTCTGTTTAGAACAAACTCTTTTAGGTGGGCTTCGACTTACCTCTTCCTGATCGCAATGATCCTCGGAGGAGCTGGTAATGCGTATGCTCAACCAATTTTCACACAGTGTATGGATTCTAATGTTACACTACCGCAGGGCGGAGCTCCTTTAGTATTAGATAATACTTCGATTCCAATGCTTTTAAACGTCATGGCAACGTCTACGAATGGCCTAACCTATTCAGCGGTTCCCTCAATGTTGGAATGTTCCGATATTCCATTAAGTCCAGTAAGTGTCACTGTTACCGCTACGGACAATGCCGGACAGATTGCCACTTGTATCATCGACGTAACTGTTGCTGATGGTGGCCCACTCGCATCATGTATTATGGCTCCAACGCTCACACTTAATGGCGGAACAGGTACGATTAGGGCCGAAGATTTTGACGATGGCAACTCTGGTGCTTGTACCGACACTACTTTATTAATTTCAGACGACGGTGGTGCGACTTTCTTTCCTTTTTTGACGTTTGATTGTAATGACTTTATGATGTCACCCATTCCTATTACATTTCAAGTTACGGATGCGAACATGATGACTGCTACTTGTATGACCATGTTAACACTACAGGATGGAGCACCTACTCTTACAGACTGTCCAATGGATATGACGGTAAATGTTGATACCGCCACGTGTGACCAAACGGTAAGTATTGTCCCTCCTACCGGGATGGACAATTGTGCAAATGCAGGGATCTTTACTAGAGTAACAGTGTCAAATCCCAATGTAAACCTTAATAATACCGCTTCAGGAGGAGTTCTCGGAAATCCAAATGGTGTTGATATTGCCAGTTTTCCAGTAGGAACCACCACCATTACCTATACATTGGAAGATAATGCTGGAAATGTAGTTGCTCCTATATGTGAGGTAGATATTTCCGTTGTGGATAATCAACCTCCAACCATTGTCTGTCCAACTACTACCCAGACACTATTCTTTGCCTCTTGTAATTTAGCTGCGGATACTATACCAAATTATATCGGACTTTCTACCCCCAGCGATAACTGTTCTAGTACGAATATAACAACGCAGTTTCCTGCACCTGGAACACTTATTTCAACACTGAATCCAATGGATCAGGATACCTTTATAGTAACCATCACCGTAGCGGATACTGAAGCCTCAGCAATGTGTACATTTACGGTAACTCTGGAAGAAAGAGACCCTATTCCTGACACAGATCCTTTGGCACCAGTAAACATTAATTGTGGTAGCGTAATTGTTCCAGCTCCATTTGCACTCAACTTTTGCGGCGATACCATCTACGGGATCCCTGATCTGGGAACCCTCTTTAGTGGAATACCGGGTGATACGTCATCTTATGAATTTACTACCAGTGCAGGCGTAAATTGGTCTTACATAGACAATAATGCGGTCACCATCCAAAATCAGAATATAGTTCTAGGTATCGATATGGATCCGCCAACCATCGTTTGTAAAAACGATACCGTGTTTTTACAAGGTACCAGCGCAGTTACTGATGTAGATTCTATTGTTGTAAGTTTTACTGATATATGTGGAATAGACACCACCTCTTTAAGCGTTAGTAAACTTACTTTTGACTGTGATGATCTTGGAACAAACCAAGTATTCGTGTCAATTTCGGATATAAATGGTAATGCTGATACCTGTATAGCAACCGTTACGGTCATTGACAATACTCCGCCTGTACTTTTTAACGCTCTTACCTTCAGTCAACAAATTAGCTGTGCGGCTACTGTGGATACCACGGGATTAAATGTATTTGCAACCGACAATTGTTCTACCCCTCCAACTATAAATTTTACTAACTTTGATGGACAAGGAAATAACCCAGCTTTTTCTAATTTCTATAATTATACCATACAAAATACTTTTACAGCAACGGACCAATCAGGAAATTCAAGTTCACGGCGTGCCACCTTCTTCGTTCGTGATTTAAATGTACCCGTATTTGCTGCAGGACTATCGACCAATGACACCTTATCCGTTGGACAAAATTGTGAGGCAACTGCTTCTATTAACTTTACCACAAATGAAGTTTTTGACTCTTGTGCAGCCTTCCCTTTCCTCGATCTTAGTTTTACCCTTGTAGACAATAATGGAATAACTCTGGAAACAGGAACTGGAGCTTTTTCACGTGATTTAATGCCTGGTATTTATACCATAACTTACACAGCAACAGATCCTTCCAGCAATCAAAGTATACCTTTCGTAAGAACTTACACGGTAATTGATGATACGGCCCCGGTTGTCTCTTGTAATAGTGGAACAGTCACCATCGGTCTTCCCAATAGTGGATCTATTGCCATTATTGGACAATTGATTGATCTTATTGATAATAATAGTTTTGATAATTGTACTAGTAGTAATGATCTCGTTCGAACGGTTACGCTCCTGGACGGATCGCCTGCAGTATTTACCTGTGACGACATAAGTACTACTCCAATTGGTATACGCTTAACGGTTACCGACACGACAAATGGCACTTTCAACAGTTGTACTTCCAGCGTTATCATTCAGGACAATATTGCTCCACAGATTAACTGTGTGGATTCAATATCTGTTTCTTTAGATGCCAATGGCCAGGCTATAATTTCCTCTGCCATGATTGACAACGGTACCCTTGATGATTGTGGCGGATCGGTGATGCTAGGTGTTAGCCCAATGGTGCTGGATACCAGCAATCTGGGACAAGCCGTTAATGTTACCTTAACTGCTACCGACCAAAGCGGTAATTTCAGTACTTGTGTTGCTGTGGTAACGGTAACGCCTCCACCAACTTGTTTCCAAGTAGGACAGGTATCGGGAAATGCGGGTGATACCATCAGCATTCCAGTTACGGTAACTGATTTTGTCAATGTGTCCAGTTTCCAGTTTGCTTTAGCCTTGGACAGTACGGAGGTAGCGGACTTTGTGGGCATCAGTAATATTAATCCACAAATTCAAAACCTGCTTTTTCCGCAGTTAATAGAAACGGATACTTTTATCAGTAATATTGATAGTAGTATGGTAGTGATGGATATCAATGGATTGGATAGTACTGTTTATGATACGACCTTCGCCTTTAGGTATGATCAAATATCCCTTGTCTACGTTTCGATGGGTATGCCAGCTGTTCCAGCTAATCTGCCCGATGGGGCTATTGCCTTTAATATTGATTTGATATTAATGGGAGAATTGCTCGATTTTGCCAGTATTATTGCTTTACCGAACGACATAGTTACTCCCCCGGAAATTGTTTACGAGTTTGGTAATAATACGGCCAATGCTGTTCTAATTGATGAAGAACCCTGTATCAATCCAAACGGCGATGGTGTCGTTAATATTTCAAATCTCGTGATTGCGGGTCAGGTTATCACGGAAAGTGGTTTCGGTTTCCCCGTAAATCTCGTAGATGTAGATCTACAGGATCTATTACAAGGCCAAACAGTGGTCAGACAGGATCAAACAGGTCCCGATGGAACTTACAGTATGGTCGTCGGTACAAACAGTGATTACCGAATTATTCCCAGGAAAGATATTTTTTGGGGCAATGGGATTAGTATTCGGGATGTAGCGGCTATTCAGCGCCACGCGGTAGGAAATGAATTTCTCGATTCTCCTTATAAGAAAATTGCCGCGGATCTATCTAATGATGGTTTGATCACCGGAGGTGATGCGCTGATTCTTAATATTTTCCTGAGTACTGGTTTAACGAGCAACGAACCTACGACCAATACCTCCTGGAGATTTGTGAGAGAGGATCTGGTACTCAGTAATACCCCGAATGCCATTTTACCTTCCGCCTTTACCAACCCTAGCAGTTCCGCGGAATTCATTACTATCTTGAATATTAATTCAGATACACTGAACAACAATTTCATTGGGGTGAAAATTGGAGATGTTGCTGGTCCCTTCGCTGATCCACAACAATTAAATGAGACCGGTGATAGCCGGAGTGAAGATAATTTGATATTTACTTTGCAGGACGAAGCTTTAACCGCCGGTGAGGTTTATAATCTTACCTTCAATGCTAAAAACTTTGACCAACTCGTTGGATATCAGTACATCCTGAATTATGATCCAGCGGTATTGCGATATGTAGGAAATGAAACGTTGGAACTGGACGGTTTCACCACCGTCGGTACTACCCTGACCAGCGAGGGACGATTAGTTCTTACCTGGTATACTGGTGGTGTACCGATTACCAAGGAAATCGAAGCGGCTCTTTTCAATCTTTCTTTCGAAGCACTGGAAGATGCCGGAACCATACAGTCTCTACTGAGTATCACCGAACTGGGAGATAATTTCGCAGCAGTTGCCTTTAACGAAGCCGACGAGCCGCGTGATGTCAAACTGGAATTCACCCATAATACTATTAGTAACAAGGATTTCCATTTGTATCAGAATACTCCTAACCCTTTCCGTGGTGAGACGGTTATCGGATTTGATCTACCAGCAGAAGCTGCGGGTACTTTGGATATCATGGATGTTTCCGGTAAGTTAATCAAATCTTACGGAGATACTTTCCAGAAAGGATACAATCAGATTACCGTTCCGGCTAGTGACCTACCTGCCGTCGGGGTGCTCTATTATCAGCTAAAGACGGAAGAATTTACTGCAATCAAGAAGATGATTCTCATTGACTAAAATGAGTAATACCGAATAGAGAAAACCAGGGTGTAGATTTTGCTGCATCCTGGAATTTTCCTCCTTAAGACTTGTCAATATCCCGGGGAACCTATTTTCATTAGCACAGAACAGCAAAACGCTCAATGAAACATTTTCTGATTGATACCGTAAATGTTTATTATTTTTCGATCCGGTTTTTGACAAAAGTAGCTTTACACGGGCTGCTAAAATAACGTAACGCAACTTTAAATTCACAAATACATATTTGTAGATTTAAATTGTATTTTTGCGCTAGTTTTCAAATAATTTTGACTTGAACAATCACCTGTTTATGCCAAAAACCGATATTACCATTATCAAACTTAACCTTCTATTTAGCAATGTCATTGATGGCAGTATAAATCCTATGCGATTTATCACTGCTTTTCCGATTTACAAAAAAAATAATTATGCGTAAGATAATTACCAGCATAGCCTGCTTCCTGCTTCTTTGTTGTTTCTCAACTAATGCCCAACCCCCCACTTTTACCGCTAATGGAGGAACTTTTAGTTGTGCAACCAATGAGTTTTGTGTGACCATTGACGTCACCAATTTTGATTCTATTCTCGGTATGCAATTTGGTATGCAATGGGATACGGCCATCATGCAAATTAATTCCAGGACTTCCTTGCTACCTCCATCGGAATCATTTAACGATAGTCAAACGTCGGAAGGTCGACTTGGATTTCTATGGGGAGAATCCACCAGTTCGGCACTTAGTCTTAACGACGGTACTTCGATCATAGAGCTTTGCTTCGTTCCAAATGGTGGTGGTACTTCGGCTATTGAATTTATCCCACCAATCATTGGAGGTGGGGTTATCGAAGTTTCTGGTTTTAGAAACGGTCAATTTGAAATAAGTATTCCTTCGGAATTTAACAATGGAACGGTAATGGTTTCTGATGTTACCGCTCCGGAGATTACTTGTCCTAATGATACGATCATTAGCGGGGGTGGAACGGTTGTTAATAATTTGGCTCCAATTGTCACCGATGATTGTAGCACCTTTACTACTTCTTACAGTCTAGAATCTGGTGGTACCATGATCGGTAGCGGCAACGGAGACGCCAGCGGAACCTTTTTTAATCCAGGAACTACCACGGTAACTTATACGGCTACCGATGCGAGTAATAATTCCGTCAATTGTTCTTTTGATGTAACCATTGACGGGATAACACCTCCCAATGACGGGCTACTGCAATACATTCCTACGATCAGTTTTGATTGTAATAATAATACGGCAGTTATGTGCTTGATTGTAAATAATTTTGATAGCATCGATGCCCATCAAATGGGTATTTTTTACGATACCTCCGCTCTAGAATTCGTAAATGCTACCCGGGATTTAGTCGGAACGGGCACTAACAACCCAAATATTAATTTTGGTTCGATATTATACACCTGGGCACATCCCGTGCAACCAGGAAGTGCCAATAGCACTACCCTGCCGGACGGATCTAAAATTCTGACGGTTAATTTCAATATTGTGGGTGATCTGGTTTCTCCACTAATTTTCCTTGACGATTTTTCTACAATTGTTCCCGTAGAGGTGAGTATGGAAAGGAATGGTATGTCTGTACTATTAGTAAGAGACGTAGATTTTGTGCTTCTTCCAGATGAGGTGACCTTCGTAGATGATGAAGGCCCCATCTTGACGGGCGCCTGTGAAGATATTAGCGCAGATGCACCGTTAGGGGATTGTGGTGCCAGGCTGGTCATCCCTACGCCAGTGGCTACGGACGAATGTTCTGGTATTGCTTCCATGACCTATACCATAAATGGAATGACCAACACGATCAATTCGGGGGCTACTGACTTCTTAGAAAATTTTGCGGTAGGCAGTACACTTGTCACTATTATTGCTACTGACGGAAATGGCAATTCCACCCAATGTACTTTTACCGTAACGATAGAAGATACGGAGTCTCCAGGGATATCCTGTCCCGATAATGTCATAATGGATGCTCCAGCTGGTCAAACTAGCATGGTGGTTAATAATATTGCTCCTTTGGGCTTTACCGAAAATTGTCCCGGAGAAATAATTACCTACACTATTGAAAATGGGCCGAGTGGCACCGGTGACGCGAGTGGATTTAGTTTTCCCGTCGGAGTAACTACGGTGACTTACTTTATCACGGATGCGTCCGGAAACGAGAGCAGTTGTTCTTTTACGGTGACCATCAATCAGCCAAATGCACCGGAAAAGCTGGAATTCCAGCCGACCATTTCCGTTGATTGTGCGACGGATACTGTCACCTATTGTTTACTTACCAATAACTTTGATGACATTACCAAAATCCAGATGGGGATTCGGTACGATACTTCGGCTCTAGAATTTATCAGCGCGATGAAAGAAGTTGTGGGCGCTGGAATTGATCCAAATTTAGTGCTATCACCTAACCACGTAGTTTATGATTGGTCCAGGCCATCGCCGGTGACCCTCCCCAACGGGACCAAGCTACTTACTATAAAATTTTTGCTAACCGGAGCGGTGAATTTTCCACTTACCCTAATAGAGGAGATTGACGACGCCGGAATAGAAATCATTGTTGAAGATGTAAACGGTCCGGTAGATATTGTAAATGATGTAACTTTCCTTCCAGAAACTGGAACGCAAACCACCGACACTCAAGGCCCCGTCCTGTTAAGTGGCTGTCTGGATCTTGAGTTTGATAACGATGAAGATCTTTGTAGTGCAAACCTGGACATTCCAGCACCTACGGCGCAGGATTTCTGTTCGGGAGTTGCTTCAATTACCTACGAAATAGATGGTGTAGTAACTACCTTTCCGGCTGGGGCCACCAGTTTTAATGCGGACTTTCCGGTAGGAACGACCGAGGTTCGATTTCGCGTCTTTGATGGACAAGGCAACCAAAGTAGTTGTGGATTAGATGTTACAGTAATAGACGTGCAAGCACCGGAGATTACGTGTCCATCAACGGATGTCATTCCAAATGATCCCGGGGAATGTGGTGCTTTTGTAAACTTCAGCCTGGAACCTCTTTCTTTTTCTGACAATTGTATGGTAGATGAAGATGATCTTAGTTATGAAATCACTGGAGGTGTTTCAGCTAGCGGAACCGGGTTGGTACAACCTCAGACTTTTCCAGTTGGTCAAACTTTCATTACTTATACCGTCACTGATGCCGCTGGCAATAGTGCCACCTGTCAAATCGTGATAGAAATTAGTGATACAGAAGAGCCAACCATCATCTGTCCAGACGATATTGAAAGGACTATTCCATTAGGAGAGACCTCGGAAATCGTCTTTTTGGATGTTCCAACGGGAATGGATAATTGTAGCGATGATTTGACTTTCACTTATACCATAGACGGAATCACTTTTCCAGTTACCGAACCAATCGGGGTAGATTTTTCGGTCGGAGAAACCACGGTTACTGGAACCGTTAATGATTCCAGCGATGATGCTAGCTGTACTTTTACGGTGACGATAATAAATGAGGATGGACCAGAAGATCTAATTGATTGTCCACAAGATATATTTTCCTGTACCTCAACAGTAACGGGTATTGATCCCGTGTATATAGCGGATGAGAATGATGTAACGGTTAGTTATACCCTCAATCACGAAGGGAGCATAACTGGCGGTAATGGATCAGCCAACGGGATAGATTTCCAGACCGGTACAACGCTGGTTACCTATACTGCCACGGGGCTTGGAACCACTGATGAATGTACTTTTGAAGTAACAGTAGATAATGAGGACCCAGTTACGGTGAGTTGTCCCGGCCCTCTTGTATTTTTTGCAGATGCCGATAATTGCGCCACTGCGGTTATCTGGGACATTCCCGTAATTACGGATAATTGTGGCCTTGAATCATTCATTCCAACCCACAATCCTGGCGATATTTTCGAGCAAGGATTTACTACCGTAATTTATGCGGCAATAGATAGTGCTGGTAACCAGGGTAACTGTACATTCACGGTTGAAATAAGAGATACGCTTGCTCCGGTGGTGACCAACTGTCCGCCGGGTGATTTGATGACTACCCCCGCATCGGAGATTTGTGGAGCAGTTGCAACCTGGACTGTTCCCGGGGCAATGGATAATTGTGGTAGTGTAAACGTGGTCAGCTCTCATAGTCCGGGAGATACATTTTTCATTACCACGACGGTAGTATACACCTTCACGGATGATGCAGGAAACAATTCAGTTTGTTCCTTTATTATCAATGTAGACAATGCGGATACCAATCCTCCGATCATCATGAATTGTCCAGTGGATACAATAATTTTTACTGATTCAAACATGTGTGGTGCCCCGTATACCTGGGAAATACCCACCATTGTGGATGCCTGCTCAGACGCCTTTATCAATAGTCCTACTTTTATGCCCGGTGATACCTTTGGTCTCGGAGCAACTACGGTAGGCTATCAAGGGTTTGATGTGGCAGGAAATCAAGCGACCTGTAATTTTACGGTAACGGTAAGAGATACCATACCTCCATCTATCTCTTGTCCTGCGACTGTTTTAGCTTTTGCTACCGAAGCAGATCAGTGTGGAGCGATTGTCAGTTCTTTTGATCTTCCCATGGCGTCTGATAATTGTACGGAGAATGTAGGAGTAGTTTGTACGCAAAACCCTGGCGACTTTTTCAACGTTGGAACCACCACGATAACTTGCACCGCGATTGACAACAGTGGAAACGAAAATACTTGCTTCTTTAATGTTATTGTGGAAGATCAG
>Ga0209187_1001770_pt1 | contig 23368 bp, 14 predicted proteins | sample BantaG_FD_187430 | JGI IMG/M metagenome (GOLD analysis project Ga0209187, IMG submission 187430) | Marine algal microbial communities from Bantry Bay, Ireland - BantryBay_4 metaG (SPAdes) (version 2) | ecosystem: Host-associated > Algae > Red algae > Unclassified | place: Bantry Bay, Ireland...
GGTGGATGGGCGCTTCTCCTATCCATCTAGTCCAGAATATATGGCGCGGCATGTGAGCGAGTTTCTTGCCACGGGTGTAAAGCTAGTTGGCGGCTGCTGCGGTACAACGCCAGCCCACACATGGGCCATGCGCGGCGCGGTCGACGCCTTTTTGGCCGAACAAGGTGGCGATACCGCAGTTGATTCAACTCGTCGCAACCGGAGCAAGGGAGAATTACCCGATCTACAAGTGGGGATGACCAACGATTTTGCTGCCGAGGAAGAGGATGCACCAACCAGCTTCTTACAAAAGTTGCGTGCGGGTAAATTTATGATTAGCGTAGAAGTTGATCCGCCGCGCGGCTTTAACCCGCAAAAGCAGATCGATGGCGCACGCCACGCCAAGGCCATGGGCGCAGACGCGATCAACGTGGCCGATAGTCCGATGGCGCGTGTACGTATGGGCGCAATGTCCCTCTGCACCATGATACAGCAGCAGGTGGATATCGAGACGATTCTACACTTTACAACGCGCGACCGTTCGCTCATGGCGCTGCAATCGGATCTGATTGGTGGCCGCGCGTTGGGCATCCGCAACATCCTCGCACTGACAGGCGATCCGCCAAGCTTGGGCGACAATCAAGAGAGCACGCCCGTTTATGATGTGGACAGCATAGGCTTTGTGCGTATTATCAACACCTTTAATCAGGGCCAGGATCTGACTGGTCGCGATATGGGGCAGAAGGGTGGCTTTACGATTGCGGTTGCTTGTGATCCAACGCGACCAAATTTGGAAGAAGAGGTAGATCGCTTTCACCAGAAGGTAAGCGGCGGCGCGCACTTTACCATGAGCCAACCCATTTACGATCCGCAACTGTGGCTGGACTTTCTCAAAACGTATGAAGAGCGCCACGGTCAGTTCCCTGTGCCAGTGATGATTGGCGTGCTGCCCGTGCAAAGCCACAAACATGCCAGCTTCCTACATAACGAGGTCCCGGGGATCACAATGAGCGAGGGTGCGCTAGAGCGGATGCGCATCGCGGGATCCAACGGTCGAGCCGAGGGAGTAAAGATGGCGCAGGAATTGCTGCTCGAATTAAAGGATCTGCCGTATGTGCAGGGAGTCTATCTGATGCCGAGTTTCGGGCGCTATGAGCTGGCTTGTCAGGTGCTAGAGGTGTTGAACGAGAAGGAACGGGCTTAAAATTTTACTGGGTCGAAGCGATTGCGTCAAGCACCTCGGTATAGGATGGATTGAGCGCCAATGCCTGCTGCCATGCGACTTGCGCACTTTGCAAATCCCCGGTCGCCGCCAAGGCTTTGCCCTTCCAAAAGTGGACTTCTTCGATGCTTTGCGTGTTGGCAATAGTCGCATCCGCTAGGGCAATTAGGTCGGCGTAGCGCTGCATCTGATAATAAGCCTCGAATGGACCAAATTGATACCAGAGCATGCGCCACGGCAGCCCCAAAGATCGGGCTTGGTCAAACGAAATCGCTGCGTCCGCATAGCGACCTAACGCATTTTGCGCACTGCCCAAGTTGAACCAGGCATACGGATCGCTGGGATTCGCTGCAATTTCCGTTTGGGCATTTATTTGTGCCTGTTGCCACATAGCGGTTTGGTCTAGCTGATTGTCGAAAATAGCGTTGACAACATCGGCTTTGTCACTGCTGTAGATAAGCAAATAGGTTCGGTTAAAGACTTTCCACAGTTCGTCAGTTTCGGCATAGGGCAATATAATCCCTTCGTAGTTTGTGGCATCGTTCACTAACTTATCATGTACGTAAGAATCAAAGGCAATCCAATGTTGGGTCGCGTCGTTATAGCCGGTAAGCAAGCGATAGTGGCCCAATCCATTGGGGCCAGGCTCTAGCCAAGTTTCGATCAACACGGGGATATCGTTTGCCAGCAATGTCTTCATGAGCGCACTGTTACCATTGACCCGCAACTGCGCTTTGAATCCCTGCTGTTGGGCAAACGAGACAAGCTCTTGTGGCGTAACATTTTTGTCATCTGGGTTTTGACGCAGGATTGCGCCAATGTCGGCTTGATTTAAGGTGCTGCCAAAGAAGCTGAGGTTCATGGCCAAGGTCGCAGGGCCGCAGTTATTCCATGTTTGCCACTCATGGCTAAAGTTGGTTAGCGTCACCGCTGCGGGCGGGAGGATTGCTTGGACGGTAGGTGTCGGCTGTAGGGTGGACATTGGGGGCTGTGTTGGCGTCGATTGTGCGGTTGGCGTTGCCGCTGGAATGGTCTGCGTCGGCTGTCTGGTTGGAAAACTGGTCGCCGTTGGTAGAATAGTAGGTGTGTTAGTCGCCGTTGGCTGACGGGTAATCGACACGGGTGTGCTGGCACTTCTTAATATGTCGCCAACGGTCTTTACCGTTCTAGTGCTATTTGTAGAAATCTGAGCGATAGAAATCTTAGTGGGTGCTGGCCGAATATCGTCATCAGCTATAGAAGATCGCTCTGCGTTGGTAGATGGAGCCGAAAGTATTGGCGAGACAGCCACAAGGGGCTTTTCATCTGGCAGTTTACTCTTTGCAGGTTGCGCAACAACGCTAGGCAGCATCACGCTCAAGGTGTCGATGTTGGCGACAAAGGTTAGGCTACAGATTGCACATATCAGTATAAATAGTAAAACTGTGGAAGCGTTTTTGTTTTTCATTTGTGAAGACTCAATTTGAATCTAGCAAATAGCTTGCCATTTCTTTGATTCGTCCTTCTGCAATATCCTCAAGGTTAATTCGTTTCAGATCGGCTTCAGCGGCCGTCCATTCTTTTTGCCATGTTTGCAGATCAAGCGGCAATACTTTTAAATGTTTCACCACTTCAGATACGATTAGGCTTGCCATAATTGTCACTCCTTGCAACATCTATATTGCCATACTATCCGATAATTCCTGACACTTAGCATAGATATTGTAACAAAAAAACTGGACAGGTTCTACTCAGTTTTGAATCGCCCTTAAAATATTTATTTATTCATCATTTCGCAACCATATCGGACGTAGCTATATAGTTAGCCCTTGATACAATAGTTGGTTGACATTGAGCAGAACCACATCTATACTTGCTTCATTGTGATGAAAGGCCAATGGATTTGTAGCCACGCTCTATAGATAAGGTTGGGGTAACGATTCGCCAGCCGTTTTATCTCTATTAGCAAGCTTACCGTGGAATTTAGATCTTTATGCTACAGAAACCAGTATACCTATATTTATGTGCCGATCAAGAAGTTGCTTATCGACATGTTCTTGCCGAAGCACGCAAACGCGACCTTCTCACGCCCATTCCCTCTATCACGATTTTAACCCCATCCCGTAGTGCAGAGCAGTATATCCATTCCATTCTCCAAAATTCAATCAATACAAATGTGCAGCAATTCTATGGCCTTGCCCAATCTATATTGCGGCGAACACGGTCGGGCATTCAGGAAATCAAAGATATTGCGACGCGCCGATTGGTGCGGCGCGTGCTGATAGAGATGGAGAGCGAGGGATTGCTTACTTCGTTCGAACTGATTCATTTTTTACCTGGCTTTAACCAAGTCATCGTCGCTTGGCTGCGAGAGATGAAAAGTTTAGGCATCGAGCCTGAACGTCTGCTGGCCCACGCAGAAACAAGCGCTAATCAGCGCGATAAACAGCTCGCCAACCTCTATAATCGTTATCAACAATACTTACAAGAGCAAAGTATTTCCGATGGGGACGGCTTGCTTTGGCTTGCGGCCGAAGCGCTGGAAAAAAATCCGGCTGCTTATATGCAGGAGAATGATTCACTCTTGTTTGTCTTTGGCTTTGATCAATTTACGCCTATTCAGTTGCGGATTCTGGATGCCTTAAGCGCGTGTTTTCAGCAAACATTTATCACCTTAAGCTGGGATGCGAACAGGGACGAGACTAGCCTTGCTCTGACGCGTTTTCTGCAGACACGGAAAGAGATCCAAAGCACGTTACAGGTTGTCGAGGAGCTTATCCCACTTGACAATGCACTGGTTGAATCTCCACGGCCACAAGCACTACGCCGCCTGGCCCAAAATTTGTTCGAATCCAAATCAGAACCCACACCGCAGCAGGATCACACCACTTCCCTCGATCTAAACAGTATCGAGGTGGTTGAAGCCCCTTCACGCGAGGCAGAAGTACGCGCCGTTTTACGATCGGTCAAAACGTTGATCCTTGATGGCAGCTCTCCCGCCGATATTCAAATTCTGGCGCCAAACCCCGAGCGATACAGCAAGCTGATGTGCGCCGTCGCTACAAATTATGGGATTCCTGTTAGTCTGCACAAACCGCTGCAAGATAACCCCGCCATTGCCGCATTGCTTGAATTGTTATCGCTGCATCGCCTAAATTTCCCCAGACGGTTGACCTTGAACACACTGCGTTCGCCTTATTTTAGACAAGAGTCGCTCACCGCTGAAGAGATAAATCTGTTAGAGCAGCTTACCATAGAGCGGCCCGTGATTGCAGGGAAAGAGCAGTGGAACGCGGCGTTGCAGCCTGTTAAGTTATCAGCTCTGTCAACCGATTCAGCCCCAGATGATGATGAGCACGTTCGGCTAAAAATTGCCAGCTCGTTAGAGGCGGAGGCACTCACTCGGATTCAAGAGGGGTTATTTGCTTTTTTTGAGCAGATAACGCCCGTGTCTTCTGCAACTTATGAGAGCTATGCGTTGTGGATTCAAGAGGCGATTATTGGCCTATGGGACGATCTGGATGAGGAGCAAGCGGCTGACGAGGAAGAGGCCGCGCCGCTCTCCCTGCAGATGATGGCGTGCCTGAGTGAGCAAGAAGAAGAGTATGCCGAACGTGATCTACAGGCAACAAATATTCTGCTGCGTAAGATACGCGAAATCGTCGTGGCAGCATCCACAATCCCGTTTACTTCAGATTCTGGCACAGAGAATATTGCAGAAGAAGCAATGACCAACTGGTGCGAATTTGAGCGTGATCTGCAAGAGATTTTGCCCAACACAATCATTCCTTTTGACCCCGATCTCGTCGCGGTACAAATGGATGCGCTTGGAGAGCTGCGCGCGATTACGACAGAGCATCTGTTTGTGATGGGACTCAGCGAAGGCGAATTCCCGACGTCACCAGCGCCCGATGTTTTCTATACGGTACAAGAACGTGCCGATAGCCCATTAGGGTTGCGCCAGCAACAAAGCGCTGAGGATGCCTCTCTGTGGTGGCAAGTGATCAGCAACTGCAAGCGAACCCTCTTTTTGTCGCGACCGTGGCTGGATGATGGCGGATCCGAGTGGCCCCCATCACCCTATTGGGATGAGGTGATGGCCTGCCTGACTGGGTTGCAAGAAAAGGTCGTGCGGCTAAAAGTTTCTGCGCCAACCGAGCCTGCCGATGCCGCCAGCAAAGCGGAGCTCTTTTTGGCGCTGTTGCAGAAGCAGTCGCAAGCATTCCCGGTTGAATTTGAGCGCCACAGGGCCATGACCAACCGATCTAGCGCGCTGCTAGGGCAACGCCAAAGCTGGACCCCCCCGGGCACCTTTGAAGGCATCTTGCGCTCGCCAGATATTACAGCGGAGTTGGCCGCTCGCTATGGCCCGAGCCACGTTTGGAGCGCGTCGCGCCTGAATCGTTTCAATAATTGTCCATATGGTTTCTTCATCGAGCATATCCTAAAGATCAACATCCTCGAAGAGCCAGAGGAAGGGCTTAATGCGCGCCAGCGGGGCAGCCTGCTTCACGCCATTCTTGAAGATTTGCACAATGCGCTCTTTGAGAAAAATATTGGATTATCGCGTCAACATCAAGAAGAGATTCTCGTCGCTTTGAACGCGTGCAGCAGGGATGTCTTTAAGAATGCGCCGCACCGCTTTGGTTTTTTGCCCGGTCCATTGTGGCGCTTCGAGCAAGAAGAGTTAACGCGTCTTGTGCGGGCCTTGCTGCGGTCGGAATGTGAGGCGGCAGGTGACGAAGCGAATTACATGCCATACAAACAAGAACTTAGCTTTGGCATCGACAAAGAGGGGTTGCCCGCGCTGAAGGTTGCAAGCAATGATGGCCGTTCGTGGCAGATGCGCGGCTTTATCGACAGGGTGGATCGAAACAAGGATGGCCGCTTGCGTATTATCGATTATAAAAGTGGGAGTGGCACATATGGTGGACCGGATATCGAAAAAGGATTGGCCTTTCAGACCCCGCTTTACTTTCATGTAGTAGAGCGGTTAGATCCAGATAGCGGGCAGCCCGACGAAAGCTATTATCTGCACATCCCTTCACGAGAATTGAGCGGCAAGATCCAATTAAGCAAAAAGAACGGCCGTGACCTAATCGATAAGGGTATCGCCAAAGCTACGTGGACGGTTGAACAGATTCGCGCTGGCAACTTTCCCAACGCACCCGCCAAGCAAGATAGCAGGGGGAGCGGCTGCTCTTCTTGGTGTCAGTTGTCGAGCATTTGCCAGATTACGCGCCAGAGTTTGAGCAAGGGGCGCATGCTGCTTGCCAGGGGCGATGTAGCATGAAGGCGACAATCGAGCAGCAAGAGATCATCGACACGCAAGATCGTTCGCTATTGGTGCGGGCGGGTGCGGGGACGGGGAAGACCAAAACGCTTGTGGACCGCTACATGAGCCTGCTAGAAAATAATCCAACGTGGTCGGTTGGCAATATTGTGGCGATTACCTTTACCGAAAAAGCGGCCCGCGAAATGCGTCAACGCGTGCGCCAGCGGATCGAGCAGAATGCCGCTGAGGAACCGGCCTTCTGGGCCACACATCGTCGCGCGCTGGATCAGATTCGAGTGTCGACAATCCACGGTTTTTGTTCGCAACTTTTACGCGAGAATGCCATTGCCGCACAGATCGATCCGCGCTTCGAGGTGATGGAAGAGGCCGAAAGCACGTTGCTAAAAGAAGAGGCTATCCGCGAGACAATTGAGCGGCTGGCAAAAGAGGAGCACAGTGCGTTAACGCTTTTACATACACTACGGGCGCAGGAGTTACGCGACGAAATGAGCACGCTGCTAAAGAAACGGGGCATGGTCCATCAGGCATTCGAACAGTTGCCGTTAGCCGATGAATTGATGGAGAAATGGCGTTCTGGGATGGATGAGATGCGCAGCGCTCTGTGGGACTCTTTGCGGTACAACGATCCCGATTTGGTGGAGGCGCTCTCTGATTTGTCCGGCTACGAAGTGGAGGTGGAGAGCGATAAGCTTGTTCCGCATCTGCGGGCTGCGCAGGCTGGTATTGACCACATGGCAAACGAGCGGTGGGCTGAGGCAATCGAAGCATGGATGGGAATCAAGATCAATTCGGGCAGCCAAAAAAACTGGGGCGGTGCAGATGCGCTTAAACTTCTGAAGGGGCTGCTGTCGGGTCTCCGCACGGCAGCGGCTGCTTTAGAAAAACAGGGATGCGCTGCCACAGTTGGTCCGGCAGATGAGGCGGTTGCACTAGCACTACAGCAGTGGAAAGCCCTTTGGATCGTGCTTAATCAGACTTATGCAACGCTCAAAACGGCGCGCCAGCGGCTGGATTTTGATGACTTGGAATTACGCACATTTGAGCTGTTGAGTGGCTCGGCAAAAGAGGAACCACGAGTGCAGGCGTCGCTCCAGAACATCAAGCAGCTGATGGTCGATGAGTTTCAGGATACGAATGATTTGCAGGGCAAGATTGTGCGACTGATCTGCCCGCCCGAAGAGAATCGACTCTTTCTTGTGGGCGACGAAAAGCAGAGTATCTATCGTTTTCGCCAAGCGCAAGTGACCAATTTTACTAAAATTGAGGCCGAATTAGAGACGCTGACGGGCGCAAAGGCACTGCCGCTGAGCCGATCTTTTCGGTCGCAGGGGGCGTTGGTGGGGGGCTGCAACGAGCTATTTGAATCCATTTTACAGCCGGAGCATGGCACAACCCATTTTTCCTTTGAGGCCAAGCCGGGCAACTTGGAAGCCAACCGCGAGACGCGCCAATTTGCCGCTTCTGTCGAGGCCGCAATCGAGGTGATTATTTTGCCCAAGAAGGATGCGGCCGATGAAAGTGTGAGTGCCGCCGATGCCAGAATATGGGAAGCCAAGCTGCTGGCCGAGCGTCTTTTGCAGTTGCGTAATGAAGCGTATCTGGTTGAAGATGGGGATGGCAGCGAACGGCAATTTCGGTTTAGCGATGCCGCGATTCTCTTTCGCTCGATGAGTAGTCTATCGCTCTACGAAGCGCAATTTAAGGCGGCTGGTATTCCCTATCTTGTGAATAGCGGGAAAGGCTATTATGATCTGCCCGAAATTCAGGATCTGATGGCGCTGCTGACCGCTTTGCAAAATGAGAGCAACGAACTGAGCGTGGCGGCTATGTTGCGATCTCCGCTCTTTGGCTTGAATGACGAGACGCTCTATCGGCTGCGCTGGCGTGCGGGGCAAAACGTTGCCACAGAGGGCGTCGATGATCTGCCGCGGTCGCTCATCGACGCGCTGCTGGATCCTCCGCTCTTTACGCAGGATGATGATGAACAGGCGGACGCTGTCTACGCGGCCGGGGAAACGTGGCGGCATCTCAAAGCGATGGTGGGGCGGGTTGAAGTGTGGCAGCTGATCGATGCGGCGACCGAGCGTACGGCATATGCGGGCACATTGGCCGTTGCCGATCGTGTGTCGGGCGGCGGCAGACGGATCAACAATCTGCAAAAGTTTACCACCATCGCCTACGAGCATGGGGGCGTGAGCCTGGCTGATTTTCTGCTACGTGTCGAGAATCTGCGCAAGGCCGAGGTGCGAGAAGGGGAAGCGCAAGGGGTAGAACCAGAGAAAGGCGCTGTGCAGATTATGACGATTCATGCATCCAAAGGGCTGGAGTATCCGGTGGTGATTGTGGCCGATATGGGACGTAAACCTAATTCTTCAAGTCAGACGAATATTCTTTGCGATCCAGCCTTTGGTCTTGTCTGCAAATTGCGCGATGAAGATGGCGATATGCAGGAATCGGCTGGCTATGGTTGGGCAAAGTGGAAAGATGCGCAGATGGATCTTGCGGAAAGAAAGCGCCTGCTTTATGTGGCCTGTACGCGCGCTCGCGATCTGCTGATTCTTTCGGGTCAAGAAGAGAAGAATAGCTGGATGAGATGGCTAGAAGAGAGTTGGGCGTTGCCGAGCGAAACGGGTGTCGTGACGCTTGATTTTGGTCAGCTAAGCGTGCGCAGACCAGTGGATCAACCAGATGAGCGGCGGCTTGCGGAGGGGCAAAAGGATGCTGAGGCAGATGCGGGGATGAAGTCGATTCCGCTGCTTGCCCTGCCGCTAGATCTCCAAATGAAGCCACCTTCGCGCGCTGCGTCGCGGCTCGCTAGGGCGGCCAATCGGCACTCGGATCTACTGCGGCCCGCGGTGCGTCGCCAAGATAGCGACAAAGCGCCACAGATACCGGGCTATGTGTTGGGCAATGTTGTGCATATGCTGTTGGCCGATTGGGATTGCCTGACGCTAGAGCAGGGTGAGTTGAATCGTTATAGTGGCGCGCTGCTGCACCGAGCTGGGGTGGTTGGTGAAAAGGGCTTTGCCATTGGGCGTATCAATCAAATGTTGAGCCGTTTGCGCGCTGACACACTTTTTGCCGAGATTGAAAATGCCAAAGTGCGTAAGACTGAGGTCTCCTTTACGCATCGTGTAGATGGGCAGACAATTTACGGTCAAATCGACATGCTCTACCAGCGTGCTGATGGGACATGGCATATTGTTGATTGGAAGACGGAGTGGGTGACGCCGGAGAATGTGGGTGAGTTGATCGAGCGCCACAGGCCACAGGTGCAGGCGTATGAGGCCGCGGTGAGTGAGATTGTTGGGGCTGTGCCGTCGGCGAGTTTATGCTTTTTGCAGCCGTCTTTGTGGGTTGAGGTTCTGAATTAGACGATGGTAACACATAAGGGAGGACATCAGCTGTGAAGGGGTGCCTAGGTTCGGTTTGGAGACTAACTTTATATGGAGTTGGAGCTATAACGTTATTGAGCTTGCTGCTTAGTGGTGAATCAAGTTCAGTGATGCTGGGTGCTGTGGGTTTATTGGGCTTCGGGGCTTTCTATTTTTACAAGTCTAATGCTTCGGGATCAAGCAGAAGCAAAAATAATGGAAAGCTTGGACTGCGACGAAAGTCAGCCAGAAATCGAAGAAGTACTGGCTGGCAGAACAGATCTATTTGGTCACACCAGAGCTATGCTGAACAAGTTGAAGAATTTGTAGAACAAGCAAAAATATACCAAAATCATGACCACGGTCCGTGCGAATTCCATGCATTGCATATCGGTGCTGAGTGGATAAGATATGATTGGCTGACCCGAGAACAGTTGGATTGGTATTTTTATTGGCGCGCACAAGCTCGAAATGGGCAATATCTTGATACATCATCTGCATATATTTTTCTGCATACGTATGAGCTGATCAATGATATCGGAGTCACAGATGTAATGGACGGTTACCATCAGCTCAAAATGCTATGGGTGAATTACAAAGATACTCACTCCGATGTAAGGTATAGACTGCTTGACTGGCTGATCGATTACTCCGTGATCAATAGTTATCCTGAAAACCCATTAGACGTTTGGAATGATGTACCTATCGACAAAAGGCTAGTTCGTCGATATCCAGACATGTTGGTACAGGTATATCAAGATAATAAGATAAATCAAATACCTTTCTCTCTCATTGATAAATTGATTGACTATCGTATAGATAAAAGCAAATTTTATTTGAATGATAACCAAGATATAATGGAGAAAAGTGTTTATGAGGTATTGGATGCAATTGATCTATCTTTGAGACGCTCGGGAACTGGAATTTTTCAGAAATATCAACCTGAATCATTCGAAATTGTGGAACGCTTTGCTTTTCGACAGGCCATTTACAAAAGAGATCAAGAGCATGTCCGACTTCCCGGTATTTATGAGTGGTCAACACACAAACCATTAAGAAGTTTTCTTACCCCGATTGTCAAACATACAGAAAATATTCTGCGAAAACAGCATAATCACCGTGGACGGCTACGAGTAGATGAGCTAGCTCCAGAAATACAATTGATAATAGAGCAAACTCTTCCAGATAATAGCGTTGCCGAATTTTTAATAGGCGATGCATCGTCTACTTCCGGTGCAGTACCCATTCCTGCAAAAAGAAACCAGCTTAACGCAACTACTAAGGATCCCGCTCTTCCAAAAATCGAGATCGATTATGAGCGCGTATCTCAGTTGAGCCAAGAATCAGATGAGATATTTGAGCTTTTAAACCAAGAGAAAGACGGATTCGAATCGGTGCAGATAATGCCACCGAAAATTAGCAGCACCATTGATAAGCCGTCAATACAAGCCGACCGAAAACCAAACGCAGCAAAGATAAGCATTGATCACGACCGTGTAGCAAAACTTCAGCAAGACTCCAACGATGTCATTAAGGTTCTTTTACATGCTGAAAATGAAGAGATTAATGATACTATTGAATTTATAGAAGACAATGTATCTAGAGACGAAACTAATAGTTTTGCTGGCGAATCATCTGAAGAAGTACCTATAGATGAGGATGATGAATTTTCTCAACTAGTTAGCGTTATGTCAGACATGTATTTGGATGTTGTGAGAGCAGTCTTGTATGACAATGAGCCGTTAGCTCTAATTCGCCAGATTGCTGTTCAAAATGGCACAATGCCAGCAGTGTTGATTGAGACAATCAACGAGCACGCTGATGAGCACATTGGTGATCTTTTGATTGAACTCGATCCGACTCCCCAATTTATCGATGACGAATATGCTACTGTAATCAAAAGCTTATTACCCGAAGAGAACTAGATGAAACCACGAAAAATCCCACGACGAGTATCGACAGCGATCATAAACTCAGTAACAGCAGGCGTAGTTCCTCGCATTGGGTTGGAACATATTAACGTTGGTCGAAAAATTGAAATTGAAGCCCTCATCGAAGATTTGAATAATATTGCCGAAGGTGGGGCTGCATTTCGCTTTATCGTTGGACGTTATGGCTCAGGAAAAACGTTTCTTTTGCAATTGTTGCGTAATCAAGCAATGGAACGTGGGTATGTCGTTGCAGATGTTGATCTTTCGCCGGAGCGCCGATTAACAGGAACAAACAATTCCGGCTTAAATACCTACCGAGAATTGATGAAGAATCTCTCAACGAAGACTATGCCTGATGGTGGTGCTCTTTCAGCTATTCTGGAAAGATGGATTTCGACAATACAATCCCAAGTATTGACTGAAGAAAAAATACCAGCCGATGATCCAACGTTTAATGAAAAGGTTGAGCAAAAAATCCACGCCGTTATTGACCAAATGGAGGACATGGTGCATGGATTTGACTATGCCCGAGTAATCACTGCATATTGGCATGGTCATGTTCAAGGTGATGATGATCGAAAAGACGCAGCGTTACGCTGGCTACGCGGTGAATTTACGGCTAAGACTGACGCACGTCAAGCGCTTGGTGTAAGGGTAATTGTTGAAGACAATAATTGGTACGAATATCTAAAATTATTTGCCTCGTTCATTTCGGCAATTGGGTATAAAGGGCTAATTGTTTTGATTGACGAGGCGGTCAATCTTTATAAAATCTCTAATCGTATTTCACGAGAAAATAATTACGAAAAGCTTCTGACGATGTTTAATGATACGATGCAAGGAAAAGCGAATCATATTGGTATTATTGTTGGTAGTACGCCGCAATTTATGGAAGACAAAAATCGCGGCGTTTACAGCTACGAGGCGCTTAAAACTAGATTATCTCAAAGCCGTTTTGTTGATTCATCATTGATTGACGTATCTGGTCCTGTAATCAACTTGAAAAAGCTTGATGCCGAAGAGATTTATTTAATGTTACGCAATGTATTGAATGTTTATATTGCACAAACTCAACATGATCCGGCGCTCGAAAATGAGCAGATTCAAAATTTTATGCAGGTTTCTGCAGAGCGATTAGGCTCAACTGAATTACTTACTCCAAGGGATGTAGTCCGAGATTTTATATCGGTTCTCAATTTACTAAGACAGAATCCTGAACGTACATTTTCTGAAATAATCGGAGCCGAAAATTTTCAGTCAACAACAGAGTCGTTAGAAGATAATGATCAACCCGATACATATGCAGAGTTTGAACTATGACCGAAAGTCTATTTTCCCGGCTTGCCCCATTTATTCAAGAGTATATTTATGCACATGAGTGGACAGAGCTACGAGATGTACAGGTTGATGCCTGTCGTGTCCTATTTGGCACGGACAATCATCTGATTTTGTCCGCCGGAACAGCTTCAGGAAAAACTGAGGCCGCGTTTTTACCCATACTTACAGAAATATACGAAACACCACCAACGTCCATTGGCATATTGTATATCGGTCCAACCAAAGCTCTAATCAATGATCAGTTTGTTCGATTAGAGGAATTGCTGAAAGAGGCTAAGATTCCAGTTTGGTCTTGGCATGGTGATGTTTCCGCAAGCCAGAAAAAGAATCTTTTCGCGAACCCAAGTGGGGTGCTCCAGATTACGCCAGAATCTATTGAGGCACTGTTGATTAACAAAGCAGGTGAGATTCATCGCCTGTTTAGCGACCTTCGATATGTAATTGTTGATGAAGTTCACATCTTTATGAATTCGGAGCGCGGGCGGCAGGTTCTATGTCAACTAACACGTATAGAACGATTAACAAATAGCCAGCCGCGTAGAATTGGACTATCGGCAACACTTGGCGATAAAGAATTGCCAGAGCAGTGGCTCAAAGCGGACACGGATCGAGATGTTGTAACTGTTGAAAGTACAGAAGCGAGGAAGGTAAGACTTTCAGTAGAGCATTTCTATGCTGACAATGATGAGGCAGAATCGCAAACAGCTCATCTCTATGAGAAGTATATTTTTGACAGCCTTAGAGATAAATCGAAAGTGCTAATATTTGCAAATAGCCGACCTGGTGTCGAACGCATTATTGTATCGTTGAGAAAAATTGCTCAACAGGAACATTTCCCAGACATTTATCATGTTCACCATGGCGGCATTTCAACATCATTGCGCGAAACAGCCGAAGCTGCAATGCGAAATAAACATGAACGAGCCGTGACGGCTGCAACAATCACGCTTGAGCTTGGTATCGATATTGGGCAATTAGAACGGGTTGTCCAAATTATGGCACCAAGTTCTGTTTCTAGCTTTCTACAAAGATTGGGTCGCTCAGGTCGTCGTGGTGATCCTTCTGAAATGTGGTTTGTCAGTACTGAAGAATTACCAAAAGGCAATGAGATTTTTGCCAAGCAGCTTCCATGGGATTTATTGCAAACGATTGCTATTATTCAACTTTATATTGAAGAAAAATGGATTGAGCCAATTCGGCCCATTGATTTTCCCTTTAGCTTGTTGTACCACCAGACAATGAGCATACTTACCTCTAAAGGTGAATTGTCACCCCCAGATCTAGCGCGAGAATTACTGACGCTGCACCCATTTAGAAAAATTACGACAGGGCAATTACAACAGATGCTACGTCATCTGATAGAAACCGATCATATTGAGCGTATGGAGAGTGGTGGCCTGATTGTTGGCTTAAAAGCAGAAAGAATAGTTCATAATTATCATTTTTTTGCTGTGTTCAAAGAGCAAGAGGAATATGTCGTTCGCTCAAAGCAGGGTGAAATTGGACGTATCACGAATCCGCCACCCGTTGGTAGCAGAATGGGGTTGGCAGGGCGTGCTTGGGAAGTTAAAGAAATTAATCCCCGACAGCGAATCATTTGGGCTCAGTTAGTTCAAGGCTATGCAATTGCTTCTTCAGTCGGTGGCGGAATGCATATTCATCCCAAGATAATTAAGCGCATTAAACAAGTGCTTTTTGAGCCGTCAGTATATCGCTATCTACAGCCGCAAGCACAACAACGGTTAGCAGATGCCCGACAGATGGCCCAAAAACATTGTATAGACAAATCGAATATTATTGCGCTTGGTGGTAATTCATTCTGCGTTTTTCCGTGGATGGGTACTTTAGCCTATCGGGCACTATTGCATGCTAGCCAAGCTGATTACAATAAATCGCATGGAGTTGAGTTAGGTAACTCACCATATTACTTTATAATGAATAATGCCGACGGTATCGAGGGAGTTAGAAAAAACATGAAATCTTTGTGCTCCCCAAATCTAGCCCTGCCTGCGGCTAAGATTCCGTTGCTCAATAAGTATGATGAGTACTTACCCCAAGATTTACTGGTCTCAAGCTATTTGCAGGATGAAATGGACTTTGAGGCAATGAGAGAATCTTTGTTATGTATTTGAACCGCATACACCAATCTACTTGCCCCCAATCTCATTCTCAAAAAAACTCAACCCGCTCCTGTCCCTTAAGATCCTTGATCGCATAAAGCGTTATCGTGCTGGAAACACCCTCTTTTCGCAATTGACGCACATACTCTTTGATACGCACCTTGTCCGCACGCATCAGATCCTTGAGCGCCCACCCAACCCCCTTTCGAACCAAATCCTCTTCGGCGTAGATGAGTGTGCTGCACATCTCCAGCGCAAAATCGGTGAACTGACCAGATTTGGCCACTTTGCGCGTGAACAGCACGACGCTCGTTCGTCTGAGCCACATATCTGGATCGCGATTTCATGTGCGCACCAACTCTGAGAACTCATGTGAATGCTGAAAAAGAATGTCGCGCAGCAATGAGCCGCTGAAGGCGTCAACTTTGCTCCAGCCATGCAGGCAGCGGACGAGCGCATCGAGTTCATCAAAACGATTTGGGGAAAAATAGTGGGGGAATTTTTCGAGGATGAATAGGCCAACGCTCTGTTGTTCGCCAAATCTCGAGTGGATCAACACTGTTGCCAGCTCGATCTGTTGGTCAACTGACAGGGCACGGATCGATTGGCGATGGGCGGCAAGTATCTCTTTTTTGCCTTGCGAGCGCACTCCGTAACTTTTGTAGAGCGGATCAGGTTCATTGGCATCGGCGGGATAGGGGCTTGCTTTGCCAGCGATTTTTAGGTCGTTGATTATCAGATTGTGTAAATCATTTACTTGATTCATGAGGGAAATATCGCTACCATTCGCCTTTACGTTTTATGGATCATATTGTACAGTAATTTACGTTGACCATCAATTGGATCCACACTGAAGAAGTTTTATAACGTACGTTGTTGGAAGACGGATTTGTTGCAGTTTTGGACAAGAGCCGCAAGACAAGAAAGTTTATTCTAGTTGGGGCGGGGTTCTTGCTTGTCCATCAATTTGAGCAGGTCCAATAATCTTCTCTGTAGAGATGCCCATATCTTCAAATCGTTTTGCTGCTGGAATCAGTCGACTTTCGAGTGAACCAACTGTTTTGTTGAAGCTGCCAACTGTTTTGTTTAGATTTCCCTGCAATTCCGATAAATAGTTAACAAGCGTACTCAATCGTTTATATAGTTCTTTTCCTTGTTCCGTAATTTCTCTGGAATTCTCTGTTATTTGCTGCTGCTGCCAGCCATATGCAACTGTTTTCAACATAGAAACAAGTGTAACCGGTGTAGTAATCATCACACGTTGTTCAATAGCAAATTCCAGTAGTTTTGGATCTGCATCAAAAGCTGCACCTAAACATGCCTCAATCGGGACAAACATAACAACAAAATCCGGCATTTCTTCAAATTGAGCCCAGTACTGCTTGCTGCTCAAGTCCCTTACTCGATCTTTCATTGCCTTCGCATGTTTCAATAATTTAGCTCGTTTTTCACCATCGTCATTGGCTTCCATCGCGTCAAGGTATGCCTCAAGCGGCACTTTTGCATCTATGGGAAGCATACCGCCATTTGGCAGACGCGCAATCATATCCGGACGTCCGCTACCTATATCGACTTGCTCTTCGTAGTGAATATTTTTTACTAATCCTGCCATCTCAACAACTCGCCCCAACAGTAATTCACCCCAGCGACCTCTAACCGTTGGTGAACGCAGTGCCTGTTTTAATGAAATATTGGTCTCTTTGAGCTCATTATGTGCTGATGACAGTTGTTTCAACTGCTCCCCTAATCCTTTATATGCCCCCTCTCGAGTTACTTCCAATTCACGCACTTGCTTGTCAAGAGATGCCAAATTTTCTTTTAACGGAGTGACAACATTCAGCAATTTTTCATCTGTTCGCTTAAGAAATTCGTCAGAATTACTATACAGAGTTTCACTGGCTAGAGCCCTGAATGTTTCATTCATCTTTGCTTGGGCGCTATCCAACCAAGCAAGTTTGTCTTGATCAGCGGCCACTTTAGATTTATATTCCACTAGTTCAAGTCGGGTCTGTTCAGATTGCCCACGTAGCCGACTTTGTGTAACTGCCCAAGCAACTATAACACCAATTACAAAACAGATTAGACCAACAGCAGCAGTAAAGTAGATATCCGACGGATTCATAGTTTCCATAGTTCTTTCCTTAATATAATGATGTTAATCACATTTCCGTGGGATAATCTGATTTTTGGAAAGTAGAGATTATCACTAAACCATGATTATGCAGGCAAGCCCTGCGTCACAAGAAGGCGTGTTTGCCTAACGGCTGCGGTCTAGTGTCGCCAGATATTATCTCGGATTTTTGAGTCACTCCAGAAGGAATTTGACCCTGTACATCTATAAAGCGTTCGATGCAACAGTTGAAAGATTTTTGCTTCATGCAGATATTTTCGTTACATAATTTACAATATATTCACTGCATCACGAGATATACAATCAAAAAATACTGCGTTCGGTATTGTATCTTATAGTGACACATTTTCACCAATCTTGTCTTCACCTGCCCCTTTCTAGTATCAATCATCCCCAAAACCTACGAATATCCCCAAACCTGTAGTAAAATTAGAACAGATATCCACATTTACCAAAGCATAGCGAAGCCAATGCGTCGATTCACATCTTACGGTCCAATCAACAAAAAGAGTGATTACTATGTCCCGCGGACAGAGTTGATTGAGCGCGCATATCAATCACTCGTTGGTGATATGGAATCAGGTGGTCAATACATTACCTCGTGGGCACCACGGCAGGCGGGCAAAACATGGATCATGCAAGAGGTTGTACGTAGGCTGCGCGAAGAAGATAGGTTTGACGTCGCTATCACCACATTGCAATCAGCCAAACATGCGGACAGCCCCGAAAGTGTATTGCAAATTTTAGTCGACAATCTAAGCAACACATTTGATAAGACGTTCCCCAAAATTGATTCATGGGAACAGTTGGGTACCCTCTTTACAGATGCGTATTTTGACAGACCAGTCATTTTAATTCTGGATGAGTTTGACGCGCTCGACCCCAAATTTATCGCCGCATTCGCCAACGAATTTAGAAGCATGTACCTAGAACGCCAAAATCAGGCGCATACGCAGAGCAATGGGAATCGCTACCTTCTCCACGGCCTCGCTCTAATTGGCATCCGCGGCGTACTCGGTATTGAAAACGAGCGTGGCTCGCCATTCAACATCCAGCAGAGTTTGCACATCCCCAACTTAACCCACGCCGAAGTGGAAAGCCTGTTTCGTTGGTACGAAGAAGAGAGCGGCCAAACAGTAGAGCAGGCGGTGATTGATCGCACCTTCTATGAAACGCAGGGGCAACCGGGCTTGGTCGGCTGGTTTGGCGAGCTACTGACGCAGGAATATAATGACAAGCCTGACCAGCCGCTAACCGAAGCGGACTTTGATTATGCCTATATTTGGGCGACGCAAGGGCTGGCAAACAACAATATTTCCAACTTGATCAGCAAGGCCAATCACCCCGATCACAAAGACTTTGTTCTCTCGCTCTTCAAAACAGGCGAAAAGATCCCTTTCCAGTTCGATAACGAGACGATTAATTTTCTTTACCTCAATGGCGTGATCGAACCAGAAAAGGCACCGCGCAATCTGTATGTGAAATTTGCTTCGCCCTTCGTGCAAAAGCGACTCTTTAGCCGCTTTACAACCGATCTGTTTGGCGAAAAAGTCAGTCGCATTTTTGATCCGTTTGAGGATCTGACACCGATCATCAACGACGAGCGGATCGACATTAAAAACCTGATGCATCGTTATGAACAACATTTGCAGCAGAATCGTGAGTGGCTCTTTAAAGACGCCCCTCGCCGTAAGAGCGATCTGCGGATCTTTGAGGCAGTCTATCATTTCCACATTTACATGTATCTGTATCGCTTTTTAGAGCCGCATGGAGCCGAAGTTTGGCCTGAGTTCCCCACTGGAAACGGCCAAATGGATATTTTTGTACGTTTCGCTGATAAAATCTATGGGCTAGAAATCAAGAGTTTTGTTAGTCAACGTGAATACCAACAGGGATTAGAACAAGCCGCACGTTATGGACAGCAGCTTGGGCATACCGAGATGTGGCTGGTTCTATTTGTCGAAGGGGTGGATGATGAGAATCGGCAGAAGTATGAAAAATTATATACAGACAAAACAACGGGTGTCTTGGTACACCCAGTCCTGATCGCTATTGGCATATGATGTCTGTCTCTCTCTTTTATATATTTACCTGTGCCTGACTAGTTTCTTCTAACAAACATACGACCTAACCCTCCCCACCCGCCAAAAACTCAACCCGCTCCTGCCCCTTAAGATCCTTAATTGCATAAAGCGTGATCGTGCTGGAAACACCCTCTTTTCGCAATTGACGCACATACTCTTTGATACGCACCCTGTCCGCACGCATCAGATCCTTGAGCGCCCTCCCAACTCCCTTGCGGACCAGATCTTCTTTGGCGTAGATGAGTGCGTTGCACATCTCCAGCGCAAAATCGGTGAATTGACCAGATTTAGCAACCTTGCGCGTAATCGTTCGTCTGAGCCACATATCTGGATCACGATTTCATGTGCGCACCAACTCTGAGAACTCCTGTGAGTGTTGAAAAAGAATGTCGCGCAGCAATGAGCCGGTAAAGACATCAACTTTGCTCCAGCCATGCAGAGATCGGACGAGCGCATCGAGTGCTTGAAAACGATCTGGTGAAAAATAGTGTGGGAATTTTTCGAGGATGAATAGGCCAACGGCTTGTTGTTCGCCAAATTTCGAGTGGATCAACAATGTCGCCAGCTCGATCTGTTGGTCAAGTGGCAGGGCGCGGATTGATTGACGGTGGGCGGCAAAGATGGCTTTTTTGCCTTGGCTGCGCATGCCATAGCTTTTATAGCGCGGATCAGGTTCGTTGACGTCAGCAGGATAGGAGCTCGCTTTGCCAGCGATTTCTAGATCGTTTCTGATTAGCTTGTGTAAATCGTTTATTTGGTTCATAAGAGAAACGTCCAACAAATTGCTTTACGGTTATCGATCACATTGTACAGCAATTCACTGTTGCTATCAATCGGTTCTGCACCGATGCACCGATTTGCTGAACAGTTCCACAAACCTGCGGATCCACCCAAACCTGTAGTAAAATTAAATTTAGCTGCCGAAGTACCTGTACTTAACCCTCTTGTTCCACTTGTGAATCAGAGCGGATGCGATATCTTATTGCCAAAGTGCAGAAACTATAAACTGAGGGAAAAATGCAAGCAATCCGTGTACAACAAACAGTAGAAAAAGCGGCGAGTTAGTCCTTACAAATTTGCCTCTAGAAGCAGGGCAGGACGTAGAGGTCTTACTCTTGCTGCCTAATGATGCGGCGAAACGCCGTATGACGGCACATGATCTATTAAATTCAGAATTAATCGGCTTATGGAAAGAGCGCTCTGATATTGTTGATGGAGCAACTTACGCCCGCCAGCTACGCGATCAAGCTCAAACTCGTTCGCACGTTACAGGAACGAATTAATGATCATTTTGGACAGTGACGTGATGATTGATCTGTTACGCCAGTTTCCACCAGCAACAGCTGGCTAGAGGAACTAGGTGATGAGGAAATTATCCTGCCAAGGTTTGTCATAATGGAACTGTTGCAAGGGTGCCAGAATAAAATAGAGCAAGACAAAGTTGAACAAGTTCTAAGTGGGTTTGAAGCAGTATGGCCTTCTCCCGAAACGTGCGAGAATGCACGAGCCGTGTTTGCTCGTTATCACCTGAGCCATAGTTTAAGCCTACTCGATGCGTTGATAGGTCAGATAGCCATATCGATGAACTTGCCTCTGCATACGTTTAATCGTAAACACTATGCCGTTATTCCAAATTTGATAACGATGGAACCTTACAATAAGTCATAAAACAAAATCTGTTATTGCATCCTACCAAGAACATCATTCAATAAACCATGATACAACTACCACCAGAAAAACTAGGCTCCTTCTACCTAGGAGCGGAACACGACATCGACAGCGGCGAAACGTCCGACATTGCTGTGAACTATGACGCCCGCGATTTGACCACCCATGCCGTTTGCGTGGGCATGACGGGCAGCGGCAAGACCGGCCTCTGCTTGGGGCTGCTGGAAGAAGCGGCCATGGATCGGGTGCCCGCAATTCTGATCGACCCCAAGGGTGACATCACCAACTTGCTGCTCCAGTTTCCCGACCTTGCACCGAGCGACTTCGAACCGTGGATCAACGCAGATGACGCGCGGCGCAAAGGCCAAAGCGTGCAAGAATATGCCGCGGACACCGCGTCGATGTGGCGCGACGGGCTGCACAAATGGGGCATTTCGCCCGACCGCATTCGGATGCTCAATGAGACAACCGACTACACGATCTTTACGCCCGGCTCGGACGCGGGCGTGCCGATCAATATTTTGGGTAGCTTGGCCGCACCACGCGTCGATTTTGACGCTAACGCCGAGGCAATCCGCGAACGGATTAGCGGCACGGTAGCTGCTCTGCTGGGGCTGGTTGGCATCAAGGCGGATCCGTTGCGCAGTCGCGAGGCGGTGCTGCTCTCAAACGTCTTCGAACACTTCTGGCGACAAAACAAGGATCTCGATCTAGCCCAGCTGATCCTCGCGGTGCAGACCCCACCCGTAAGGCAGATTGGTGTCTTCGACGTCGATACCTTCTTCCCTGCTAAAGATAGATTTGATCTGGCGATGGCCTTTAATAATTTGATGGCCGCACCCAGCTTTCAGGGCTGGTTGAAGGGCGAACCGCTCGACATCGACAGCCTCTATTTTACGGCAGATGGTCGCCCGCGCCACAGCATCTTTTATATTGCCCATCTTAGCGACAACGAGCGCATGTTCTTTATTACGCTGCTGCTCGAAAACGTGCTGATGTGGATGCGGCGGCAATCGGGTACCACTAGTTTGCGGGCGCTGCTTTACTTTGACGAAGTGTTTGGTTTCTTCCCGCCAACGGCAGAGCCACCATCCAAACGACCGCTGCTCACATTGCTGAAACAGGCGCGCGCCTTTGGGCTTGGCACAATTCTGGTTACTCAAAATCCAGTGGATATCGACTACAAAGGGTTGACCAACGCGGGGACGTGGTTCATCGGCAAGCTGCAAGCCGAGCGTGACAAAGCGCGCGTGCTGGAAGGATTGAAGGGCGCGATCGCCGAAGCGGGCGGCAACTCGGATATAGATTATGATCGGCTCATCAGCCAGTTGGGGAGCCGCGTTTTCTTGCTGCATAACGTGCATAGCGACAGACCGATTGTCTTCCACACGCGCTGGGCTATGAGCTATCTGCGCGGTCCGTTGACTAAGCCGCAAATCGGCCAATTGATGGATTCCCGTCGCGCCGCCGCAGCCCAACCAACGCCGCAGCGCGCGACCATCGCCGATATGCCCAGCGGACCGCCGCTGCCTGCAATGGGTGCCGGGCAGGATGGTCGCTCGAACGTCAACGGACCCGTGGGATCGGCACAATTTAGTGCGGCTCAGTTTGGAGGGGCGCGCGCATCCTTTGCCGCTGCGCCCGGTCACGCGCCAGCCGTGCCAGCACGCCAAGCCGCTGCTAGGCCCAACACTCCGCCGGGCATGTCCACGATGCCGCCACAGCTTGACCCAAAGATCAAGCAGATCTATCTGCCCATCGAAGTGAACGAGCGAGTAGCGATCCGTCAACTGGTGCAGGAAGAGGGCAACACGGTGGATCCGCAAACGCCGCAGCTTGTCTACGAGGCTGCCTTAGTTGGTGCGGCAGGCGTGCGCTTTTTCGACCGCAAGCGCGATATCGATCAGCGTCGGGATCATATGTTGCTGGTCCCGGCACCAACCGGCATGGGCGGCGTGGATTGGGCCGATGCAGAGCGACTGCCGATTGCGTTGCGCGACTTGCTGCGGTCGGCAGAAAGGGTGGATCCGCAACAGGGGCCATTCTTTGCCACGGTGCCCGAAAAGGCGAACAACGACCGGGAATTGCGCTCGATTGCTAAGGATTTTGCCGATTGGCTTTACTATAATTCAGAGCTGAAAATTACAACGCATCCCGGATTAGGCGTCTTTCAGCATCCCGATGAGAATGAGCGTGCGTTCAAAGCGCGTTTGCAACAAGCCGCGCGTGAGGCGCGCGATGCCGAA
>Ga0209187_1001771_pt1 | contig 23355 bp, 19 predicted proteins | sample BantaG_FD_187430 | JGI IMG/M metagenome (GOLD analysis project Ga0209187, IMG submission 187430) | Marine algal microbial communities from Bantry Bay, Ireland - BantryBay_4 metaG (SPAdes) (version 2) | ecosystem: Host-associated > Algae > Red algae > Unclassified | place: Bantry Bay, Ireland...
CAACGTTCCGGCGTACTTTCAGCACGCAACATATGGCACATTCCAAACCCCAGGCTGAAGCCTGGGGCTTTTAAGTTCGATGCTTTCAGCATCTTTTCGGATGTTCGAAATATTGGCTCAACTGATTATTTATGAGTTCTGGAACGGCCCGCTCCTTGGCCTCCGGCGGTTTACTCTTGGTAGGCGTTCCGCCAGCTGAAACCTCAAATCGGCAGTGGATCCGTACCATGCCCTTCCAAGGGCGTGTTTGGTGACCGAACTCCGTCACCAAACAATGATGCGAAGGATGCGAAGCCATACAACGTGGCCGGGCGATTGTTTGGCGACTTGGCGACGTCTCAACCCAAGATCAGGGTTGCTCTTTGAGTTCCTCGAGCTCTTCACGGATTCGCCTTCCGCCAGCACTACTGTGCCCAATGAAAATAAGCCCTCCTACGATGCCGGCTACGATGCCGCTAAAATACACGAGCAACGAAAGCGCCATCCCACTGGCGTGCGGCACTCCGACGGTGGCAAATAGATCCGCGAACATGTACTCCCGAATCCCCAGCCCACCGGGGGTCAATGGGATCGAAGCCAGCACGGTTAATACGGGGAAATAAGTCAGGGTATCAATCAACTGGACATTCAACTCCATCGATAAGGCAAAGGCCTGGCAACTAAAGGCGAGCAGGATCAAATTGACCAAGGAGTAAGCGAACATTTCGAGGAGGAAAACCGGCGAACTACGAAAAAAGTAGAGTGCGTCATACACTCGGCGTAACAGCGCACCTATCGAAGAATTCTCGCTGAACTCTCGTAAAATCCGCCAGCGCTCAAAAATATTGACCCGGAAAACAATCACGAGACCAACGAGAACGAGAGATAGAAAGAGCCCGATGAACACGACCGCGCTTTTGGTTTCGGTTTTCCCTAACAAAGCAGGAAGCCGATAAACCATCATCACTCCGACGAACATAAAGGTGGCGAGCAGGCCAATGGCGCGATCGGCAAGTACAGTTGCGCCGGCTTCGGCTCGTCGGCCTCCGTCCGTTTCACGTACTGCGTAGTAGGCCCGTACCGCGTCGCCGCCGCAGGCACCCGGCATAAAGGTGTTAAAAAACTGCCCGATAAAAAAGATTCGAAAACAGCTCCAAAATCCGAGATCTACATCCAGCGCATCCAGCATGCGGTACCAGCGAAAGGCCACGATAAAGAGAGCGACGAAGACGAGGAGGATCGCGAGAGCAAAATAATAGGGATGCTGAAGGCTTTGCGAAAGAGCTTGGCCCACCTCGGAAAAGTCAACTTTCCAAAAGAGAATGGCGAGGAAGGCAAAGCCGATGGCGAAACGCAAGATGGTCCGCACCGATACTCCCCCCCTTGATTTTGAGCTCAAGCGGGGTCTCCCGAGTCAGCCTCTTTGTCTCCGTTCGCAACTGTGTCTTGGAGCAGAGACTGGTACAAATCTTCTACCGTTTTACGAAGCGGAATGCCTGGCTTCCAATTGGTTTGTGCCTGTAGCGCATCCGTATTCAAATAAGGCGCGACTTCCGTGGGACGAAAATATTTTGGCTCAACCTCGACCTTCGGGCTGATGCCAGCGATGTCGGCAAGCAGATCAAAGAGTTCGCGGATCCGAGTATGCTTGGGCGAGGCAATATTGTAGGCTTGGTTTGGTGCCCCGCGCTCAATGAGCAGGCGATAGGCCCGGACAATGTCGCGGACATCGGTAAAATTCTTTTCGCTATCGAGGTTACCGACGCGCATAATGGGCTCAGATTCCCCGCGCGCGATCTCCGCCATCTGGCTGGCAAAAGAGGAGGTAACAAACTTAGGCGACTGCCCGGGCCCAATGTGATTTTGTGGGCGAGCCGTCATGACATGCAGCTCTCGCTTTTTCCCAATCAGCAGGAGGCTGGCGTCGGCCGCGGCTTTGGTCACCGCATAAAGATTCACCGGCATGAGTGGTTCGTCTTCGCGAACCGCTTCGCTGCGCCCGTTAAGATTGCCGTAGACCTCCGCCGAGGAGGCGAGAAGAAATTTTCCTTTGGGTTGACAGGCAGAAAAATCTTCCAACATGCCAATGGCTCCCTTCACATTGACCTCAAACGCCAGCTGTGGGTTCGCATCGGCTTGCGGGACAAAGGCCATTCCCGCGAGATGAATTACCGCGTCGGGTTTGAGCTCGGCAAGCACCGATTGACGTTGCTCGGGATTACAAATATCGAGCGGAACCAAGGATGGTTCTTTTGCCTCTGGCGTGAGGCCACTGGCGATTGCTTCGTGCCCAGACTGCTCGAGCTCGCGCAACATATGCTGCCCGACAAATCCATTAGCGCCTGTAACCAAGACCTTCATAATCAATGAGTGGAAAGAGACGTTCGTTTAGGATCAGAGCAAAAGGGATGGAAAAATTAGGCTACAAAAAAGACTCTCGAGGGGAACCCTGTGAGAGTCATTTGCATGTAAGCCCGAGAACAAAGCTCGGTAAAATGATACTTAGGTAAAAAGCACCGCTCAGTATGTATATTAGTAAGCGCGTGGCGTACGGAATACCCGAGTACGAGCACGGGCCGCTTTGCGACGCTTTTTCTCACTTGGCTTCTCGTAATGACGGCCAGCGCGAACTTCGCGCATGGTACCTTCACGGTCGAGTTTCTTTTTCAAACGACGGAGAGCACGGTCAACCGACTCGCCTTTTTTAACTTTTACTTCTGATGCCACAATAAATTCGCTTTCAATCAATTCGTGTCTAAAGCCGATGAGTCGACCTTGATGAAGCGCGAGGACTAAGGCACCAATATGACAATGTCAAACCATGTTTTCCGCATAAAATCCTCGGAATCATAAAATAATTTGGCACAGTTTGGCGTGAGGAAGGCAAATGAAAGGTGAGGAGCGAAATGAGTTCAGTTAAATATAGTAGGTTTCATCGAGAGATCTGCTGTTCCTTGCGTTTTAACTCTTTGCGCTTCAACCCCTTGCGCTTCAACCCCTTGCGCTTCAACTCCTTGCGCTTCAACTCCTTGCGCTTCAACTCTTTGCGCTTCAACTCCTTGCGCTTCAACTCCTTGCGCTTCAACTCCTTGCCGATCAAGCTGGCCCTTTTCGCTTTGGGAACCTTCCTTGCGCTGCCAGGTTTATCCTTTGCCAAGCCCGTCACCCTACAATGCACGAGTGATGCGGTGGTTATCGATGGTTTCGACCAAGATCGAGTGGTCGAAAACGGCAAAGGGAACAGCTTATATTCCATTTTTGCTGGGGCCAGCCGTCAAAATGCGATTCTTTTACGTTTTGCGCCCGACGGGGATACGAGCATTCAGCCGGGGCTTGCCGGACGACTCTACCTCTATCGGGCGAGTAATTCTCGCTATGACAAAAGTGAATTCAGCGTCTATGCCTTAAAACGCGGTGCGGCAGCGGATCGAATCGACTGGAAAGACCATAGCGTAACCTGGGCCACCGCTCCGGGGCTCGTTGAAGCAGGGCGCGACGAGAAAAGTTGGATGCTTTTACAGGAAAAAATCCCGTTTTTATCGGGCGATGGCAAAGGGAAGTCCTATTACGCGGTCTCGATTCCCTTTTTGAATGAGGTACTTCAACCCGATCAAAGCGTCACCCTTCTGGTGGTGGCCAAGCCCTTTCAACCTCGGGTCAGCTTTGCATCACGAGAACATCGCGTACTCGATCCACCGCAACTTTTAGTTAATTTACCAAATGGAAAAATGTTATCCGAAGCGGTGGAGGTCAAAACAGGTATGATCGAAACGGGAGGCGGTGAGAGCATCTTTCATTGCGTCATCGAATCCACCTTGCAGGCGCCCTTACGACGCATGGATCTGGTGGCGACGTTAAAAGAGCCTTCCGCGACGGGGCTGTCCGAGACGGGGCTGTCCAACCGCCCTGAGCTCGAGGCTAAGACTCGCAAATCGATCCGCTTCGTCATTCGGGAGCTCCCGTTTGGGAAAAGCCGATTATCGATCAAAGCAGAGGAAGAATTTACCGGGCTAGCAACTTGGACCTTGGACGACCCGATTCTGCATAAAGCAACGGTTTCGATCCGACGCGGAACCAATGCCTACTCGGAGCTCGACGTCCCCATTTTACGACGGAGCATCGAGATTGACCGCGGACAGGCTCAGCTAAACGGAGAAAACATCTTCCCGCGTGTGATGCGTTTGGAGAAATCAGATGAGCTAAGCAAAGCCATGTGCCTCCGCATGCAGGACCTCGGCATCAATACGATTACCTTTTCCGACCCAACCGAAGCGGGGCCGATGGGACGACCAGACATCGCTTCAGACCTAGGGCGTATCCCAGAAATTTCTAAAGCAGGCTTTTTACCGAGTACAGTATTTGGCGAAGCGATTGAATCCCCCACCCCATTAGCAAATTTATTTGATGCGGAAATTCCGGATTCCGGCCTCGCCTTCATTGAGATCCCTGCCAGCAAGCCGGGAGATGATGCGAATGCGCTTCGCCGAAACATCGAACAGCTTCGCATCTTAGCCCCTCAGAACCCGCTGAATCCAGACGAACAAGCCCGCTTTGCCACCATCGTTTCCGTCAAAGACATGGACGCCAGATTTACCCGCGAGGCGATAGAGCTTTCGATGCAACCGGTACTGACAAAGTTTGATCTCGCCCAACGTGATGTGTATCCGGGAGCGACCTGCCTCGGAGATCTGCTCATCTTAAACGAACTCGATCTCGGCAAGGATCTCGCGCCCTCCACCTTGACCATTGCGGTGATGGACCCAGACGTTAACCTTTTGGTTCGCAAGGATGTGGACACCCCCGAAATCAAAAGCGGAGCCGGTTGGCATGAACCGGTGAACTTCGATCTTCCTGATAACATTCGGGCCGGGCAATTTCGCATCGTATGCCATCTGACCCAAGGAGACGAAACCGTGTCGCGGAATCACTCCTTTATCACGGTGCATCCGCGAGACATGACGGTCGTGAAGCCAGTCTATGTGTATGACCCCAATTCTTCCGGCGTCCTGCAAGCGCTTACGCGGACTGGGCTTCGGGCTCAGGCGGTCAGCGACCTAGCAGATATTCCGGCTCAAGGTATTTTTGTTTTAGGCGCACATGGCTGGGATGAAAATCTTCGCCGTCAACGTGCGATTCTCGCAGATTGGCTCGCCACTGGCGGCACCTTCGTCGCACGTCTCCCCCAACAAAAAAGCTTCCAACCAGAGCTCGACTTTATTGGACACCCCTTCCGCTTACTGCCCAACGATCCCGATCCGACCATCATTCGAGTGGAGGCCAGTAAAACCGATATTGGAAGAATCAAAGTCGACCAGATGATCCAGGATATTCGCTCCGATGCTGAACGACCCACAGCCCTTAGCTCAATAGCTAGCCTGAGCGATCGAGGCCATATGGCCATTGCCAGCTTGCCATATGAAAAGGGGCGGCTGATTTTATGCGGCGCGCGACTGGAAGAAAAGTGGGGGATTGACCCCTTCGTGGATCGGCTTTTTGCGGACATGCTTCGCCAGCCTTAAGCTCTTTATGCCTCGCCTCTAAGTTCTTTATGCCTCGCCTCTGAGTTCGTTATGCCTCGCCTCTGAGTTCTCTACTTTCCATTCTGAACTCTCCACTTTCCGATTCTGATCCCGTGCGTTCTCGAAAGTCCCGCATCCAGATCATACATGACTTTTCACTTCGTTTCTTGTTCGAGGCGTTCTAGGTTCCCCCTATGTCGATTTTTACCGTTATCCATTCTGAGTCTGAAGCCGCCGCCTTGACTGGCTGGTCTGCTCTGCTTGCGAAAGGAAATAAAACAGACCTGTGTCTCTGCTTCACGACCCCATTTATAACGGGCTCGGCGGCCAACGGTACCGAACAAGAGAAACATTTTGAAGACGTTTTGGCACAGCCCAAACCACCAGACGGCAGGCTTGGACTTTTACACAAAGCCCTGATTGAGCATGAGTTTACCGGAAAGGTAAAATTGATTCGCCTTGTGTGTGCAAAACCAAAGGCGAAAATCATCGACTTTCTTCAAGAGCAGAAAACCGAGCTTTTGATCGTAGGAAAGCATCAGACTGGGCAAACCCGGGGGAGCGATCAAAACGAGTTGGCCCGTGAACTGTTTGCGGAAGCGCCCTGCGCGACCATGATCCTGCGACCCAATGGCGCACCGGGAATCCTGCCTAAAAAATGCCTCGTCCCCACGGCCGGTGGCCCGCATTCGATCGTCGCGCTTAAATATGCAGCAGGAATGGCAAACGCCGGGATGGCAACCTGCACCCCCCTCTACGTTTCCAGAGCCGTGAGTAACGAGGGCGAAGGGCTCGGGCTAAAAATTATCAAGCGCGCCTTAAAAAAAGCCGGCGCGAGCGATTCACCAGAAATCACCCCGAAGACCGTGGTTGCTAGAGGCTTGGAACAAGGCATCGCAAAAACCGCGGGCGAAGAATATGATTTAACCATCTTAGGTCATTCAAATCCCAAGGCCCTGAAACGCAGCTTGTTTGGCACGGTACCGGAACACATGTTCCGCGAATCTGGCAGTTCGGTTGCAGTGATTCGCAACGCGAGGCCCATTCACCGCCACTTGAGCGGCATGCTGAACGGATTCATCGAAGAGAGAATTCCACAACTCGACCGCAATGAACGAATTGATTTATTTGAGCGACTGCAAAGCGGGGCAACCTGGAATTTTGATTTTATTTTTCTCATGTGCATGGCGACCGCGATTGCCGCACTTGGGCTCGCACAAAATAGCACGGCGGTGGTGATTGGAGCCATGCTTGTCGCCCCCCTCATGCTTCCCATTCTCGCGGCGGGGCTGGGTCTCGTGCAAGGAAATTGGCCGATGATGCGGAGCTCTATGCGATCGATTGGCTTGGGCTTTGTCGTCTCGCTGGCCATCGGCCTCCTGACCGGTTGGGTGAGTGGCTTGGAGCGACTGAATGACGAACTACTTGGGCGGGGTGCCCCCAACATGCTTGATTTAGGTATCGCGCTCTTCAGCGGGATTGCCGCCGCATTTTGCCTTGGCCGCCCAAACCTTTCCGCCGCCCTTCCGGGAGTGGCTATCGCAGCCGCATTGGTTCCGCCTATCGCAACCGCAGGCATCAGCCTCGCGCTCGGCTATTGGTCGAACGCGCACGGAGCCGCGCTGCTTTTCGCGACCAATGTCGTGACGATCATTGTAGGTGCTGCCTTGGTCTTTTTCGCGGTTGGGGTCCGCCATCACGAGAAGAAACGGGAGGCTTTTTGGCAACTTCTGGCCGTGTTTGGCGTGGTCATCTTGGGACTCATTCTGCTCCTGATGCGCTAAGCCACAGACTCCTAGATAGGTTGTTTTTAAACGTGATCACTGTCGGCGGTTGGAAACCGCCGCTCCTTGGCCTTCGGCGGAATCTAGCACGTTCCCCCATGCCGAGTTCGCATAGAGGCTTGCCTCGGGGCACCCCGGGCTTGCGTCCGGGGCTAACAAATGCCGTCGCTTCGCGGCTTTAAACCTATCTCACAAATTGTCGTCCCTAATTTCAGATATTGGCTATTCGAAACCCTTCAATCTCACCCGTTAAACCTATGGGTTCGATAATTTTGATGAAATATGTGGTGTAAAACCATAGCAAAATGTCGTCCTTTTGCATTTGCAACCCTACAATCCACGGCTATATTAATCTACTCATGCAAGCTTGGAACGAGACATTTTATACCGAAGACCCATCAGGTCTGACCTGGACCGTTGGTTAACCGTCTCACTCGGTGGCCCCTAGCTTTTGTTAAGCCGCAGCGCTTGTTTGAGCCGCAGCGCTATATTAAGCCGCAGCGCTATATTAAGCCGCAGCGCTTGTTTGAGCCGCAGCGCCTGATTGAGCAACAGCTTGAACACCGCCAGATTGCCGCTCACAAAGCGTAGCTTCTCGCGAGACCCCTGCTTGCTCTTGCAAGCAACAATCCCGTTCATCAATCGTGCTTATTTCGTGATGAAATCGAAACGCTTTGACCTCACCATCCGCGTCTCGAATGAGAGCCCAATCCCGAGATTTCATCCCGAGCGACGCATCTACCTCTCAACTCTTACGAGTCCTATCCAATCATTGCGCAGTGCACCATCCATCAACATCAGAACACCAAACAATATCCCGCACCTAGCGTAACCCACCTCCATTTTACCCTGCACTCAGACAGGCACCCGAATTATGAAAAAAGGCACCCAACATTACCCACTCCGCTGGCTCCTCGCCGCGAGTGTATTCCTTCTCACCTCACTTCCTCACCGCACGGCAGCTGAAGCGACAAAAGAAGACCAACGCAATCAGGCGATCACCATCACCACCTGGAACATCGAACACTTGGGCACCAGCGGTCGTGGCTTTGGTGGCGGTTATGGTGGCTTCGGAAAGGCCGCGATCCCAGAACGCGGATACGAACTCTCGCTTCGAAGCGACACAGACTTGGCAAACATCGCCCGCTTGATTCAGGATGAAATCGGGTCAGATGTACTCGCGTTGCAAGAACTGGGAATCACTTCCCGCTACCGGAATAAATCCAACTGCGCCCCCCTGACCAAGATCGTTTCGAACCTGAATAACGAAGCTGGTGACTGGTCCTATTATATCCCACCGGTGGAAGAAACCCCGACCAAAGATTCGGAAGACAACACCCATCTCGGCTTCATGTGGAACAAAGATCGTGTCCGGCTTCTAAATGCTTTTGAAATGGGTCTGCCGCGTATTGAGATGGCGGGAAAAGCGCTCTTCGAACGCGCCCCGCTTGTGGGGTACTTCGAAACCATCCGAGACGATGGAAAACCGGGTAATGATTTTGCCTTGGTCAACGTCCACTTTGGCTCAGGGCAAGACAATGACGAAAACCATCTCATCGCCATGACCTTGATCGAATATGAATTGGCCAGTAGCTTGTCCAAACACGCCATCACCGAATCGGACATCATTATCCTTGGCGACTTTAATGACAATCCGACCGCGAAATCGAAAGATGGATCGCGGCGCTACAGTCCCGCCATGTACGAGCACATGAAGTTTAAAGGCTACACCAACCTGGTCACCAACGACCTGCAAACCTCGCGACTCAACAAAGGCCTCGACAGCTTGATCGACCACATCTTCGTGAACAAATCGATTCGCAAAGATGTCCCTCAGGATAAGGCAGATCTTTATCGGCCGTATTCGTTTAAAGCCAAGCCGGGGCTCTGGGCCGCATGGCGCCAATCGTATAGCGACCACTTGCCCATCTCGATCAAACTCCTGCGAGACCGGGATACCGACACGGACTTTTTTGAATAAGCCGAAGCGTAGACGCTTAGGTCCGAATCCTTGCTGTTTTGGATCGGTCTCTGCGACTCTCAATGCCTGGGAGGGAGATCACGAGGGGCTCCAGGTTTCAATCCTTGCTGTTTTGGATCGGTCTCTGCGACGCACGCTCACCACGAAGCCGTCTTTTTTCATTCTGGAATTTCAATCCTTGCTGTTTTGGATCGGTCTCTGCGACACGCTTCGCAGGTCGATTTCGTCGCGGTAATGGTGCGGATTTTAATCCTTGCTGTTTTGGATCGGTCTCTGCGACATTTTCCCGACGTCGCATTAACTGAGGACGCTACATATATTTCAATCCTTGCTGTTTTGGATCGGTCTCTGCGACCGGCTTCAAATTGACGCCAGAGATGCTTAACTGCTGGAAATTTCAATCCTTGCTGTTTTGGATCGGTCTCTGCGACGAGTAACAGTTGTCGAAACCAAAGATCCATCTGCGAGATTTCAATCCTTGCTGTTTTGGATCGGTCTCTGCGACTGCAGTTAAAATCATGCAGCGCGAACGCCATCTCGTATTTCAATCCTTGCTGTTTTGGATCGGTCTCTGCGACAGGAGAAGTCGTATTCGTGCTTTGAGGAGAAGGAGGCGATTTCAATCCTTGCTGTTTTGGATCGGTCTCTGCGACGGTTTCGTCGACGCTTTTCTCGCGCTGTGCCTGAAGAATTTCAATCCTTGCTGTTTTGGATCGGTCTCTGCGACCTCGCCCTCAGCAGGCTCTGGCTCATTCGCCTTGGCTTATTTCAATCCTTGCTGTTTTGGATCGGTCTCTGCGACTATCGTCCAGGTCAATCACCGGATCGCAATCACAAAGATTTCAATCCTTGCTGTTTTGGATCGGTCTCTGCGACTTGAAGCGGATCGAGGAGGTCTCTCCGGATGAACTCAAATTTCAATCCTTGCTGTTTTGGATCGGTCTCTGCGACACGTTTATTTCGTTGTGCCATGCGATCAGCTCATCTTTATTTCAATCCTTGCTGTTTTGGATCGGTCTCTGCGACTCTGGGGACAACGTCCCGCAGACAGTGGGCATCACTATTTCAATCCTTGCTGTTTTGGATCGGTCTCTGCGACGTGCCGTTGCCATCGACATCCGCTTGCCTTGGACGAATTTCAATCCTTGCTGTTTTGGATCGGTCTCTGCGACGCATGGGTGATCTGAGTCGGGATCTTGAGTCGGGGATTTCAATCCTTGCTGTTTTGGATCGGTCTCTGCGACGCAGCGTCGAACCAAAGCCCCGCTGTTCCCCAAGCCAAATTTCAATCCTTGCTGTTTTGGATCGGTCTCTGCGACAACACTCTAATTTTAAAATAGGTCGTATTTCTTCGAAATTTCAATCCTTGCTGTTTTGGATCGGTCTCTGCGACAAACCCCATGGATTTTGAGGTGGTCGATTTGGGTCAGTATTTCAATCCTTGCTGTTTTGGATCGGTCTCTGCGACAGTAGACGCGGGTCACGGTGCCACCTCGTACCCATATTTCAATCCTTGCTGTTTTGGATCGGTCTCTGCGACGCTCGTCGTTTCCGAGGCAGATTGCATCCTCTTGAGATTTCAATCCTTGCTGTTTTGGATCGGTCTCTGCGACGCCGAGCAAGCCCGCAACATCTTCGGCTATCGCTCCGGAATTTCAATCCTTGCTGTTTTGGATCGGTCTCTGCGACTCATCTGCGCCGTTCCTTGGCGAAAAGCCGCCCAGATTTCAATCCTTGCTGTTTTGGATCGGTCTCTGCGACCGGACCTTGGTGGCCTCTGGACCATCTACGTCGATAAAATTTCAATCCTTGCTGTTTTGGATCGGTCTCTGCGACCCCTTGGAAAGTCAGATTTCGAGCTGTTGGACACAGAAATTTCAATCCTTGCTGTTTTGGATCGGTCTCTGCGACTTGAGGGGGGTATCGATAATACCTTCGTTCGCCGAATTTCAATCCTTGCTGTTTTGGATCGGTCTCTGCGACCCGAATCGACTGTGACGAGACCATCACCGTCGCTGAATTTCAATCCTTGCTGTTTTGGATCGGTCTCTGCGACCTCGAAACTCAACGTCTCTACCCGAATGTACTTACCGATTTCAATCCTTGCTGTTTTGGATCGGTCTCTGCGACTGTGTTGTCCGCAGAGTACCCATCCTTCATGTCCTGATTTCAATCCTTGCTGTTTTGGATCGGTCTCTGCGACCAGCTCTCCACTCAAAGGTGTAATCCACGAAGTTGGATTTCAATCCTTGCTGTTTTGGATCGGTCTCTGCGACAAAAATATCGAGGCTCAGCAGGGAGCCAACACCATCGCATTTCAATCCTTGCTGTTTTGGATCGGTCTCTGCGACGTAAACAACCTTGAATTTGATGTGATTGTCTCGACATTTCAATCCTTGCTGTTTTGGATCGGTCTCTGCGACTTTACAGACAGCGTGACGGTGGCATCTGCGACCGATGTTTATTTCAATCCTTGCTGTTTTGGATCGGTCTCTGCGACTTCGAAACTCATACGCCCCACTTTGAGTATTTATCCCCAGATTTCAATCCTTGCTGTTTTGGATCGGTCTCTGCGACAACTCTCTCAAGACGCGATCAATGGCCCGGAGTTTGAATTTCAATCCTTGCTGTTTTGGATCGGTCTCTGCGACCTTACCGACCATAACGTCCTCCCATGTAATGCTTTGAGATTTCAATCCTTGCTGTTTTGGATCGGTCTCTGCGACATGGAACGCCAGGGTAACACGGACTATAATCCATTTTTATTTCAATCCTTGCTGTTTTGGATCGGTCTCTGCGACTTGTTTCTTGAGGGGGATCAGCGCTATTGGTTTATGATTTCAATCCTTGCTGTTTTGGATCGGTCTCTGCGACAGGTTGGAATTGTTTCCGGCCTCGCGAGCGCGATGGGGATTTCAATCCTTGCTGTTTTGGATCGGTCTCTGCGACTTGGGCAGATCCGATGATCATCGGGGCGTCTGGAGATTTCAATCCTTGCTGTTTTGGATCGGTCTCTGCGACCCGATGAATTCTGGCACGCTGACTAGTGGCGTGGATTATTTCAATCCTTGCTGTTTTGGATCGGTCTCTGCGACACGCTGGTGTCCTTACCGTCGGCATACGTCCCCGCGTATTTCAATCCTTGCTGTTTTGGATCGGTCTCTGCGACAGAAATCTTATGGCGGGAATGTATACAGGGACTTCCCGATTTCAATCCTTGCTGTTTTGGATCGGTCTCTGCGACGGCGCAGACGGTATTTTCCGAGATTGAGCCAGCGGGGATTTCAATCCTTGCTGTTTTGGATCGGTCTCTGCGACGCAGCGACCATTGCGGTCATGGCTCCCAAATGCTTGCAATTTCAATCCTTGCTGTTTTGGATCGGTCTCTGCGACGAAGCCAAAGTCACCAAAGCAGCCGAAGCTCACGAAGATTTCAATCCTTGCTGTTTTGGATCGGTCTCTGCGACGTTGACGTTGATCCCCATCATGGGTCGGGCGGCGATATTTCAATCCTTGCTGTTTTGGATCGGTCTCTGCGACACTGGCGCACGAAGATCTGGTGGGGCTTGAGTTGCAGGTATTTCAATCCTTGCTGTTTTGGATCGGTCTCTGCGACCCCCTTCACCCTCTGGTTGGTACGAGACTTTAAGGAACTGGTTATTTCAATCCTTGCTGTTTTGGATCGGTCTCTGCGACACGCAAGCCGGGAAAGTGAACGGCAATGAACCGTTATTTCAATCCTTGCTGTTTTGGATCGGTCTCTGCGACTCAAGCTGAGTTGTGGTTGGAGCGGTGTCACTCTGCCATGGATTTCAATCCTTGCTGTTTTGGATCGGTCTCTGCGACGCTTCGACCGGCTGGATCTGACCATTTCGGAGAAGAAATTTCAATCCTTGCTGTTTTGGATCGGTCTCTGCGACAGTCAATGCACTACCGCCGAAGCCCACTAGTACCCGGATTTCAATCCTTGCTGTTTTGGATCGGTCTCTGCGACTTAATGAATTGCTGTAATGGTGGCTCATTCCCCGTAGATTTCAATCCTTGCTGTTTTGGATCGGTCTCTGCGACCCCTTTGCCATGAATGCCATGACCATGACCGATACTGATTTCAATCCTTGCTGTTTTGGATCGGTCTCTGCGACCCGATCACGGACGGGGTGCAGTGTGATCGCGATTCGGGATTTCAATCCTTGCTGTTTTGGATCGGTCTCTGCGACACTGCTCCTTCATGGCCGACGCCTCTTTACCTGGATATTTCAATCCTTGCTGTTTTGGATCGGTCTCTGCGACTTCAGACGATCTTCTACTGGTAATGCAAACCATTCTTATTTCAATCCTTGCTGTTTTGGATCGGTCTCTGCGACTACACTAAAACGTCATGCTCTTCAAAAGGCCAAGGGTATTTCAATCCTTGCTGTTTTGGATCGGTCTCTGCGACCTTACATACTCTGTAAGACAAGTTATTACTCAGTGATTTCAATCCTTGCTGTTTTGGATCGGTCTCTGCGACCTGGCGGATCTTGTGAGGCAGATCAGGGCAGGCGGCGAGATTTCAATCCTTGCTGTTTTGGATCGGTCTCTGCGACACCTAAATACACGTAGACCACCGGCTTACAAGTAGTTACCCTATGTTCTTGGTGCACCATACGTGGCAGGAAATCAGTGTATTTCCAAATAAAGAGGCGCTATAGAGGAATATATAGCGTCTTGGATTTTATACTAAACTATTGTTGTCAAAGAACTTATGAGACAAGAGCTACTTTATGCAAATATTTCGGTAGCAGCAATCGCCACATCTTTTCACAGCCGAAGTTGGCTGGGGGAAATATCCGTTCTGGATTACTTCGAGGCAGTCTTCAATGTCGCGGAGAGTACGGGTGTATAAATCGGGAGTAATCTGGAGCTCTTCGATTTTGTATTGACTACGGGTATAGCAAAAAAATGCGCGCTGAACAGGGCGTTGGTAAATATGCTGAATCATAAGACCATACATGGCGGCTTGAGCTTTTTGGTTTTTAAAAATCCGGCCTTTCCATTCAGCGTATTTGTAATCGAGAGGTGCCATGGTGCCGTCATCAAGGGTAAGGACTTCATCGACGATGCCTCGGATGCCAAGCGCAGGGCAGTCGAGTTCGACATCATTTTCACGAGCTGTGACACCAAGTTTGCGGCGTAGGTAGCTTGGGTTTACTTTGGTGCGTTCTTCGTGGATTTCTCGCCCTTTTTGGACCTTAAACCGGAGGCCCTGATGTTCAGGAACCCCCAAAACGTATTCATAAAAGGTAAACCTGGGGCAATACAGGTACTCCAGTAGATGTGAGGGCGTGAGCCATGTAGAGGGAGCAGTCCCAGGCGAAGGATCTTGATCTGGAGCCATTAGGAAACCTCTTTGGGACAAGCAGTACCAACCGGCTTCAGCCAACCGTAACCATGCGATACAGCCTTTCCAATTGCGAAATCAGCAGGCAGCTCGAGATTGCAGATGAGTGTCCCTTCGAATCCGGTTAGGGAAGTTTGCTTGTACCGGCATGAAAGGCTGCGTTTCTTTTGGAATACAGCTTGTAAGCGTTCTGGCAGGCGAAACCCTAATCCTTTGGTAGCAGACAACAAATTTCCTACGATCATTCTGTCTAACAATCCGTCTCGGGATTGAGGGCCAAGGCTCTTGTACGTTTCGTGATTCTCTTGGTTCAAGGCTAACCAAGGGGTGTGGAAATGGTAACGTTTTAATTGCGGCGACATTTTGATCTGTTGCTGAGACAAGGAGACATTTGCTTCCCGTACATTGACGCGGTATTTGCCGAGAGTCATTTCTGGAAGTTCGCCAGAAAAGAGTTCCATTAAAGGTTTTGCGCCTTCACCAAAACCTAAAATTACCCCCGCTTCGTGCTCCCAACGGAAGTGGATTTTGGGATATCGGTAAATCAGGATATCGCCTTGGTGCTGATGGAAGAGTGGGTTGTCTGGAAAGGCAGATGCAATGGCTCCTCGGAGCAAGTGCGGGGCAGGAGCTCGATGCCAAGGTTGCTGCCAATGCAAGTCGACCTTAGCGACAAGAAGGTCGAGGCATTCAGGAGGTTGGTTTAAATCAGACATGTGTGGGGTGCAGAGAGGTTTAGGAATGCAGGATCTAATCCATGCCCTTCTTTGTAGAGGCCCGGATTTAAGAAACGAAAGTTGTGTTCTTCGCTAGAAAATCCATCTGGCTCGAGGCCTGGACGAACCCAGATCGAGAGCTGTACTTCAGCGATATTAGGTGCGAGGCGCTTCAAGGCTCGTTTCCGGTCCCATCGGTCGGGGGTATCCATGGCTTGGTTGATCAAGCTTCGAAGACCAGGAGCCTTTTCATCCACGATAAGTTCAATTTTCTCAGCATCTCCTCGGAGGAGTGCACGAACATCAACTGCTTCCTTCCAATGAAGCCAGTTCGCAAGTTCATCTGCGCCCTTGTCGACACTAGGTGAACGCATTTTGGAAAAATAGGCGTTAGCAACGGGAAGAATATCTTCTTCGAGAAGAACTTCGCGACGATCGAGCACATCTAAGGTTTTCTCTCTCAAAATTTCGCTGTACACATAGGCTGAAAATTCCCGTCCCGTTTCATGTAACAACCGAACTACTTCAACCGTACCTCGGGGGCGGAACCCGTTGCGATTACAGCGCCCAGCCACCTGAATGAGGCTATCAAGCGGCGCAAAATCGCGTATAACGAAGTCCATATCGATATCAACCCCAGCCTCAATGCATTGGGTAGAAACAAGGATGCCTGCAAAAGGTTTCTGTTTATCCTTTACGCGGTTAACCATGGCTTTCCGGTCAAGCGGAACAAGATCTGTGCTTAACAAATATACGGGAAAGCCCTCGCCAAGCAGGGCATCAAAAATAGCGCGGGCACTGGCGCGGGTATTCAGAACAATTAAGATTTTCTGGCTGGCCCAGTCTCGTGCGCGGTCGAGGATTTCTGTGATAAATTCATCAATAGGGAGCGATTGCTTTATGCGAAAGAGGAACTGATAGCGATGCTGCTGACGGTAGATATGAGCCGGATTAGAAATCAACTCCCGGGAGTGTGAAAAGAATCCAGGTTGGGTGGCGCTCATAACAAGAAAACGAGTACTGTATTCTTTGGATAGGCTGCTCATTGCCGCGTCCAAAAGCTTCCAAAGTTTTGGAGGTAATGCTTGGATTTCATCAATGATAATCTGAGCACCGACTAGGTTGTGGAATCTCAGCTGATGCCGACCTCGCGAGCTAAGTAGGGCGTAGAGAAACTGATCGAAGGTGGTTATTATGAGCGGTGCCTGCCAGGTATCAGAGAGGAAATCGATGGATCGGACCTCTGAGACTCCTGCCTCCGCTTCCTCGGGAAGCCGGGCAAGACTGTGGGCCTCTTGAACCTCAAGGCCAGTGTCTGCGAGTAAGTCGCGATAGGTTTTAACCGTTTGGTCAATGATGGATAAAAAAGGAAGAACGATGATCGTTTTGGGAGGGCTGGTAACCTTTCGTCCTTCAAGCATCCAAGCTGTGGCGCAGAGAGTTTTGCCAAGGCCGGTTGGTAAGGTAACGGTTGAAATGCCCGGAGCAAAGGACGTCCTGACCTCTTCTCTAACTTGGTTTCGCAGCCTATTTAGGGCGGAGGGTTTAACCGAACTGCCGACCAGTGCAGGCAATAGGTATGTCTCAACCAAGTCGCCTGGGAGTCGGACGCTATCAGAGGTTCGGTAATGCGTCAGGACATCAGGTCTGGCCACGGCAAGGTGTACTTTATCCACTTCTAAAAAAATCGAAAAGACCAATTGAGCCAACAAGCGAAAACTAGCTGCTTGCTCTGGACTTAGGGATCCACATTGCTTAAGTGCGGTATTGATCCGCCTCCTTAGGTGCATTGTCAGCGAACTAAAATCTTCGACCTCCTGGAAGGTTTGCCCCGTCGCTTCAGTGAGCCCCTGCCAATCGAGTTGCTGGAATTGCTCTTGGGATAGGTCTCGATCGTCATACACCGCTGTCTCAAGGCGGTGTTGCGTGGGAAAGTCACCATGGTGGCATAAAATCACCGCCAAAATAACCAACGCGTCATCATGCGTCCATTGCCGAGATTCTAACTCGTTCAGCCCAACGAGAAAGCCAAGCTTCGCATGACGCTTTCGCTTCTGGTCGAGTTCGCGCTTTGAGTAATGCTTGGGGTTCGCAATGTAAGCTTGAAAATAGGAAGTGGCCTTCCCAATGTCATGAAAGCAGATAATGCGCTCTAATAATGGGTGGATACGGTCCCCTAAAGGCAGGGGGATTGTGAGTAGTACTTTTTGGAGCGCTCGACGGATGTCTTCCAAATGCTCAAACAGGCTGGCGTCTGGATCGTGATGGGATTGCAGAGCCATCTTATCGCTACATCCAAATGAGGTTTACACCGGCAGCCTGGACAGCTTGCGAAGTTTTGACCGGCACGGGTGAACCGGCACGCTCGATCCAATATGGTTCGTGGGTGAAATTTCGGAACTCATCAACCGCTTTTGGCATCCGCAAAGCGATTAGATCGCACCCATTAATTTCTCCGGCTTCCAAATCAATCTCTGCCGCGTTACGAGGAAATGCTCCCTGTATTAAATGCTTACCTACGGGCAGGGGGTTGATCTTACTAGAGGAGATCCATTCCAAATTTGCCAGATGTTCGGACAAGCCCAAGCATGGAGAAAAATGCCAAGCCCGATCGGCGAGGCGCTGCTCGAATTCAGCGTGGTAGGCGGCAGGAAGAGCGGCAATAACCTCATAGCTGGGATCTATGAGGTACTCCATAGCTAAGCGCGTGTTCCGCTGGTGGCTGGAAGATCCTTTGCTATTCCGTTTTACTTCGGATGCTAAAGGGCTGGGAGGATCCTTGCGTAAGTTTGCTGTATGCCAAAACCGGAGAGGAGAAGGCCCCAGAACAGTCAAGTTAGCATCACCTAGCAGGACTTGGGGTTGGTCTTTGGCCATGCCTAGAACCGCACCGCAAAGCCCAAGCAAAGAGGTGCGGGGTGGCACGGGATAACTTGGCGCACTGGCACCTCCCTCGGCAATGAGGAAGTGAGCAAACCTCCCGCTAAGCTTAAAACGAACCGCGTGCTCATGCATCAAAATCTACCTGTTCCCATTCCTTCGGAAGATCTGCATCCAATTGCAGATCAGAAGATGTACAAATCCGGACAGAGTCGATTTTATCTGACCGCTCGGCAAGACGCTCAGCAAGTATAGAGAGATCGAGAGAATAATCACTGGGGCCCGCCCATTCGGTTTCGGACTTATCTCCAGAGAGCGAAACTTTATTCAGCAAATCGCCGAATTGATATTCGCAGCCAGGCTTGTATGCGATGTCGATGAGGAGACGCGGTACCTGGCCCGTCTTCGTACGGGTATTTGCAGCAGAACGAACGCCCTTCCACATCGCATGCAAAAATGCTTCGTAGTCTTCGTCGCTTAGTTTCGAAAGCTTAGCGGAATGTTCGTTGGCGATGCCATTGAAGAACATAAGCCCGTAGCGAATGCCAAAAAAATTGGTAAAGGTTCCCTGTGTTTTTTCAGCGTCGGATCCAAAAGTGGACGTGCCATAAATATCGACCAGTTCGGTTTTGTGAAGCACTTCGCCATGCCGAATCTGAACCGCTCCGGTCAGGGTTTTCGGTACGGTTTCGGGCTTCCACTCTTTGGTTGGCTTGAAGGCAAAAGAACTACCAAAGAGTCGTGCGTCGATGAAGGCTTCGAGGAGGATATTTACCAACTCTTCTTTATTCGCTTTGGCCTGATCATTGGCTTCAAGGTAGTCGGCGACTCGCCCTGTGAGGTTGGTTGTCTTTCCATCAATGGTATCAACAAGTATCTCGCTTCCTTGCTGCTTGAGGAAATCTCGGACAAACCGTTTGAGGCGGACATCCGTGATATAGACGGTTCCATCCGGGAGCTGTCTCGGCCGGTTTTCGGATGGGTCCCCATTCGGATTCCCCATACGGATATCGTAGGCGAAGAGAAATTCGTGTCGTTGGCTTAAGGTACTCATGCGTTGGTTTTCTCCTCGGTAGGCTGGGATTCTCCAGCCGCGTCTTTTTTCTTGGGGTTTTTAAATACGTCTCGGCTCACGCTTTGTCCGAGTAGAATGAAATAGTTGTATTCATCTTGGTTTAGGTCCAGAGGACGACCAACATCTGAATATTTGGCCACAGCCGCATTGAGCTCTTCGAGGATTTTCCGCTGTGAGCCTGAAAAGTAGTAGTCCCATTCACCATGGATCTTAGATCGTGGATCTTCAAAGTACTGCTGTAATTTTGACCAGACCTGAGCATGAAACCGGCTTGCATCTCGTGGATGCAGCTTATAGTCTTTGATGTAGGTCAGGCCATTCGCGGCGACATTAACGCCTCGCCGTTTTTGTGCTTCAAGCATCCTGCCAAAAAGAACACCTAATACAAAGGCTTGGGCTTTCCCGTTGGTATTAAGACCGGATCCTTCATAGAGAAAAGGACGTAAGCAGTCTGGAGGCTCGTGGAATGTACTGGATTCGGTCGTCATGGCTAAGAGCTTAAGGGTGTAGAGGAATTCGATAAATAATTGGGTATGCCGGATGCGACTTGCCATGGTTTGGCTCCCGAAATCGGTATTTTTCTTTGAGGCAAATTCAGAGAACATGCCGGAAACGCGCTTTGCGGGATCCTCCAAGATGTCTCGTAAATGGAAGCGGGCAACCGCCAGCGTGTGGTGCAGGATTATTCGTGAGTCCGGCAGGGCTTGCCCTTGGTAAATTCGGCAAACCAAATCACGTGCGAAAGACACAAGATTGTTCGCGTTTTCCGTTTCAGCCTTCTTGCCTCCTGGCCGCTTAAACAGCTCGTATACTCCGTTTAGTCGGGCCGTAATCTGCCAAGCAGCTACGGGAAATTCAGGACCAAGAGTTGTCGGGGGGAGTGACGTCCATTTCTGCTGAATTATACGCAGGCGAGACGGAAGAACATCTGGCAGAATACCCGTTATGTTTTCTAGACGCTGACCAATATCGGCCCAAATGATCAACAATCCACCCACGGCGTTATTGTGAATTAAGAGGTCCAGTAAGTAGTCTTCTTCGGAGGTCTTCCCTTTCGAGAGTTCCTGAACGTGGATAAGGTGGGCGCGGTAGAACTCTTGTCTTTCTTCGGGGCTCAAGAGAGTCTCAAGCCGCGGCAGAACCGCCGACTTCCCACCACCCGTATAACCAACTAAATCTGGGAGAATATGGAATTTGAAGATATACAGGAGGTCACAAACCTCACGGCAAAGCCGGAACCGTTGCCCCGCACGCTCGGGTAGCAAACCGGGGAAGGCGCCATCGCGATCCATGTTTAGAATATTTATTCCAGACCCAGCTAAGCCGTTCACATAGCAGGTTGAAATATGGCCGGTCAGGCTACATTCGACCTGAGGAATTCCGGGAGCTACCTTCACGGCGTACTTCGTCGTAGCGAGTACCTCCTTTAAATAGTTTAGGTATTCCGGTCGTTCTCCGGGAAAGCGCCCCTCACGATCAACAAAAGTGAGCAGAACCGTTCCGCCGGTTTCGATTTTCCCAACCGCACGTTCATATGCTGTTTTGTTTCCAGATTCTTCGATTTCACCCATGTATGATAGTTTTGGCCGGCCCCACACTTCCTTTGCTTCGGCAAAAAACGTAGCCCATGGCACGTCTCGCTCCGCTATTTCTGCAAACGAATCCAAAGTCTTCTGCATGATCACCGGTGTAGGGCTCACCTTCGCTGGAGATTTGCTTCGCTTTATTACCGGACCAAGCGCAGGAGACCGTGGGCCACTGGCCTGATTAAAAGGCATGCGGAGGGACATGGCATCTGTCAGCTCTCCGGGCTTGAGAATCGCGACCTCAGGATCGTTAGGGTCAGCCGACAGGCTGTAGTAGGTATCGACCTTCCCGCGAGGCTCGACAAGCAAGGCGGCGTATTCCGGTGGCTGTTCCGAATCTAATGACAGAAACCAAGAAAATAGATCCTCCTCTACCGGCCCATCTCCTCCAAATTTTTCGTACAACCAGCCTAAGCTGAACTGAACCATTTCCTCAATCATATAACCCTAAACCTTGCTTTAATGGATGGTGGAATTGTGAATCGAGATAAAACAGTTTCAAACCTTAATTTCATGGAAAAATTCAGCCATCAATTTTGTTAAAATCCGAGAAAGACGGTTTTTTACCGTCTGTCTGGCACACCCTTCCTTGTCGCTGATCGCCTCCAGACTCTTTCCCTCCCAAAAACGCAAAATCAGCAAACGTTTCTCAGAGGGAGACAGGCAAAGGATTATCTGCTTCACCTCGGATAAGATAGCCAACTCCGAAGGATCTAAACCTGGAGCGGGACACCAAGATTCAAAATTACTGCCTAGGTATACCTCACTTTTTTTCACGAGCGCTCCTCCCAGTCTTGCATCGCAGATCGCTTAGGAAAAGAGCGCTGGACCTTTTTCCCGACCCTAGAAGCCACCCGGTTCAAGTCAGACTCGGAAAATTCGCTCATAGGTGACTTTTGCAGTTCAAGCCAGACCTCGCCTTCTACATCACGAGCACTTAAAATACTTAGTTCATCAAGCCGATTATAGCTGGCGGCGCGATCAGAAACCTTTCGTACAATACGTATCAGTTCGGGTTCAGGTAGTGATTTTATGTTCTTCATACTTCTTATAGACACTCAAAAGCTAAAAGCGCTAATTTTTTTATGTTTTATCTAATTCATAATGAGTTATTCTGACTTATAGTATAATCGTCCTCAGTTTGTCAAGAACGAGATCATGGTCGAAATCCGTGCCAAGAATCCGAGACTTTCCAAATTCAGCCTCACCGATTGGAAACATATAAACCGCATCGGCCTCCTCGATAAGCCCCTCGAACTGCAACTGGAGTTCATCCAGTCGATTTTGCTCCAATTCCCCTAAAAAAGAGCTGTATTGGATATGGTAGAGCCCCGCCCTTTTAAGCGCTTTAAAAACCTTGGTTCGGGCTTTGTCGTCTGAAATATCGTAGATAATAAACGTAAGCATCTGCTAGGTATCCTTTGGTTCTGCAAACAGTTCTCTGGTTTCGATAATTTCGGGAAGGCCGCCGTCACGACCCAATAGCCGGTTCGCGAGGGTATGCGCCTCAGCCTGAATAGCATCCCGCCGACGGATTCGCCTTTTGCGCTTACTCGACGTGGCACTCTTTATTGCTGTGTCAATTTTCTTGTCCAGATAGGCATTGAGTTCCTGCACAAGAAGCCCACGGACTTCTTTACTCAGGACGACGCCATTTGCGGTACTCTCGAAATACTCTTGCTTCATTTTTCTCCCTGTAAACAAATGGAGCACCACGCGGTCCACCCAAATCCGGAAGGGCTCGATAAGGTCGAATACGAGGCTAGTTTTATTATAATTGTCGGTATGTAAGAACCCGACAAAGGGATCCAAGCCCGCTAGAATACAGCTACGATCCACCATCGAATATAGAATTCCGTAGCCATAGTTCAGGCAGGCATTGACCGGATCGCGCGCAGGGCGCTGAGAACGACTGGTAAATGCGAAGGCTTTTGGCGGTAACTTACCGATTACCCCAAAGTACCTTGCGGAAGCAGCCCCTTCTATCCCCATCATTTGATTGCGGAGCACCGGAACCGAGCCTTGAAGACCATTCAGGTGATCACGAGCTTTAAATATTTGGGTAACGGCCTGGTCAAAAGGCAGCTGGGTATTGGGTCGCTTTCGTTTAAGGTCGGCGAGAAAAGCCGCCTGGTTTTCAAGCTTAGCCACAAGCCATGATCGGACGACAAAAAGGCATTCAGGAGAATCCGCCATAGCAATTTGCTTTCGCCGTATGGCAGCAGTACTCCCCATTTTTGCCGGCCAGAATCGGCCTTGCGGATTCCCATAGACATCTAGGAGTCTGTCGGACTTTAAAACTTCCGAAATTTCTGATAGTCCTAGTATATGCCAGTAAAGCTAGTGAACATAGACCGCGACACCCCGCTGCTCCTTCCGCCGGATCTGCGCGATTGGATCCAAGAGGACGACATGGTGCACTTCGTGATCGACGCGGTGCAGGGGCTTGTTCTCG
>Ga0209187_1001772_pt1 | contig 23351 bp, 17 predicted proteins | sample BantaG_FD_187430 | JGI IMG/M metagenome (GOLD analysis project Ga0209187, IMG submission 187430) | Marine algal microbial communities from Bantry Bay, Ireland - BantryBay_4 metaG (SPAdes) (version 2) | ecosystem: Host-associated > Algae > Red algae > Unclassified | place: Bantry Bay, Ireland...
TTAGCTAATGCTTTCCCTCCTGGGAAGGTCAATAATAAATCTAAGCAGAATTGGTTGGTTTCGTTTTTTTTCACACATTAAAGTTACTAAACCTTTTCTGCTTTCTTTATTTTTGTCCAAAGTCCAAAAACATTGAAGTATTGAAGTATTTATAATAGGACGGCGAGTATCTTCTTCGATTAGGTTGTCTCCCCGCTGCAATTCTCTGCATTTATTGGAATGAGTTTTTGTGGTTTAGAGAGACGCGATGAATCGCGTCTGTACGTTGCTTGCATCCGCGTTCTATCAAACCTTCGTGAAATAATTCATGCATGATGATGATCTTTTTTGGTTTGTAGGAACTGTGGGGTTTCTCAAAAACCGATGGAGGTTCCAGATATTTCTTTCGCTACGCTTCAGAAATTCTGGAATGTCAACCTTTTTTTTTGTTTTGTACAAACCTACTCAATCACACGCTTTTAAAATCTCCTAAAGTGACAGTAAATCCGTATCTTTGTCTCAAAAATAAAATAAGAATAAAATGAATAACATACTGGTTACAGGTGGAGCAGGGTTCATAGGCTCGCATTTGGTTAGGCTTTTGGTTAACAAATATCCTGATTATAAGATCGTCAACTTTGATAAATTGACTTATGCAGGAAATCTTGCCAATTTGAAAGATATTGAAAAAAGCCCGAATTATGTTTTTGAAAAGGGTTGTATCACGGATTCAGCACGTGTGGAGGATGTTTTTAAAAAGCACAATATCACTTCTGTCATTCATTTAGCGGCAGAATCTCATGTTGATAGGTCTATTTCAAATCCGATGGAGTTTATTACTGCTAATATTGTAGGGACTGTCACGCTTTTAAATGCGGCAAGACATGCTTGGAAAGATGGCTTTGACGATAGATTGTTTTACCATGTTTCTACGGATGAAGTGTATGGCTCTTTGGGTGAAACAGGTCTTTTCACGGAGACAACTCCTTACGATCCTAAGTCTCCATACTCAGCTTCAAAAGCGAGTTCGGATCACTTGGTAAGAGCTTACAACCATACTTACAAATTGCCAGTTAAAATATCTAACTGTTCTAATAATTATGGTTCATTTCAATTCCCTGAAAAGTTGATTCCTTTGTTTATAAATAACATCAGAAACAACAAGCCACTGCCTGTTTATGGTGATGGAACTCAAGTAAGAGATTGGTTGTGGGTTGTAGATCACGCAAATGCGATTGATGAGATTTTCCACAAAGGAGCAATAGGTGAAACTTACAACATCGGTGGTCACAATGAGTGGACAAACATTGATTTGATCAAAGTGATGTGTAAAACAATGGATGAAAAGCTTGAAAGAGAAATTGGAACAAGCGAAAAATTAATCACTCACGTAACAGATAGAGCTGGACACGATCAGCGTTATGCGATTGATGCGAGTAAAGTGGAAAAAGAACTCGGTTGGACGCCATCTATCACTTTTGAAGTTGGTATTGAGAAAACCATCGATTGGTATTTGGCAAATGAAGAATGGATGAACAACATCACTTCAGGCGATTATCAAAAATACTACCAAGAACAATACGAAAAGAGGGAATTCGTTTAGTATTTCAGAACGAGTTAACTAATTTTAACAACAGGATAAAAATCTTTGAGCTATTCCTTAAAGATTTCTATCCTGTTTTTTTGAATTTATGCAAGAAAAGGAATAGTAAGTAATCCAACATTATTGAATTATCACTAAATTGCAGCTTATTCAGTTAATGATTTCGCCAATTGTTCACAAAACCATTACTAATGCGTCAAAGAAGTTATCTAATACTTCTATTTTTGTTTATAACATGTTCTGTTTCTGCGCAGCTATACAACCCTCTGAATCCTACAGGAGTAGGATCAAATTATCAGGGAAGGTATGATTATGAGCAATTTTTATTGCAACAGAAACAAAGTGACTTGTTGATTAAGCCAGATACTTTGGGAGATGTTCGTACTTCCGTTGAAACTACGCCAGAGGAATTGAGGAAGTTAGGTGTTCAGGAAGAATTCGTAGAAGAAATTATGCGACTCAACGCCATGCAGGATAGTTTGACCTATTTGGGGTATATGGTGCAAAAGGAGCAAAATTCTGACAATGATACCATCACTGTCGAATATCTTCAAAATGTGATTGAATTTCAAAAGCAAGAAATTATGCGTAAAATGCTTGCTTTGCCTGTCGCCGAAATTTATGGTCAAGAATTTTTTAGGAACAATGTTGTTAATCTTTTTGATAAGCAAATAATAAATTCCAAGCCTACCGAGAATTATGTTTTGGCCACGGGAGATGAAATCAATATTACTGTTTGGGGAAAAAATGACGTTTCTGAGCAGTTTGTAATCGATGATCAGGGTTCAATTGTCCCTGATATAGTAGGAAAAATTTATTTAAAAGGATTGACTTTTAAACGTGCCAAAGAACTTGTATTAAGTAAATACAAAGAGGTTTATGGTTCGCAAAATGAGGTAGAAATTGCATTAAATTTTAATAGATTAATTGGCGTAAACATCGTTGGTGAGGTTTTCAATCCTGGAACTTATAGTTTTTCTTCGATGAATTCTGCCTTTAATGCACTGGTTGCTGTAGATGGTCCAAATCAACTTGGTACGGTGCGTAGCATTAAAATAAAACGTGGAGGTTCTACTGTGAAAACATTGGATGTCTATAAATATTTAACCAATCCAGATGGTACTCAAGATTTTTTCTTGGAAACCAATGACTATATTTTTGTTCCTCCTCAAGGAGAAATAGTAAGCATTGCAGGCGCGATAAAACGACCAAAGAAGTATGAGATTTTACCCAATGAATCCATTTCTGATTTGATAAAATATGCGGGTGGTCTTGAAAAAAATGCACACAAGGGCGCTGTTGGAATAAGAAGATATATTAACAACAGCGAAGAATATTTTGAATTGAGTTTGGATAGTTTAAATGCCACTCAATCTCAATTTTTATTGCAAAATGGAGACAGCATTTTCATCAAAAGCATTCAATCGCTAAGAAAAAACTTTGTGGTTTTGGATGGTGCTTTTAAGGTGCCAGGTTCTTATATTTTAAAAAACAATGACAAAGTAGCAGATGTTATCTTTAGGGCTGGCGGTCCAACTCAAGATGCCGCACTTAACAAAGGTTTCCTCTTTAGAACAAATCGAAACATTACCAGAGAAATAAAAACATTTAAAGTCAGTGAAATTTTAGTGGATCAATCCAATTTGGAAAATGTGCTGCTCGAACCCAATGACACTATTTTTCTTTTGTCAATGGATAGTATCAGACAGGAATTTCCTGTTTATGTAAATGGAGAAGTAAAAAATCCTGGTATCTATAAATACGGTCAAAATCTTACATTGCAGGATTTGATGTTGTTATCGGGAAATTTTAGAAGAGAAGCAGCTGGAGGTCAATTGGAAGTATCTCGTATTTTGGAATTTAGCAAAGAAGACCCCAAAAAAGGAGAAAGAATCATTGTAAAAAGGTCAGATATTAGCAAAGCATTGATGATTCCAGCCACCGATCAGGAATTTGTATTAGAACCATACGATAGGATTGTAATACGACGGTCGACAAATTTTGAATTACAACAAAGTGTTTATTTGATGGGCGAGGTGAAATATCCAGGAGAGTATTCATTGATAAATAAAGGAGAAGATGTTTATTCATTGATAAGTCGAGCAGGAGGATTTACAGATTATGCATTTAAAGAAGCTGCCGAACTGCATCGGATCATTGATGGACATATCTTTATGGATTTAGCAGATGTTTTTAAACAGCCCAAGTCTTCAAAATACAATTACATCCTTTCACATATGGATACGGTGGTTGTTCCCAAAATGCGAAACTACGTATCAATAGAAGGGGCTGTAAAATATTTTGTGGTTGACAGTCTTCCAGTAAAAATTAATGTTCCCTTTGAAGTTGATAAGAAGGCAAATTACTATGTAAATAAATATGCTGGAGGTTTTGGACGACATGGAAGGAAAAAAGAAACCTACGTTCAGCATTCAAATGGAGAAGTTCAAAGAGTGAGAGATTATTGGTTATTTAAAGTGTATCCTGAAGTAGAAAATGGAGGAACCATTTTTGTTGATGAAAAGGAAAGACTTGCATTTGTAGAAGAAAGGTTGAAAAAAAGAAAAGCTAGAAAGTTTGATTGGAACAGAGCACTTGATAGTTTTGCTTCATCAGTTATATCCGTTGTAACGATGATTCTATTACTTCAACAACTCAGAAATTAATAGTTAAAATAAGTGGAAGAAGATTATAATAAACAGCATTTAGTGGGTCAATCTAATCAATTAAAGCAATCAATTTTAATTGCGAAAGATTACTTTTTTGAATTTTTTAGGAAATGGTATGTTTACCTATTGTTTCTTTTAATTTTCTGTTCATTGGCTTTTTGGTATCATGGAAAAAAGGTAATTACATATGAGGGAAGGGCATCATTAATGACTGCTTCTGATACTGATGGAGGTATGTCAGGCTTGATGCAATTGGCAGGGCAATTTGGAATGGCAAAACAAAGTCAAGTGAGTTCTGAGAAATTAGTTGAATTGTTAGGAACAAAAAGAATCATTTACACGACTTTATTTCAGACAGTAACTTTAGACAATCCATCTGATGCGGAAAAAGGCAAAACAGACCTTTTAGTGAATCTTTATTTAGATTATTTTAAAATAGATGAGACACTCAGCAAAGCAACGGGAGTAGAACGATTTAGATATACTAAGAAACCAATAGAAGAGTTGAATTACAACGAAAGTCTTATACTAAACAATATTTACAGTCAGATTAAGCAATCCCATTTGAACGCTTTTACAACTAAAAATGGCATTATCCACGTTTTAACAGAATGCAAATCAGAATCCTTTTCCAAATATTTTACCGAGAACATTGTCCAAGTTTTGAAAAACTTTTACATTGACAAAACAATAGAAAAACAGAAGCAAACGTACTCTATTTTGACATCTCGAACAGATTCCATTAAGAATGAGCTAGAAGGCGCAGATGCGATGTTGACACAATGGTATGATGCAAAGCAAAAGCAACTGAGAGCCAATTCTTTATCTGCAAAAGACTATATGAACAAAATTACCTATGAAAGGAAGGCGGAGATTGCCAGTGCCGCATATATAGAATCGCTCAAACAAAAAGAGATGGCAAAAATTTCTCTTGATTCCAGCACACCTATCATACAAATTGTTGATTTCCCATCATTTCCACTAAAAGAAATCAGGCCTTCTTTTTTTATTTACCTCTTAGCTGCTATTTTTGCAGCACTTATTTTGTCATCAATACTAATTATTCTATGGAAATTGGTTAGAGATGCATTGGCATAAACGGCACAAACAAATAAAATATAAAGAGTGAAAATTACTGAAACAAGTATAGAAGGCTTAGTTATTATTGAGCAAAATGTCTTTAAAGACGAGCGAGGATGGTTTCAAGAGAGCTATAATGCAAACAGATTCAAAATAAATGGATTGAGCTATGATTTTGTCCAAGACAATGAATCTTTTTCTCAAAAAGGAGTGGTAAGAGGACTTCATTACCAATTAGACCCTTATGCTCAAGCAAAATTGGTTCGTGTGATAAAAGGCTCCGCCTACGATGTTGCAATAGACTTGCGAGAAGGTTCTCCTACCTTTCTTAAGCAATACGGTATTTTATTAACAGAAGAAAACAAAAAGCAGTTTTTGGTTCCAAGAGGATTCGCACACGGATTTGTTGCGCTTGAAAATGACACCCTCTTTTCTTATAAATGTGACAACTATTACAACAAAGAATCAGAAGGAGGTATAAATTGCTTAGATGAGAAGTTCAATATTGATTGGCAATTAGACAAATCTGAGTTGATTATTTCTGAAAAAGATGCTGTTCTTCCAATTTTTGAGAAGGCAAAACGAAATTTTACATATTAATGAAGATATTAGTAACAGGAAGCTATGGGCAATTGGGCAGTGAAATCCGAATGCTTACCGAAAAAAAAGGATTTCAGCACAATGTTTTTTTTGCAGATGTGGATACATTGGATGTAACAGATTTGAATGCAGTAAATGCTTTTTTTGAAGACAACGAGGTCGATGTTGTTATCAATTGTGCGGCTTACACCAATGTTGATAAAGCAGAAAGCGACGAAGAACTGGCCTATAAAATAAATGCAACAGGCGTTGAAAATCTTGCTATAAATGCAAAGAAAAAAGATGCCTTCTTTGTTCATATTTCTACTGATTACGTTTTTGATGGATCAAATACAAGTCCTTATTTAGATACTGATCCAACCAATCCGATTGGTGTTTATGGCAAAACGAAATTAGACGGTGAGAACAAATTAAGAGAAATAATGGACAGAAGCATCATTATTAGAACTTCTTGGGTTTATTCTCGTTTTGGTAAAAATTTCCTAAAAACGATGATGTGGTTGGGAGATAATAAAGAGGAAATCAATGTCGTTAATGATCAGATTGGTTGTCCGACTTATGCAGGCGATTTAGCAAAATCTATTTTAGACATAATAGAGCAACAAGACAAAATAAAGGACAATGTATTGGTTGGATTTTGCAATACAGGAAAATGTTCTTGGTTTGATTTTGCGAGTTTGATAATGGAAAAAATGGGAAGTAAATGCAAGGTTCATCCAGTTCCTTCAACAGAATTTCCTACGGTTGCAAAGAGACCAGCTTATAGTTTGTTGTCTAATGATAAAATAATAAAAGAGTTCAATGTTGTTTCACCTGATTGGAAGGACAGTGTTGAATTGGTAGTAAAATATTTTCAAGAAAATCCAGAAAAAAGAGTATAATAAATGAGTGTTATTGACGTTAAAATAGATGTGCAAGAAATAGTAGATATTTCAGTAAAAGCAGGTGCAGCCATCTTAGAAATTTATGCGCAAGATTTTGAAGTTGATTTTAAAGAAGACGAAAGTCCTTTGACTTCTGCTGATAAAAAAGCGAATGAAGTTATTTGTGATTTCTTGAAAGCAAACTATCCAGATATTCCAATATTGTCTGAAGAAAACAAAGCAGCCGATTACGAGGAAAGAAAAAATTGGGACTATTTTTGGTTGGTCGATCCTTTGGATGGTACAAAAGAGTTTATCAAAAAAAATGGCGAGTTTACAGTTAACATCGCATTGATAAAAGGTGGAATGCCAGTTATGGGTGTTATTTATGTTCCTGTAAAAGACAAGGTTTATTATGCTGAAAAAGGAAAAGGCAGCTTTGTCATTGAAAACAAAGAAACGAGAAAATTAGAAAAAGCGGTTGTTGCTGATGGAATAATCAATATTGCGGCAAGTCGTTCTCATTTAAATGATGAAACACAGGCATTTGTCGATTCTAAAAAAGCGGACAATGCGGTAAACTTTATCTCTGCTGGAAGCTCTTTGAAATTCTGTTTGGTTGCAGAAGGTAAAGCGCATTTTTATCCAAGATTTGCTCCAACAATGGAGTGGGATACAGGTGCTGGTCAAATCATCGCGGAAGAATCAGGTGCTACAGTAACGATTGCAAATACCGACCAACCACTTGTTTATAACAAAGAAAACTTATTGAATCCTTATTTTTTGGTTCAGTAGCTTCGAGAGCCTCAGCTACCGTTTTTGTAGAGCCTCAGCTACCGTTTTTGTAGAGCCTCAGCTACCTGTTAAAGTGAAAAGGGAAGCGTGGAGGCCGAACTTTAAGACGGAGGAGTGAGTATTGCGAAAATACGCCCGATGCGAGTGAAAATGCATTGCATTTATTGGAACGGATGCTTGGGGAAAATTTTGCCACAAAGCAATTCGTAGAGACGTTGCATGCAACGTCTGCACAACAACCAAAACCAGTTCCAATGAATGCAATGCATTGCAACGGACAGCGGGGAGAAAACAAGACCGAAGATGATACTTGCCGTCCGAAAATTAAATACATTGAATTGCAATGTATTTACATTAATATAGAGACAAGGCAAGCTTTGTCCAATGAATCCAAATAATATAACTCTTGCAATGAAAAACGAAAAGCCCTTAACTCAATCAGATTGGTTAAGGGTTTTTATTTTTTGGGGAATATTAATTGCTATTACATTTTTAGTTAGAAACATTCCTTTTTTTTGGGATAATATACTTTTAAGTTCTAAATACGCCCATTATTTCCTAGAAAATGGCTATGATGGTCTGCTCGTCGATTCCGATATTGATTGTGGACATCCAACGCTTTTTGGAATGTACTTATCTATCGCCTGGAAAATTTTTGGTTATACTCTTTCTGTGGCTCATTTTGCAATGCTTCCCTTTTTATTTTTATTGAGCTTTTCTTATTATAAAATTCAAAAGTACTTTGTTTTAGAAAGTTTATTGAGTATTTCGCTTTTGTTTTATTTATGCGAACCAAGCCTTATGGCTCAATGTACAATGGTCACCTCTGAGATTGTTATGTTGAGTGGTTTATTATGGGGAATTAGTGCCATTTTATACGACAAGAAATTTCAAATAATATTGGCAACTATAATGATGGCAAGCGTAAGTCTGCGAGGAGCTATTATGGTATTTATTCTTTATGTTATTGGAATGATATTTTATAAAATAAGAGATGGAAAAATCAAGCTAAATTTAGCTCTATACTTCATTCCATCTTTTGTCTTTTTTATGATTTGGAATATTTATCACTACAAGCATACTGGCTGGTATTTGGTTGGTGGAAACCCCAAATGGGCAGAACATTATCAAGCCGTTGGACTAAAAGATATTTTAAAAAATTGTTTTTTGATCATCAGAAACCTATTGGATTTTGGTCGAATTTTTATGTGGTTGACAATGTTCAGCATATCAATCATTTTTTATAAAAAAATAAAAGAACTTTGTAATAAAAAGAAGACGACGATCTTATTAAGTTTTATAATAAGCATTATATTATTCAGTCTATTTGTCATTTTCATAGCCAATCCAATAGGGCACCGTTACATGATGTTGTGGTACATATTGGCAATCATTCTTTTCCTACAGGCATCCGAAGCAATCAAACCAACGTTTTTAAGAAAAACGACTTTGATTATAACAGCCTTATTTGTACTCACTGGAAATCTATGGATTTATCCAGATAAAATCGCACAAGGTTGGGATTCAACATTGGGACATCTGCCATACTTTGGTCTGCGTGAAAAAGCATTTAACTATATAGAAGAACAAGAATTAGGCAATGATAGGATAGGGGCAGGGTTTATGTTGCACTCTGATTCTCGTTTTGTGGATTTAAAAACAAGAACTTTTTCGATAGAAGACAAAGAAAAAGGGATTCAAAAGTTTGATTATATCCTATACTCCAACATCAACAATGATTACAGCGATCAGGAAATTGATGATTTGTATAAAAACTGGATTTTAGAGAAGGAATTTTGCTCAAGGGGATTATGTATAAAGCTTTTTAGAAGAAATAACTTTCTTTAACATAAATATGCCCTCTATTGGAGCTAAACGGTGCCTACAATAGCCTATATTATGCTATCTTAGCCAAATATTTGGGAGAGAGTTACATGCATTGACTCTTTTACATATCATCAAAATCAATTAAGTATACGAGTATTTATAAAATTTAAATTTATATGTTGAAAAAATCAATAGTTTTTGCATTCGTTATGTTTTCAATGCTTTCACTATTTAGTGAAAAAGCGGTAAGTCAAATGCCAAATTTCAATTTAACTGAAGTTGCACGAATTCCAGTATCACAACAAGATCGTGGCTCTGATATTTGGGGTTATACAGATGAAAATGGGAGAGAGTATGCTCTGTTTGGAACCGCTCGAGGAGTTTATATTTATGATCTGCTAGACCATGCAAATCCAGTTGAAGTGGCTTTTGTAGCTGGTAACCCAAGCATTTGGAGAGATATTAAAACGTACAAAAACTACGCTTATGTTGTAATGGATTTGAGTGGTGGTGGTGGAGATGGAGATGGACTTATTGTGATGGATTTAAGTGGTCTGCCAAATAGTATTGAAACGAAAGTTATTAGAGATTTGCCAATTGGGGGAGAATTAAATATTTGCCACAATGTTTTTATTGAGGAAGACGAAGGATTTATGTATCTATTTGGTTGTGATGCCTTGACAGGTGGGGCAGTTATTTTTGATTTAAATGATGATCCATACAATCCAGAATTGGTCGGAACCTACAATGATAATTATGTTCATGATGGATTTGTAAGAGGTAATTTAATGTATACCTCAGAAGTATACGCTGGTGTATTGGCTGTTGTGGATGTTACTGATAAAAGCCTTCCTGTAAGACTTGGTCAGGTTACGACTTCTTCAGACTTCACACACAATTGTTGGTTGTCAGATGATGGAAACTATGTGTTTACAACAGATGAGCGATCAAATGCTTTTATTGATGCATACGATGTAAGAGATTTTACGGATATGAAATTGGTTGATAAAATACAATCAAACCCTGGATCAAACGTGATTCCACACAATACATTCGTACTAAATGATTTTTTGATTACTTCTTATTATACAGATGGAGTAACATTGCATGATGCAAGGTTTCCCGATCAATTGATTCAAGTGGGAGCTTATGATACTTCCCCAAATTTTTCAGGTGATGGTTTTGATGGATGTTGGGGTGTTTATCCTTATTTTGAATCTGGTTATATTATTGCAGCTGATATTCAAGAAGGTTTGTTGGTTTTAGAACCTAATTATCAGCTGGCAAGTAGGGTTTTGGTAAATGTAAAAGATTCTAAAGGAGATCCAATAAATAATGCAAATGTTTCATTACTTCAAAATGGAGAAAGCTTAGAGGATGAAAATTCAAAAGGCACAACTGATTTAACAGGTGTTTCTAAGTTAGCTACTTCGATAGCTGGTGATTATGATTTAAAAGTGGGAGCAATTGACTATAAAGTTGTTGTGATTGAAGATGTAACATTAATAGCAGGTGAAAGAATAGTCGTAGATGTTGTTTTGGAAGATGCAGAAGCTTTTACAGCAAATATAAATGTGATTGATGAAAATAACAATCCAGTACCTAATGCATTTGTTAGTTTGGTATCTGAGTTAAATGAATTTTCTGGTTTTACAAATGATGATGGAGAAGTGAATGCAGATTTGTTTGACCAAGGCTTGGCAGACTATGAAGTTGTCGTTGGTGTTTGGGGATACAATACTAATGTTATTTCAACATCATTTAATGCAGAGAATACAAGTGCTGAGGTTGTCATTCAGAAAGGATATTATGATGATTTTGTTTTAGATTTTGGTTGGACAGAAACAGGAAATGCTGAAAAGGGTTCTTGGGAAAGAGGAGTTCCTGTTGCAACTTTTTATCAAGGTAATATTGTAGCACCAGACAGAGATAGTGAAACTGATTTTGGAGATATGGCATATGTAACAGGTGCAGGAACAGAGATAAATCCTTCTGTTCATGATGTTGATAATGGAAATACAATCATTACTTCACCTACATTTGAATTAGCAGACTATGAAAACCCAGTTATTAAGTATGATTACTGGTTTGCAGATGCTGGTGGATCTAATAATCCGAATGACTTCTTTATTGTGCGTTTACATAGTGGAGATCAATCTGTAATTGTACAAGAGTTAACAGGTGAAGATAAAGATTTATTTTATCAGTGGAATGAAAATGAAATAATCGTTGCGGAATATATTGTACCATCAAATGATATGAGAATTTCATTTGAAACTGGTGATGATACTGACAATACTAACTTTGTTGAAGCGGCTATTGATAAATTTACCATTGAAGATTCTGAAGCACCAATTAAATATGCATTTACAGGAGTTGTTACAGATGAATTTGGAAATCCAGTTTCAGATGCTGTTGTAGGATTGCAAACAAGTTCTTTTCAGTCTTCAATTGTTTCAGATGAATCTGGTAATTTTAGTATTGAATTAAGTCCTGAAACTTATGATGTTTCTATTGGAAAATGGGGTTTTCAAGGTGTGACAGTAAATTCAGTTGAACTTACTGAAGGCACGGATGCATTGTCTATTATTTTGGTAGAAGGATATTCAGACAGTTTTGATGTTGATTTAGGATGGGCTTTAGATTCTGAAGCAGAAGAAGGAAATTGGGAACGTGGAATTACGAGTGTTTCTATGGTTGATGGTGAAATATTTAATGCGGCAACAGGTTCTTCCCTTGAAGAATCAGATCCTTGTTTTTCTACAGGTTTAGATGGTTATGAAGATGCCAATATCAATGATGTAGACAATGGAACAGCGACATTAATCTCTCCTGTGTTTGATTTATCAGATTATGAAAATCCACACATTAATTATAGCAGATGGTTTAGCAATGGTGGAGGCACAACTTCACCTGATGATAAGTTGATTATTTCTCTTTCAAATGGTGATGAAACGGTTGAATTAGAAGAGGTTTCTGCAACAACAGAGCCAGTAAAAGCTTGGAATGCTGTCAATTTAAGAGTAGAGGACTATATCACTCCAACAGCTAATATGACAATACAAGCAAGTGTTGCCGATGGTACATTTGATCACATTGTGGAGGCTGCATTTGATGCTTTCAGTGTGGTTGATTCAATGTCTATCGAAGAGCCAATGGATACAACTATTATAGGTATTAATGATTTAGTAATAGGCACTGAGTTAAATGTTTCTCCAAATCCATTTACAGATTTTGTGTTGGTTGAAATCAGTAATCATACAGAGTTGGCAGCAGTTAATAAAGATTTGGAATTAAATATTTATGATTTAGCTGGTAAATTGATTAAATCAATAAATGCCAATGCCAATATTTTGAAAATAGATACAAATGAATTGGTTGCAGGAACATATATTTTAGAATTGAAAAACGCAATTTCAACAATCAAAACCGTTAAAATTGTCAAACATTAATGATTACTATAGAGACATTGCATGCATCGTCTAAATAAACATATAAACATTACAAATTTGTGACATATAAAATGGAATCTCTAATTAACTTAGAGGTTCCATTTTTTTTGTTAAATAATGGATTTTTTATAAATGGATATTGTTTACTCAAGTTTCATTTCACTAATATCTACAAAGATAAATACAAGGTAAACGTTAAAAGTGAATTGAGAATATAACTATCCAAAACTTAATGCAATAAATGTAATAAATAAATGTTATTTATATAAAATATTCTAAACTATGATTAACAAAAATTACAAACTAAAAATTTTATTGGCAATATTAGTTTGCTGTTACTTTCAAACAGTAAATAGCCAAAATGCGAACTTAGATTTATTATCACACATCGACATTGAAGACACTTCTATGGATGGAGGCTCCGATATTTGGGGCTGGACCAGCGACGATGGAGTTGAGTATGTCTTTATGGGCGAACAGAATGGAACGAGAATTTATGAAATGTCAGATCCTGCCAATCCTCTTGAAGTTGCCTTTATTCCTGGGCATTATACATTATGGCGAGATATTAAAACCTACAAAAATTTTGCTTATATCACTTCCGAATACGGTGATGAGGAGAATGATGGATTAATTATTGTAGATTTAAGCGATCTTCCGAATGACATATCTTATCATCGCAAACGAGGTCTTTACGATGATGGTTATGAAATTCGTTCTTGTCACAATTTATTCATAGAAGAAACGACAGGTTTTATGTACTTGTTTGGTTGCTTCGACTACTCACCAGGAGCCATAATTTTTGACCTAAAGGAAGATCCAGCCAATCCTCAATTTGTTGGTTCATATGATGAAGCTTATATCCATGATGGGCAGGTTAAAGGAGATTTGTTATATGCGTCACAAATGTTTGTGGGTAATTTAGGGGTTATTGATGTAAGTGATAAAACTAGCCCCGCTGTTTTAGGAGTAATTGAGACCGTAGAAAAATTTGCTCACCATTGTTGGTTGTCTGATGATGGTAAACACATTTTTTCTGTAGATGAAATAGATGGTGCATTTATTGAAGTTTTTGATATTTCAGATCCTTCAGATATAAAATTTGTCGATAGAATACAATCAAGTCCTGGTGAAGAGGTCGCCCCTCATAATGTTTTTTATAAAGATGGATATTTGTATGTTTCTTATTATACAGATGGGGTGGTTATTTATGATGCGGAGTATCCAGATCAGTTAGCAGAAGTTGCACGTTATGATACATCTCCTGATTTTGAAGGAAGTGGCTATGATGGTTGCTGGGGCGTATTTCCATATTTTGATTCAGGTTTGATTGTCGCTTCAGATCAGCAAACAGGCTTTTTTGCTTTTAATGCAGAATTAAGTCAATTAAGCAGAGCAAAAGTTATAGTCAAAAATGAAGACGGTAATCTAATAAGTAATGCATTTGTATCTTTGCTTGCATCTAATATAGCATTGGAAGGTGAGGGATCAGAAGATGTTACCAATATAGAGGGAGAGGCAAAATTGATGACAAAAGATGCAGGTAATTATCAAATAAAAGTTGCGGCATTGAATTATTTAACGCAAGTTGTAGATGTTGAATTAGTAGCTGGAGAAAGACCTGAAGTAGAAATTATATTGGAAACACCAGAAGAATTTACAACAACTATTACTGTAAAAAATGAGCGTGATGAAATGCTGCCAAACGTTAATTTAGTGATTGAATCTCAGTTGAATTTATTCTCTGGTAAAACAAATGGTGAAGGTCAATTAATAACTACTTTTTTCAATCATGGAGAACCAAATTATAAAATTATTGCTGGTGATTGGGGATATATAAGTGAAAAGGCAGAACTGGTTTGGGAAAGTGGAAATCAAGAATATGAAATCACTTTAAAAGAAGGCTACTATGATGATTTTATATTTGATTATGGATGGACTGAAAGTGGAAATGCAGAAGCTGGAAAGTGGTTTAGAGGTATTCCAGAGGATGCGTTTGCTTCTATTCCTAACACAGATGTAGGAGATGATTTTGGTAAATATGCATTTGTTACTGGAGTTGGCAATAAAACAGAAAGCGAAGATGTAGACAATGGCAATACAATTTTAACCTCACCAATATTAGATTTAGCAAACTACACTGACTTAAAATTATACTATTCATTTTGGTTTACCAATGATAAGGGAAACCCTCAAAAAACGCCAAACGACTATTTAATAACCAGATTACACAATGGCGATGAATCCATCATAATTGATAGTATTTCGGTTGAACAAGTAGAATCTTTAGACAAATGGGTGAACCGTGAAATAATAGTCGAAGACTATTTTACACCTTCCGAGGAAATGCGTATTTCTTTTGAAACGAAAGATGACGATCAATGGAACAATGTAGAGGCTGGAGTAGATGCATTTAGAATAGAAGGAATTAAAACGATCATCGAGGAACCAGTTGATACACCCGATGTTGGAATAGATTATTTAGTTGGTGAAATGAACATTAGCGTAGTACCAAATCCATTTACAGATTTTGTCATGGTTGAAATAAGTAATTACGCTGAATTGGTAACTATGAACAACGATATAGATTTAAATATGTACGACCTAACTGGTAAATTAATTAAATCAATGAAAGCAAATACCAACATTTTAAAAATAGAAACCAATGAATTAGTCGCAGGAACCTATATTTTAGAATTAAAAAATGCAATTTCAACAATGAAAACCATTAAAATTATTAAAAATTAATGAATTAATAATTCCGTAGAGACGTTGCATGCAACGTCTAACAATATACACAGGGAGACGTGTTGCAAAGCAACCGTCATGGAAACACAAATAGACATTGCGAAGCAATGTCTATTTGTGTTTATTCATTTCCTATAAACCTGCTGCACAACCCTTCTAGTTTTATTTGAATTTGAAGCCGTATTTTTGGTTGGTTTCTGTGGTAAAACATCAGCTGGTGGACTGCCATAAAGAGGCGTTTTCATCGGCATAATCCACGAGCTACTTTTCCAAGAATAATCCGCCGTTGCCATATCCACATTAGGATCAATTAAAAGCTGTTCTTCCCGACCATTCAAGCTCGCCATTAATTTTACTCTGATTTCAAAATCATCATATTTATTTTCCTTTTTAATTTTTTCTCCAATATATTTACAAAATTTTTGAATCATTTCTGGTCGCCTCAAAGCCATATTTTTTTGACTGGTTGTAAGATGGTCTTTCATCATAATAGTTTCCAAAGTCTTTCCCGTTTTTGGATCAATCACCCTGATATTTGAATTGGGATTTTTATCTCTCAACATCATTCTCCAACTAAAAAAATGACCTTCTTCCGTCCAGCTTGGATCGCCAGAATACAAAAAGTGTCTAAAAGGAAGAGCCAATTGAACAAAACAATAAAGACCAATCAAACCATAAGTCAACTTAGAAACACCAAATTTCGGAAGTGGTTCAGCTTCTTTTTCCTTATCCGTTTTAAGAGCAGAAATAAATACAGCACCAACTTTTCTAAAATATTCTGTTGGTAAAAATAAGAAAGTAAGCGCAATCATTATCCAAGGAAAAATTCCAATATTAAACAATTGCGAATTCATTAAATGAAATAAAATAACGGTTATAAAAGCGGGAATTCTCGTTTTTTTCCAAAGCAAAAATGGCACAATAAATAAATCCATAAAAACACCGCCATAAGAAAAGAAATAAGCCAGCCATTTTTCCTCCACATAAGGACCAATCAACATAACGTGTTTCTTTTTAGCCAACCAAGAATGCATAGGTTGCCCCTGAAACCAATCCGCATTGAGTTTGGCAATTCCTCCAAAAATATAAACCAAAGCCAGTTGAAACCTAACAAGCCAAATCGCCCAATTGGAAACAAATGCTTGCCTGTCCACTCTTTTAAACATCGTATCAAATGAGAACAATTTATTAGCTGGCAGAAAAATCATTAACAAACTTAGAAGCACAAACAGATAGTAGTGATTCATATAAGTTGATTTATCCAACAAGAAAAAATAGGAATTTAGTACAAAAAAAGCAATTGCACTCGCCCGATAAAAGAAGCCTAAAATTATAAAAATACACAAAATCGGCATTAACAAATACAGACCCGTAGTTACTTCCGCCCCAAATCTAGGCAGCCAAGTAAAAAGCTCATAAGGAAAAAGAATTTCAGGTTTTACATAGTAATTATGAAACCATCCCATCTTATAATATTTTACAAAATGATAGATCATAAACAATCCAAACACCAATCTGAGATAAATCAGAGGAGCGATGGAAACTGAATTTGAAAGTATATTTTTGAATTGATCTAAAGACTTCATGGTTGAGAAACTTGAGGGTTAGCAGAATGCAAAAAGATTCCTAGTAGATTAGTACAATCTAATCCATTATTATGAAGTTGTCATCGGATTACACAATAGCATATAATTGCCAATGTGTAAGATTTGTATACGTATTTTGTGTTAAAATGTTTAGGAGTCAGTGTGAGTATTTTTAGCGAAGTAGATTGAAAAATATTGACGCTTAGATGCATAAGTTATTTTTTCACCGTTACTTAGCCTATATTTACATAAAAAAATAGAATTTCTAAGTAACGATGAAATAATAAGTTCATCATTTCGACCGAATTGTCGGACCAGAGTTATTTTGTTTTTATTTATCTTTGAAAAATCGTTGTCGGTCCGACGTTCGTGGTCCGTCGATACGGTAGCAGGGCTACGGAAGTATTTTTCAAAGAATAAATAAGGACAAAGGAAGCCCGGTTCGATGTTTCGATCCAAATGAGGAAGTTATTGTTTTTTCGTTACTAAATACAAATTTAAATATATCACTTATGAATTTAACTGAACAATTCGAGAATGCCGCTCAAGATGTTAAGAAATTGGAGTCAAAACCTTCTGTTGAAAATATGTTAAAACTATATTCTTTTTACAAACAAGCTACTTTAGGAGATGTGAAAGGCAAAAGACCTGGGATGTTAAACCTAGCTGGTAAATCTAAATACGATGCTTGGGAAAAGATAAAAGGAATGTCCTCTGAAGAAGCAAAAAAGAGCTATGTTGACTTAGTGAAAACACTTCAAAATGCTTAGGAATGTTGAGAAAATAACTTTATAAGGAGAGTGTGATTTTATAATAGCAAAAGAAACAGGTTCCTTCTCTATTAATGTTCCTATTTTAACAATAGTTGAAGCCAAAAGGCAAAATATAGAATTGGGCATCAACCAATGCGCTGCACAATTATATGGTGCATATTTATTCAATGAAAAGACGGGAACAAAATTGGAAAAAATTTATGGTTGTGTTACGACAGCAGACGCTTGGAAATTTATGATGATTGCAGAAAACAAGATAAAGATTGATAACAACACTTATTATAAAAGTGAACTCAATAAGATACTTGGGATATTCCAGGAGATTATTGATTATTATAAAAATGAATTGGGGTAATTTAAAATTTTACCTGTCTTCAACTTGATTGATGGAGTCTGTCCTCAACTTGATTGATGGAGCCTGCTTTTAACTTTCAACTTTCAATTTTCAACTTTTTTAAGGACGGCGAGGATCATTTCCAATGTTGTTGCGGTCCGACGTCTCGGCTCCCCGCTGCCCGCTGCAATGTATTGCATTCATACCAATCCGTCATTTCGTACTTGGCGCGAAATCTCATATAGCGATAAGGAATGACCTTGCAATACATTTCCACTCGCATCGGGCGTAGTTTCGCGGATTGAGGTTCGCTGTCGTCAAGTTTGTCCTCCGCGCTTCCCTTTTTCCTCATTTATTCTTTACTTTTGCAACTATTTGTAAGAAAAATATGTAATTACTTACTTAGAAACAGAAATTTGGTTCAGGACAAACCTGTAAGTTGTTCCCTAATTGTTAGGGGATTTCGGATATTTTTCTCTGAAAAATTCCGAAATGACGCACTTCCTAAAGGGTTTCTCATTGAAAATCAGGATTAAAACAAACTAAAATGGAATATAACTCTTCAGAAATTCAAAAGAAGTGGCAAGATTATTGGCAAGAAAAAGATATTTATAAGGTGGAAAATGACACCTCTTTGCCGAAATATTATGTATTGGATATGTTTCCGTATCCATCTGGATCAGGGCTACATGTTGGACATCCATTGGGCTACATTGCATCGGATATTTTTTCGCGATACAAGAGGTTGAAAGGTTTTAATGTTTTACATCCGATGGGTTTTGATGCTTTTGGATTGCCAGCGGAGCAATATGCCATTCAAGAAAGAAAGCATCCGACAACTACTACCAAGGAAAACATCGCTACTTACAAATCTCAATTGAATAATTTGGGAATGTCTTACGATTGGTCGAGAGAGGTGATAACTAGTGATCCGAAATATTTTAAATGGACACAATGGATATTTTTGCAATTGTTTAATTCGTATTACAATAATGAAGCGGACAAAGCAGAGCCAATAGAAAATTTAATCAATCATTTTTCACAAAAAGGAACGGAAGGTATAAATGTAGCTCACTCTGATGATCTTAGTTTTACTGCCGAAGAATGGAATGCTTTTTCACAAGATGATAAGGAAAAGACCTTGCAAAATTACCGATTGGCTTATCAGGCTTATAGTGAAATTTGGTACTGCCCAGAATTGGGAACAGTATTGGCAAACGATGAAGTGAAAGATGGTGTTTCTGAGAGAGGAGGATTTCCTGTTGAGAAAAGAAGGTTGCGTCAGTGGTTTTTGAGAGTTACCGCCTATGCCGACAGATTGCTTTCTGGTTTGGATACCGTTGATTATAGTGAATCTATGAAAGAAATGCAGCGCAATTGGATTGGTAAATCTTACGGTGCTTCCATTACTTTTGATGTTAAAGATCATGATGGAGAAGTTGTGGAGGTTTTTACAACACGTCCTGATACTATTTTTGGTGTCACATTTATGGTTTTGGCTCCAGAGCATGAATTGGTGCAAAAAATCACAACAGCCGATCAAAAAGACGATATTGAAAAGTATTTGGATTATGTAAATAAGCGTTCAGACCGTGAGCGTATGAGTGAAGTGAAAGTTGTTACTGGTGCGTTTACTGGTTCTTATGCGGTTCATCCTTTTACAAAAGAACTAATACCAATTTGGATTGGAGAATATGTTTTGATTGGCTACGGAACAGGAGCAATCATGGCAGTTCCAGCAGACGATGACCGTGACAATGCTTTTGCGGATAAATTTGGCGTTCCAATCGTTGAGATTATTGATAAATCAGCTTATCCAAATGCGGGTCGCGAGGATAAATTGGGTAAAATGATCAATTCTGATTTTGTGAATGGAATGGAAGTTGTTGACGCAATTCAGGAGGTCAATAAGCGATTAGAAAAAGATGGAATTGGTAAAGCGAAGGTTAATTATAGACTTAGAGATGCAGGATATAGCCGTCAAAGATATTGGGGAGAGCCATTCCCGATTGTTTACAAAACAGATGGCGACGAAGCGGTGGCTTATGCATTATCAGAAGATCAATTGCCAGTGGAATTGCCAATGGTGGATTCTTATGCGCCAACAGGCGATGGAAAATCACCTTTGTCTGCTATTGATTCTTGGGTGAAATTAGAGGATGGAACCTTTAGAGAAACAGACACAATGCCAGGTTACGCTGGTTCAAGCTGGTATTTCTTGCGATATATGGACCCGAATAATGATGATGCTTTTATATCTAAAGAGGCAATTGATTATTGGCAAGAAGTCGATTTTTATATTGGTGGAACAGAGCATGCTGTTGGGCATTTGTTGTATTCTCGTATGTGGCATAAATTCTTCTATGATAAAGGAATTGTTCCCACTGAAGAGCCTTATAAAAAATTAGTGAATCAAGGTATGATTCAGGGAACCATTGAATATTTATATTTAAATAAAGAAAAAAAGGACGGAAATAGCCATTTCATTTGCGCTAAAATGTTGGCGAAAAAAGGAATAGATCAAGAGAATATTTCTAAAATTCCTGTATTAATAGACTTTGTGGAGGATTATGGTCAAGATGATTCTTATTTGAATATCAGTAGCATTAAAAAATTCATTGATTGGAGACCAGAATATGAAAACGCCATTTTTGAATGTTCAAAAGGCATTTTCCAAAATGGAGTCTTTACACCTGCTGATCCTGCTAATGAAGACAATCATTTATATACAGAAAGTGAAGTAGGTAAAATTTCAAAATCGAAACACAATGTCATCAATCCCGATGATATGGTTGATAAATATGGAACGGATTGCTTTAGAATGTATGAAATGTTTTTGGGTCCAATTGAGCAATCAAAACCCTGGGATACGAAAGGAATTAGCGGTGTGGCTAAATTTTTGAGAAAGTTCCACGGCTTATTTTTTAAAGGTGAACAATTTGTAGTTTCTGACGAAACGCCTACGGATGAAGAATATAAAATTTTACACAAAACCATTAAAAAAATAGAAGACGATTTAAACAGATTCTCCTTGAATACTTGTGTCAGTACTTTTATGGTTGCAGCAAATGATTTATCGTCGAAGAAATGCAATAAGAGAGCGATTTTGGAGCCTTTGACCGTTTTATTAGCCCCATTTGCACCATTTTTAACAGAAGATTTATGGCACCGTTTTGAGGAAAGACCAGAAAATTCATCCGTTCACAAACACGCCTCTTATCCTGTTTTGGATGAAAAATATTTGAAGGAAGATGCCTACGAATATCCAATTATGATAAAAGGAAAACCAAGAGCAAAAATCAAATTGGGATTAGACTTGGAAGAAGCAGCAGTCAAAGAAATAGTCTTAGCAGATGAAGCCGTGCAAAAATGGATTGACGGAGGAAATGTAAAGAGATTCGTTTATGTAAAGGGCAAGATTGTGAATATCGTCGTTTAAACATATTAACACATAGGGCACATAAGATTTATATAGGCACATAGCAGTTTTGATGACACGTATAGTACATCTTGGCTGCTATGTGCCTATGTGTTTTTTAATGGAAAAATGCAATAATAACAGATGTGTTTAGTATTTTTGGATAAATAACATTCAACAATAACTAAGAAAATCTGGCAACAATGAGAACTATACTTATATTTATTCTACTTTTTTTAGCATTTAATATTCTTGTAGGACAAAACACCATTTCCCCAAAAGATTTAAGTGGAAGGAAAGGTAATTATGAAAAATAATAATGTATATACTTCCTATAAATTTCTTGAAGTTAAAAATGATAGTATAAAATATTTAAAATTTAATAACTCCAAATCAGTACAGCAAATTTCAGTAAGCGATATCGATTATGTAAAATTGCCTGATAAAGGTAAAATAGGAATAGGTATTTTGTTCGGTGGTCTTATTGGTGCTTTGCCAGGGATGATATTACCGTCGATTGAGATGAAAGCATTAGAAGACGGACGGATACGTTATCAAAAGGATGAAATTATAAGGAAGTATCGCCCAACTAGGATTGTTGGAGTACTTATTGGCGGATTAATAGGAGCCACCATTACATCTTCTAAAAAGAAAAAATATTATCTTTCTAAAGAAATAGGTATGATAAAATCTGTAAAGCCTGATATTTATTTTGGTCAAAATTCTGTGGGGCTAACATTGAGGTTTAATTTGGAGTAGATTAAATAAATAGAGACATCGTAGCTATGATAATACATATAGTTTGTTGTTTGTAGCTGTTTAACATATTAAAAAAAACAAATAATGAAAGCTCATAAACTACCAAAATTATCAGTAAAAGAGTACATCAACTATGAAATGGAGCATGATTTAAAGTGTGAATTTCACGATGGAGAAATTTTTGCCCTCGCAGGAGGGACGATAAATCATGGTGTTTTATGTGGAAATATTTATTCTGAACTAGGAAAAGCTTTGCGAGCAAAGGAATCAGATTGTAATTCATATTCAAGTGAGATAAAACTATTTATAGAAAGTGTAAAATCATTCTTGTATCCAGATTCAATGGTAATTTGTGGTGATGTAAAAGAGTCTTCTAAAGATAAAAATGCAGTGGTAAATCCGATACTAATTTCAGAAGTTTTATCAAAATCTACAAGTGATTATGATCGTGGAGATAAATTTTATAAGTATCGTCAAATTCCTACATTACAAGAATACGTTTTGATTCACCAAGATAAAATGGTTGTTGAAATATTCTTTAAACAACCAAGTAGTGATTTATGGAAAATTAGCAGATACGAAGGAGAAAGTGAAATCATTTATTTCGAATCCATAGATGTAAAAGTTAAAATGACCGATTTATTCTACAACACAAGATTGGATTAACACCAAGGCAGCTCGCATCTTTGTAGAGAAATAGTCCAAAAAAGTTTCATTCTAAATTCTTATCTTTATTAACGTGTCTTCCGCACCCCTGTTGTAGAAATAAAATAATTAGTTATAACTTGGCCTAATGGAAAGTGCAACAAATTATAGAAGTAAGTCAATCGATCACTTAGGCTTAGTAGCAGGGATTGCAAGAGAA
>Ga0209187_1001774_pt1 | contig 23343 bp, 27 predicted proteins | sample BantaG_FD_187430 | JGI IMG/M metagenome (GOLD analysis project Ga0209187, IMG submission 187430) | Marine algal microbial communities from Bantry Bay, Ireland - BantryBay_4 metaG (SPAdes) (version 2) | ecosystem: Host-associated > Algae > Red algae > Unclassified | place: Bantry Bay, Ireland...
GCTGGAAGGACAAGCGGGAGAGAACAGCGTGAAAGTAGACAATACGGGATTGACGGGCGGCATCATCTACTACCAGTTGGAGGCAGGTGAGCAGACGGCAACAAGACATATGATTGTGATTGAGTAATCATTTTGGTTTATGAAATTAAGGGGACGCGTTAACTCGTGTCCCCTTTTTCTATTTGAGGAGATCTTAGATTTAATAGCTAGGAGTACTTAGAGACTATGAACCTAGAAGAAATATGGTAGGTAATTTACCAATCTTAGGTAGTTGATTTTTCCATTTGCGGATAGGTTGCGATCGGATCATTTCATGCTTGCCAGTAATATCACTAGCAATGCATAAAATGATATCAGAATTTATCGTATCGATCATAAATTTTAGCAGCCTGTCATTTCTATAGGGTGTCTCTATGAAAATATGAGTAAGATTTGATGTTTTAATTGACTGAACAATCGCTTTGAGTTTCTTTCTCAATTCAGGCTCCTTGATAGGTAGATATCCATGGAAAAAAAAATTTTGGCCATTTAAACCGCTTGCAGCTAGTGAAAGCAGAATAGAAGAAGGGCCCACTAAAGGCTTGACAATACAATTAAGCCGATGCGCTAAGCTTATGACTGTGGCACCAGGGTCTGCTACTCCTGGCATACCGGATTCACTAATAATGCCAAAAGAAATCCCCTTTGAAATAAAGTGCTTAACTTCTTGAAGATGAGAATTGTGTTTTTTGTCAATTTCAATGATAGTCAGGTCTTGGATAGCATAAGGGGGCTGAGTGAGCTTGAGGTACCTACGTGCAGTCCTTGTTCTTTCCACTACAAAATGACGTAACCCATGAATTACTGAAACTGTGGATTCTGGAATAGTCTTGATAAGATCTTCAGAAATAATTGTGGGTATCAAATAAACTGTGACTGAGATAATTATAATTTTAAATGCGAAATTAGAAATATGAATACGAACAGAGCTACATATAAAGTCAAGATAGATCATTTTGAGGGACCATTCGATTTACTTTTATATTTTATCAGAAGAGATGAGTTGGATATATATGACATTGATATTTCCAAGATCACTGAAGAATTCTTGGCCTATATTAAGAAATTGGAAAAACTAGATCTTGATGTAGCTTCTGAGTTTATACTTGTTGCAGCGACATTGATGAGAATCAAGTCCAAAATGTTGATACCTAGAAAAGAGCTGGACGAAGAAGGTAATGAGGTGGATCCTAGAGAAGAGTTGGTTAAGAGGCTTTTGGAATACAAGCAATATAAGGACGTAATCCAAGATTTCAAGGATCTAGAAAAACACAGAGCAGAGAAAATATTGAGAGGTAACACTAGTAGTGAAATAAAGGTACTAGCTTCCCAAGTGTTAGATGATGTGGAATTAGAAACGTTAACTACTTACAAACTTTTCAAAGCCTTTAGAAGTGTCTTGGAAAGATATAAGAACAGGGAAGATAAGTATGTGCATCAGATTGTGAAATATCCATATACCATGAAGGATCAATCTGCTTTTCTCCGTAGTCAACTAGCGGATGGTAAAGATTATGACTTTGTTCAGATATTCGCCAAGCTTGATAATAGGATGCATGCCATAGTTACATTTTTAGCGTTACTCGAACTTGTGAATGCTCAAGTTATCACACTATTCGATGACAGTTCCCATGCTAACAGCTTCTACTTGCGAATTGCTCAGAATTCTGATTATTCGGAGCAGTAGGAAAAAGCTGTTGATGGGTAAAATTCAATATAGATTTCTTCCTGACGATAAAGATGCCATAGTTCTGTTTGTCAGATATTCATGAGCCAAATATTATTCTGAATTGTATTTTCTATATAAGGTAGCAGATAGATCACATAAATAGAAATTGCTATGCTCTGATATTGTCCACATTACCGTATCTTTGCAGCAAATTTCAACACCAAATCAATCACGAATATGGCTAATATAGGTCAAATCAAGCAAGTCATCGGTCCAGTTGTGGATGTTAGCTTTTCTGGAGAAAGTTCTTCACTTCCTGATATTCTGAATGCACTTGAAGTGAAAAAGGAAAATGGAGAAACTCTTATTCTTGAAGTACAAAGACACTTGGGAGAGGATAGCGTTAGAACTATCTCTATGGATTCAACGGAGGGATTGACCAGAGGCTTACAGGTCGTAGACAAGGGTCAGGCAATAGCAATGCCTACAGGTGATGCAATCAAAGGTCGTTTGTTTAATGTGGTAGGTGATGCAATTGATGGAATAGGCGCTGTCGATAAAACAAAAAATTCATCTTCTATCCATAGAAAGCCACCTTTGTTTGAGGATTTGTCTACAGAGACAGAAGTTTTATTTACTGGTATTAAAGTTATTGATCTTATTGAGCCTTACTCTAAAGGGGGTAAGATTGGGTTATTTGGTGGAGCAGGAGTAGGTAAGACTGTTTTGATCCAAGAACTTATCAATAATATAGCCAAGGGGTATGACGGGATTTCGGTTTTTGCTGGAGTAGGAGAAAGAACCAGAGAAGGGAATGACCTTTTGAGAGAGATGTTGGAATCTGGAATCATAGATTATGGAGAAGACTTTTTGCACTCGATGGAAGAAGGTGGATGGGATCTTTCTAAAGTAGATATAAAGCAACTTGAAAATTCCAAAGCGACTTTCGTTTTTGGTCAGATGAACGAGCCACCTGGAGCAAGAGCAAGAGTGGCACTTTCTGGCCTTACCCTTGCAGAATATTTTAGAGATGGAGACTTAAATGATCCTACGGGAGGAAAGGATATCTTATTTTTTATTGATAACATCTTTAGATTTACGCAGGCAGGTTCAGAGGTATCTGCCTTATTAGGTAGAATGCCTTCTGCAGTAGGATATCAGCCGACGCTGGCTACAGAGATGGGGGTCATGCAAGAGAGAATTACCTCAACAAAACGTGGTTCCATCACGTCAGTCCAAGCGGTATATGTACCTGCAGATGATTTGACGGATCCAGCACCTGCGACTACTTTCGCTCACTTGGATGCGACTACAGTATTGAATAGAAAATTGGCTTCATTGGGAATATATCCTGCGGTGGATCCACTTGATTCCACTTCAAGAATTCTAGAAAGAAGTATTGTAGGTGATGAGCATTATGACACAGCTCAAAAAGTCATCAATATTCTTCAGAGGTATAAAGAATTACAAGATATCATAGCCATACTCGGTATGGAGGAGTTATCTGAAGAAGATAAGCAGATTGTTCACAGAGCGAGAAGGGTACAGAGATTTTTGTCTCAGCCATTCCATGTTGCTGAGCAATTTACAGGGCTCCCGGGGGTTTTAGTTCCGATAGAAGAGACAATAAGAGGATTCAATATGATCATGGATGGAGAAGTAGATGAGTATCCTGAAGCGGCATTCAATTTGGTTGGGAATATTGATGAAGCAATAGCCAAAGGCAAGAAAATATTGGCTGAAGCTTAATTACATTTATAAGCAAATAATTATGCAGTTAATAGCTCTCACACCGGATAAGGAACTATATAATGGTAAAATTTCTTCAGTGAAGGTGCCAGGTATCAATGGACAATTTGAAATTCTAAATGGTCATGCACCCATAGTGGCAGCTTTATCCAAAGGTGAAGTGAGGATCCTCGATGAATCTGGTAAGAGAATCACCTTTAATATCATTAAAGGATTCATCGAAGTAATCAATAATGAGGTGTCATTATTGATACAAGCAATGAGTAAAGAATAATTTTCTTTTTAAAAAAAATATTGAAGCCTCTGATAATCAGGGGCTTTTTTTATGTAGTATTCCTATCTTTAATAGAATTGAGTTGTATAACCAACCTACGATATGAATGATAGAATAGACTTCATTCTTAAAAAATGTCAATTTGCTTTATTGCAGCATACGGACAGCGAAGATATCAGTTCGTTGGCTGTTGCACTTATTTTCATAGTCCTAATGGTAATGATTGCAGTCGCAGCCGTAACGATCAAGTACGGATCACAGACTAGGTATTTAATATTTACAGTAGTTACAATATTCCTATTTTTATTCTACAGACTGAAAATGTCCAAGGCAGCAACTGCCAATAAATTACTGGCATTATATTCCTCCATAGATCCTAATTCCAAGATGGAGTATGGTAAAGCCCTCAGTCTATATCTTGTTTCGGGTTTTGAATTGAAAATCACAAGAACTAAAGTGGTAATGTTATTCTACACAATTCTTACACCTCTATTCATGGTGTCGGTTTCTGACTTCTTATATGGTGTCATGACGGATAAGCAACTCCTTGTATCCCTATTGATCAGTTTACCATTTAGCTGGCTGCTGTGGCGCTGGTGTTTCAGTGAGGACTTGAATAATTTCACTTTACTTAAAGAAGAGCATGAGAAATATCTGAAAGAGATATCATGATTTTTCAGAGAGCCATTCATCGATTTCTTCGACTTCAGTACCAGTCGTCTTTTTAATGATTTGACCGAGCTGGGATTTCGCTTTTTGCTTGACCTCAGTGTTCACATAACTTGCTATGGTGACGAGGCTGATACTCAGAACAGCGATGTCATCAGTCATACCTATGAAAGGCGTCAAGTCTGGTATCGCGTCTATGGGGCTGATGAGATAGGCAATGGCACCTATGATGGCTTTCTTGGCCCATCTGGGTACTTCTTCCCTTCTGTAGGCATAAAAGAGTAACAAAACCATATAAATGATTTTGGTAGAACCTTTTACTGCAAACTTCAGGCAATAATCCAGAACTTTCTTAAGCTTGAATTCTTCCATTGTCTTAATAAAGGAAAATGTAATCAAGAAAGTTTCCAGCTATTTAGAATGGTTTACATTTTAACCGTAACAATGAATTAGAGCATAAGTTAATTTCTCTATAGTGGAAGGTGAATCGTGTAGCGCAATTATATCCTGAGGCGTGCTTTTAGATAGCCTTTCTGTAAGCTCCTCTTTACTGACTCTCACATCAAAATCTCCAGGCATCACAGACCATAGAATTAATTCATACTTTTCCTTGAGATGAAAAAACTGATATGGCTTCAATCTGCCATAGGGTGGTCTGAAATTATTTGAATTGCTGATTTCCGCTCCCTGAGTGGCATTTAATATGTAAGACTTAGTAGCAGTACGCCAACCAGAAATGTGATGGTAGCCATGATTAGCAAGTAGATGACCTCTAGCTCTTATTTCCATACCTAGTTCTGGATAGATAGATAGTTGGCAGCCTAGACAAAAGAAGGTAGCCTTACGATTAAGCTCATCAAGCAGATCAAGAAGTAGAGGAGTGGATTCAGGATGGGGCCCATCATCAAAGGTCAGATGCAACCGAGGGTCAGACACTGAGGACCAGGTAATATTTGTAAAGATGTTTTGGAAAAACAAGGGCACTCTCTGGAAGTACATCGGAGCTTATCTCATTCTGGGTCTTCTCCTCTTGCTCTTACCTCCACCTTGTCTCATCATGCGCATACCATCCTTACCCATGGATCTCGCTGCTTTCATCTGAGATTTATTACTGGTCAAAGCTTTTTCAAAATAGTTCAACTGACTCTTTATTTCTCCTTGTGTGACATTCAGTTTTTGAGCTTCTTTGAAGTAATTCGTAGCAGCTGTCCAGTTTCCTTTGGAACCTTTGATGTTAGCTAGTTGCATCAAGACCATTGCTCTTTCATTATCAGAAGGTAATTTGAGGTCCAAGGCCATATTGAAATGACCTTCAGCTGCTTTTTGATCATTCTTACCAGCAGCTACAGAGCCTTTCATGATATAGTAGAAAGCCTTGTTAGTCACATACAATAGGTTTGGGAATTTTGTGAGGTTCAGTCTGGCATCTGCAGCCTCAAAATCTGACTCTTGAACTAGCGCAGCAGCCGATTGCACGGTTCCTAGAAAAATGTAACTGGCCAGCATGATAAACCCCATTAACCAGAAAGGAAATGAATACCAGAATCCTAGGGTGCTCGTCAATATGGCCCCTCCGATGAAGCCAATGGCAATCAATGCAAATTTTAAATATATATTGATACTGAACATAGACGCTGCTTTGTGTTATACAAACATAACAAATTAGCTGCTAGCTAGTTTTAAGAAAGTCTTTATCACTGACAATCATCAAGTTATCCTTGATCTCTAGCGTTGTCATATCGGGAAAAGCAGCTTCCATAATAGGAGAAAATGTAACGTTTTCCTGTTTATGCTCTTTTGTTATATTAAGTCTATTGTAGAGTAGCAAACCATCCGCCTTCAAATGTCCTTTGAGTAAGGAAATGAATGATTCGCTTTGGAATTTCAAAGGAATGTCACCACTCTGAAAAATATCCATGATAATCAGGTCATACTGTTCCGCATCCGTATTTAAGAACTCCATTGCTTCAGACGGAATGACTTCGACAAACGAATCTATTGTATCCAAGGTATATTTAGAACATAGTCTACAAATTTCTGGATCTACCTCTATGGCCGTATAGTCCATCTGTTGATCATATTTCTTTTCCAGAAGTAAAATGACGGAACCCAATCCCAAACCCAAAACCAAAACTCTCTTATTGGAAAATTTCAGCCAATTCAGTTTTTTGAAAGTCTGGTCAAAATTAATGTACTTATCATCAAAAGAATATATCGCATCCTCTGTCACGAGCTGATGCCGACCCTCCACAAGTAAGACTTCAAGGTATGGATTGTAATAGGAACTGGTTTGTTCCAAGGATAATTCTTTGAAATGGCTCAGCCATCTTTTCCAGAATGGATGTTGCATCAGCAGCTGATCATTCCCAAGTCCGGTAACTGGAACTGTTATGGAAAATGTATTCCATGATGACTTTATCCTCCTTGGATAGTTCAATTTTTCTCCTGGCCATTACCACTTCGGCAGTTTCCATTGCTTTCTTGATGTCATAGGTTTTGAATCCACCAGGTCCGCCCCAGTAGAAGGAGGGTACAAAATTTCGAGGATAGCCAGAGCCAAAGAGATTGACAGAGACGCCTATCGTCGTACCAGTATTCAGCATGGTATTAATGCCGGTTTTACTATGATCACCCATTATCAAACCACAAAACTGCAAGCCTGTTTTCTCGAAAGACTCGGTACCATAATCCCACAACTTCACTTCGGCATAGTTGTTTTTCAGATTACTACAATTAGTATCGGCGCCCAGGTTGCACCATTCCCCCACATAACTGTTACCCAGATATCCATCATGGCCTTTATTGCAATAGCCTTGGAAGACGACATTGGAAACTTCACCACCGACTTTGGCATAGGGACCCAGGGTAGAGTCTTTATAAACTTTAGCACCCATTTTCAAAACAGAATTTTCATTCATGCCGAACGGGCCTCGTATGTGGCTGCCTTCCATTACAAGAGCATTCTTGCCTATGTAAATAGGCCCATCAGTTGCATTCAAAGTAGAACATAAGACACTTGCCCCCTCTTCTATGAAAATATTATCTGCCTCTATAGGATGACAGTGATATGGAATCATAGCCGACTTCTTTCTATAAGTCAGAATCTTATAATCTTTCTTGATCTCTTTTCCATTCTGCGAGAAAACATCTACAGGTCTGGAAATAAGATGAATGTACTTATCTTCCTTTCCAATATCTACACCATCCAGTGCATCCAGATCTTGATTCTCTATCAGTTTGTCAAACTGTGCTTTATTCAGTCTAGCTGCGATTAGTACATTATCATACAACAAGGATTCATTCAGTTCCAACTGTGTAATGAGGTCTTCCATATTGTCATTGGGTAGCAGTCTGGAATTAATGACCAGATTGTTATCCTCTATGTTAATGGGGAATTTTCCAGCTAAATAGTCTTGAGTAATATAGCTGATCTTGCAAGGCACTCGGTGCCTCCATTTCTCACTGATGGTCAGTATCCCCACTCTTATTTCTGAGATAGGCCTGGTATAGGTGATAGGCAATAAGGCTTGCCAGTTATCATCATCAAATAATATTATGTTTTCCATTCTGACAGTTAGAAAGGTATAGGCCAAAAAAAAGCCCCTTTGGTAAGGGGCTTCGGTATATTTCTATGATTCTTTATTCTCTTTGTTTTCAGCTTCTGCTTCAGCAGCTTCTGTTGCTGGCGGATTCTTTTTGGCGAATTTTGCAAACTTCTTGTTGAACTTGTCGATTCTTCCTGCTGTATCGACAAAGGTCATCTTACCAGTGAAGAAAGGATGTGATGCTGAAGATATCTCCAACTTGATCAACGGATATTCATTACCATCTTCCCATGTGATGGTATCTTTTGTATCAGCAGCAGATTTACCTAACCATGATTTATCTACGGAGAAGTCCTGAAAGACTACTTTTCTATATGATTCTGGGTGAATTCCTTTTTTCATTTCTATTCTAATTTAATTCGGGATGCAAAAATACATCAAAATCCTTTGTATATAAAGATATGAAAGAAGATTTAAACTAGAAAAAGGCGTCTTTGAAATGCTCTAACTCCTTTATTTTCAGATTTTTATCCAAAATAATGGAAATGATGTCAAATCTTATCTCCCATTCATGACCTATCTTCTCCATATATCGTTGTGCTGCATCCATTATTAAAGCCTCTTTTGTTGCAGTTACAGCTTCTTATGGTCTCTTGTAAAAGGCGTATGACAAGGCCTTAACTTCTACAAATACTAGTATTTCTCCCTCTTTTGCTATAAGGTCGATTTCAGCTCTGCTGAATCTCCAGTTTTTCTCCAGTAGAGCATATCCTTCTTTTTTCAAATACTCCGATGCTATCTTTTCACCTTTATCGCCGATTTCTTTGGTAGTGGCCATAGCTGGATACAATTAGTGTTATTTTTGAAATAGTAAAAATCAATATACTTAAAATATGATGGATCAATTGATTACAAGATTTCCTAGCCAATTAATGGAGGCCTTGGCTATAGCAGATGCAGCCAAGATCCTCCCTCATGATGCACCCATAAATAAGGTCTACGTAGCCGGGCTGGGAGGTTCCGGAATAGGCGCTGATTACGTGAAAGAATTTATCAGAGAGGAATCATCGATTCCATACCTTGTAGGCAAAGGCTACGAGATCCCTGCCTATGTAGACGCCAATACCCTTGCCATCTGCTCTTCTTATTCTGGAAATACTGAAGAAACACTGAACGCTTTTTATCAGATTATCGAACGCGGCAGTAAAGTTGTGGTCGTTTCTTCTGGCGGCACCCTGATCAAGGAAGCAAAATCCAGAGGTTTGGATTACATACAGGTACCTGATGACTGGCCTTCTCCCAGAGCCTGTTTAGGATATTCCATAGTGCAGCAACTTCAGATAGTACATGCCTTGGGATTTATTGATGGGTCGTTCAAGCATCAAATCAAATCAGCAGCGGATCTGATTAATTTTGATCAGGATGCCATCAAGGCATCAGCAGAAAAAGTGGCTAAGCGCCTCCAGAATAAAGTACCGATAATCTACACAACAGATAGGACTGAAGCTGTGGCGGTAAGGCTGCGACAACAGATTAATGAGAACTCCAAGATGCTGTGCTGGCACCATGTGATTCCGGAGATGAATCATAACGAACTGGTAGGCTGGACAGAAAAGCATCCAGACAAAGCAGTCATTTATCTAAGAAATTCAGATGACTTTAAACGTAATCAAGTCAGGATAGAAATTAATCAGACTATCTTGGAAAAATACACGGATACGTTGATAGAGATATATTCCAAAGGAAATAATCTCATAGAGAAATGTTTTTACTTGACACATTTGGGTGATTGGATATCTTGGTATCTATCGGAGATAAATGGTGTAGACGCCGTGGAAATTTCCGTGATAGATTTTCTTAAAAGTGAATTAGCAAAAGTTTAAAAGAATAAAATGTACGAATTATGAGGCTGCTATTATTTCTTCTGATATTTTTTCTTTTTTCCTGTGAGACTACTGATAATAAGACTGCAAAAATGTATCCCTCAGATTACCTTTTTGCCCAGCGATCCTTTCCCTCAGGTAAGTTAGATGTCAAAGCCTATAGAGCAGCTGTGCAAGCAAGAACTGAATATCAGACCAGCACTAAAAGTTTTGACAAGCCATGGCAGGAACAGGGACCTACTAATCTTACGGGTAGGGTAGTGGACATTGAGATGCCTTATGATGATACTAATACAATCTATGTAGCCGCTGCTTCAGGTGGTATTTTCAAGTCCACTGATCTAGGAGATAACTGGACAGCCATATTCGATGATAATGAAAGTCTGTCCATAGGTGATATGGCTATTGATAAGACAAATACGAATCTCATCTATGTGGGGACTGGAGAATCGAATGCGGGCGGGGGCTCATTGGCTTATGATGGCAATGGAGTCTACGTGTCGGAAGATGGTGGAGAGACTTGGGCACAAAAGGGATTGGAGGATGTGGGAAGCATAGGGCGAATAGTCATTGATCCTCAAGATTCTGATAAGGTATTTGTTGCTGGAATGGGAACTTTGTTTGCCAATAATGTTGAGAGAGGTGTCTACAGAACCGGTGATGGTGGAGAGACTTGGGAGCAGGTTTTATTCTTGTCGGATTCTACGGGAGCTATCGACTTGGCCATACATCCTACTGATGGTAACATAGTCTATGCAGCAATGTGGGAACGGATCAGGAGGCCTTATGATAGATCTTATGGGGGTGTAACTTCTGGAATATATAAGAGCATTGATGGAGGAGATAATTGGACTGAATTAACAGTGGGACTGCCTAGTAATCCTGAAGTTAAGGGCAGGATTGGCTTAGCTATTTCTGAATCAGCTCCTGATATTCTATATGCCTATTATGCTGAAAGTGATGGCCCCATAAGTGGAATATATAGATCTGATGACGGTGGAGAAACTTGGAATTCGAAAAGCATTGCAGGTATTACTAATGTTGGATTTACTTGGTGGTTCGGAAAAGTGTTTGTCAATCCGACTGATCCGGATGATGTCTTCATTACGAGCCTGACGATGCATCGTTCCAGAGACGGAGGAGACTCATGGATAGAAATTTTTGAGAATGCCCACGTGGATCATCATGCTTCATTCATACATCCATCTGATCCTTTTATTATCCTAAATGGAAATGATGGCGGAATCTATAAGAATTCTTTACCTACTTCTGCGCAATTGGGTGATAACTTGACGGGATATTCTAATTATCAGTTCTATACTTGTGAAGTTAATCCCCATGACCCTACAATACTGCTAGGAGGCGCACAAGATAATGGAACCTTGATAAATCGGGGTGCAGCTGATACTTGGGAGAGAATATTTGGAGGAGATGGATTCCGAGTAATAGTAGATCCGAAAGATGAAAATACTATTTACTTGGAGTTTCAGCGTGGCAATATATATCGAACTAACGATGGAGGTCAGTCATTTAATGAATCTGTAACAGGGCTATATGGGAATGCAAATTGGAATAATCCCATCGCCATGGATCCTGACGATTCCTCCATACTCTATACAGGAAGACAAAGATTATTTAAGAGCAGTAATGGGGCAGCGAGTTGGACAGTCATTTCTGAAAGCATGGTTAATTCTGATAACCCTACAGGTGTGATCACCTATGGAACCATTACCACTATAGACGTTTCTGATCATGATAGTCAGGTGATATATGCAGGAACAGATGATGGGAATGTATGGGTGACTAGAGATGGTGGTTTGAATTACAGCAATATATCAGCGACCTTGCCTGAGAGGTGGATAACAGCTGTTGCTCATGATCCGTGGCTGGCTTCAGGCGTTTTCGTTACAGTGTCTGGTTTCAGATTCGGAGAGTCGTCAGCACAGGTTTTCTATTCTGCTGACTATGGTAATACTTGGAGATCTATCGGAGAGAACCTACCAGACGTACCTGTCAATGATATAGTAGTGGATGACCAGATATTTGGAAAAATATATGTGGCCACGGACATAGGTGTTTTTCAGGGAGAGAATCGTGGAGACTCGTGGATGCTACTGGGGACAGACATGCCTATCGTGCCAGTGACGGATTTGGATCTGGATAGTGCTTCCAGAACTCTGGCGGCAGCGACTTATGGCAAAGGGATGTACACTTATATTCTTCCTGCTGAGCCAAGTTACATCAGCTCTTTAGAAGAAAACGCTTTGAAAGTTTGGCCTAATCCAGCTAATTATACGATTAACATATCAGATGCTGAAGGTGCTGCTTATGTGATTATCGATAGTGCGGGAAAGATAGTGATGAGTGGAAAAGTTAGTTCTTCAAAAATATCCATAGATGGACTAGTGAGTGGTGTTTATCTTGTCAAAACAGAAGGAGGTAGTACTGCTCAATTTATGAAGCAGTAGTAAAATTAGTTTTGATACTTTCTAAGTATGGTAAGCATATCAGAGGTCTTGACTCTGGAGAATTTATTATTTTCCATCATTGAAATGAATTCATCTATCATTGTACTGGAAAATCCAAGTTTGAAGCCATAGTGATGGACTAGTTCTTTTTCTTCCACAGTAATTATAGTATCGATTTTCATCAAGAAAAGCATATAATAAATGATTGTCATCCTATCTTCTTCACTGGTAGGAATTTCAAGATTAACTGGTGCAGGAGTATTGATCATTTGTTCTACTTTCTGATCTTGAATATGCAAATGTTGACCTACTTTGAGAATATAACTGAACTCAAATTCATCAAAGTAATTATCAGCTCTGGAAAGTTGGATCAATACAGCAAGTACTTCTTCTGAGTTCATCTTCATCTGTCTTGTTATGGCAAAGTGTATTTAATGAAGAACTAAATCATAACCTTTTCTAAGATACCGTCTAAAATTAAGCCAAAAAGCCAATATCAAATACAATAGAAGAGGTGAGCCAAACACTACAAATGACGTATACATAAAATACAGTCTTACTCTAGAGCTCGCAATACCCATTTTTTCTCCCAGATAACTGCAAACGCCAAAAAAAGAGCGCTCCACGATGTTTCTATATAAGTCAATCACCATTACAAAGTAATGAAGACGAGGGAGTAAAACAAATAAATCAGCTTATCTACTGAACTGCGTAACCTTTAGAGTTTCTGCTGGCGCTGATAATGCTGGCTTCTTCTTCGTGAACAATAACACTTTCAATCTCTTGTTCTACCTCGGGATTGGCTGCATATATTTTCTCTACGCATATGCCAAAGCCGCTAAAGCCGAATACGAAAATGATAGCTAAAAAGATTAATTCTTTTATTCCAAGAGACAAATCAGACATATCGTCTTGGGCAATACTGATAGAATCAGTTGCATCAGAAATTTGAGTCATAAATCGAAATTTGGGTTTCGGTCACCTTCCGAAAAGATGATGACTCAAAATTAATCTAAATAAAAATGGTATGTAACAAATTATATATTTCTTTATTATGTAAAATACTCAATGTCAAATATATATGTTATTTATTTATATGTAATTGACTATTTTTTAGTGGCATTCAGAGAAAATACCAAGGGTATGTTGATACCATTATCTTGGAAAATATATTCGCTTTCTGCTCTCGGCTCCTCTTTGGTAAAGAAATTATATGGTGAATAATCATATTCTTTGAAAGTCGTGATTTCCAGACCATTATGGAGCAAAGCAGATAATAGATCGCCTAGCGAGTGCTGCCAGAAGTATTCCTTCAGACCGATTTTAGCTTCTTTATCAGCATATGTACCCTCTTCCTCCTCTACATAAGGTTCTCCATTATTAAAATACCTATAACTGACCTTCTTTGTGTCCCAGTCATACATGTACATCATAGGGTGAAATTCCGTAATGTGCAAAAGGCCACCCGGCTTGAGCCTTGATACTAATTGCGCCGCCCATCTTTTCAGATCTGGTAGCCAGCCTATTACGCCATATGAGGTGAATACGAGGTCATAAGTATCTTGTAGAGTCTTATCAAGCTCGTAGACATTGCAAGTATGGAAAGAAGCATCCAACCCTAGCTGAGTATTAAGATCTCGCGCCGTATCTATGGCCAACGGAGAAAGATCTATCCCTGTACACTGTGCCCCCATCCTCTGCATGGACAAAGTATCTTGACCAAAATGACATTGACTGTGCATTACCTTGAGGCCTTTGAGTTCCGGTAGTTGCTCAAGCTCTATTTTCTGTAGCGTATTTTTTCCTGCCATGAACCCAGCTAGATCATAAAAGGCACTTTTGACATGGACTCTGGTTTTGGCATCCCACAAGGCCTGATTGGCTTTAAAGTATTCATGTTCTTTCTGCATAATGTACCTTTGTACTTAAAATTAATACAATGGCTGACGAGAAGAAAAGTGCTCCTAAAAAAAATCAAATGAATATCGAGCTACCAGAAGAAGTGGCAGAAGGCGTTTATGCCAATCTTGCTATCATCTCACATTCGCAATCTGAATTTGTGGTGGACTTCATAAGACTGGTACCTAATGTTCCTAAAGCTAAGGTCAAGTCCAGAGTGATATTGACACCACAGCATGCTAAGCGATTACTAGGAGCTTTGCAGGATAACGTTGTAAAGTTTGAGAAGCAATTCGGACCTATACAAGTGGGTAAGCAGAATCCTTACCCTCCGATGAATTTTACACCGACCGCACAGGCCTAGTAGAATAGTAATTATTTGTAAGGAATCAGTACACCAGAGCTGAATCAAGAGTGTAGTTTACTCATGTTAAGCTAGCCACAAATTTGCTTGTCAAAACTTGGATAGTCCATTTTTATAAATGCCTGACCCTAGATTTTGGGACATTGTTTTCTCTAGGCTTTAAAGACCTTACGATTTATTCTATCATCAAGTTTTAGGTTGTATGTGAGACTCTTCTCCATTTGGTGTATAAATTACTTCTCTATATAGAAATATCTGTCATTGCAAGAAATTTCAAAAGCCCATTAACTTGAAGATTTTCTCATGAAATCGCCACACTGCCTAGGTATTTTATAGAAGAACTGGGATCTCTGAATCTCATTCCTATTAATAAGATATTATTAATATGGGTTCGATTACTTGAGTATAAGATGTAAAGATTTTGGGTTCAGCATTTGAACTACGGAATCCATTTCTAAATTACGAATAGAAAAAATTTAATCTTTAATAAGAGTCTAACATCAATTGATATCTTAAGTCATTAATAGTAGCTTTAGGTCTGCACGCTAGCAATGTGAATAAACTATTAAAGTTACAACCTGGCATAGTTACTTGTCTTAGTTTGTTTGACTGCGTTGATTTGTTGATTCTTTAAGTTAAAGTTACATGTTTTCTTAAGCTATATGGGGACTCGACAAGCAAATAAAAAACAGCCTCTGAGATTTCAGAGACTGTTTTTTGAAAAGTTGACTAGACTTTTCGACCTTAAATATTCTATCTTATAGAGTTGACTAGACTCGACCTTTATGTTTTTTTATTGTTTACTCAACTGTAACGGTAGTTGAATGCATTTGGCTCTGTCCTTCCAGGATGAAACCTAACTGGTATGTTCCAGTACCGAATAAGTTCTTGTTGATCTTCACGCTGTCACTCATGACTGGTAGTGAAAATTCCAAGTTTCCTTCTGCATCGAAAATCTGTATGACTGAGATGTTGTCATTAGTTGTAAAATTTAAGTTTTCAGTAGTTGCGTCATAATTAGCTGTTGTAAATATCGCAGAAGTTTTGACAGTCACAACTTTCACATCACCAGAAGAGATTAAAGTCTCAGGAGTTGTTGTTGCAAATGCACTTGTGAAAGTGATTGTAAGAACTGCGATGATTGTGATTAAATTTTTCATTGTTTATTGTTTGTACTTATAAGACATTAATTCAAATTTGTACACTCAGCTCACGCCACTACAGGGAGCCTTACAAATCTTACTAAGGCACTACACTTTCTCATAATACTTGTTGTACTGTAAAGTAGTTGTCAGTTCTATATGCCGAGATAACAAAAGAAAAAGAGGCTTAGGATAAGTATCCTAGCCTCTTTTCTATTTAAGTCTCTTGCTCTCTTTTAATTTATTCGATTTACTTGGACATTATCATGTCATAGGCATATCTCAGAAACAAAAAATTAAGCTGTCTTTAATTCTTCTTGTTCATTGTTGACTAAAGACAACTGTGATATCAGATCGAAAGTAGTTAATATGCCGACCAGCTTTTCTCCATCGACCACAGGTATGGCATGAAACAGGTTCTCTTTGAAAATTTCTATTGCAACACTTATTCGATCTGAGCTTTGAAGTTTGGCAATTCCTTTCGTCATGATATCATTAACAGTAAAAGCGCTTAGCCTCAAGTTCTCAATTTGCTTATCTACTTCTGACTCGGTAAAACCCTTCTGAAAGAACAGGTAGTCAGACTTGCTGACGATTCCAACTAATTCATTATTATGCACAATGGGAATGTGATGAATGCGATTCTCCCTAAAAACATTATGAACCGCTAAGACAGAATCTGACGGTGCGAGACAGATGGGATTTCTAGTCATAATACTTGAAATAGGCTGTAGTGTATCCATTGTTTGATAATTTTAGTAAAGTAAATTCAATTAATTTTCAATCTCTGTTTCATTATTCAAACAATAAACAAGAAAAAAAGTTCAGCTGATTTTCCTTAACATAACTTCCTAAGCTGACTTTGATAAATCACCTCTATAGACAGTTAAGTACTAGACGAAAAGGCCTTCCCCTTGTGAGGGAAGGCCACACTAATATCGCCCTGCTACTAATGTACTTTATTGTCAGATGTGAATTTCATATAGTTCATCTATGAAGGCCTCCTTCAGTTTGCCAGAAGCATCCAGAATCATATCGAAATCATGTGGGAAGGATCTCGGTATATTTTTCAGTCGGTTATGATCTTTATCACATACTGCTCTTCTATCTCCTGTGAAAGTGCTTGCCCAGTCTTCAAAGTAGGCTTCTACTACTAAGGGCCTTGAGCTTCTGAGTGCTGAGTTTGTCAGGTCTATTAGCTTAAGTTGTCCATTTACTTGAGTGCTTTTCTGTCTGTGTATCTCGGTTACATAGGCTCTGACTTTTTTGAATTTATCAACCTTGATCTTATTTCCTGAACTGTCTTTCAGTACTTTGCCTTTGGGCCCTTTTTTATAAGTCCAGCCATCTTTGACACGTTTCTCATCAGTATGTTCTCGTATGGATTCTCTTTCAGGACTGATTTGAATTTCAGACAACTCCAGTACAGCTTGGTAATCAGGTTCTATGTTTTCTGTCTTACCTAAGTAATGCTTTCTCCATCTGCTATCAGCCTTCGATAGATTCATACTGAGTAAATTCCTTTCTAGATCCTCTGGAACATATCCTAGACTTTTATTTTCTACGACCACTTGTATGTAGACTTTTCCCAGTTCTTTGGCCTCTAACATCAATAATCTTGAGTCACTATAATTCTCTTTGATAGCACCTGCTTTTTGTAATAGATCAAAAGCATTTCTTGCAAAAAACTTGTTGCCTTCGGTCTTGCTCATTTCCAGTAAGCTTTTTCCTTCTGCATGGTAGAAAGCTGCAGCACCATCTCTGGCGGTCGTCTTTATTGCATAGGCATCTACCATATCAAAATGACCCACGTAGCCGTCTTTACTTATCAGGGGTAGAAATGGTGCTATTCTATCCTGCCTCCGCTGAATCTTATCTGCTATAGTAAGGATCTCCTCCCATTTCTCGGGATTGCTCGGCCCGTTGAGATATGCAATATGATTGAGATCTTTTTGGTTGATCTTTAGGAAAGCTTCTTGCAGGCTTTGGATGTGTTTGGTTTTTTTATTCTTTTTTCCTGCTAACTTTTCTGTAGCATAAACGATCGCTCGATCATATTCTCCTCGCTCGACCATTTTCTCTAATTTTCTACAAGATCCTAAACTTGTGAAAAGGACTAAGGTGTAGAGTAACGTTTTCATAGTCTGAAATTTTATGGTGAGTAATAGGGTGTCCAATATAATGAGGGTTAAAAGTTCCCCGAGGTTACGCTTTGACGTTTATTTGAGCTAAGCTTAACCTTATGGTTATTACAATGTTATAACCGTCGAGCGGAGTTACAAGAATTTATAACTACTGATTCAGAGTTTCAGATACAAGAATCAGTCATGACAAGGAAGAGTTGTTGATAATTATGTCTGACTGATAGGACACGTACGTTGTTTGGCTCACCCTCTCTTAACAAGAGAAGGGACAGCTCTGCTCAGATGCTTGTACTGCTGCTAGTGGACTCGAAATTTCTTGTAGAATTGTTGATGAAGATTTGGAACGGGTCTTTGATCTTGTGAAACTTGCTGAGATGACAAGGGCGCTTAAAGATCCCTGGTCAGATCATCCACATTCTTAATAGCAGAAAAACGCCGCTTGATTTCAAATCTGGTAAACTCCTGATCAGCCTTAAAACCATAACCTAAACTTGTGTCACCTCTGCTCGGTTGAGATATCTTGACTAAACGGCTAGTATACACTTCCTCTCCTTCTTCATCCCACACGAGCTCGTCTGTCTCTAGTTTGTCTTTTTGCTTGTTGTAGAGGACGACATTCTTTTCTACATAGATTTTCTTTTCCTTATCCTTACGCAAGGCATAATCTGCTTCTAACCAACTGGTGACTTTTTTACTGGGACTTAAGAATTCTACAAGTAGGCCATCAGGAAATTCATCATAGGATTCTCCCTTGTGATAGTACCTTTTCATTTTCGGACTTATTATGCGGACTTTTACTACAGCAGAATCACTATAGGTGATGACGACATTGAGGGCAACTTCTTCTTGGTTTTTGGCGGAAGAAACAATTTTGTTTATGTCCTTCATATCAGTAGTGCAGGCTTGTGCAAGGCATGATAATAAAAGGACACCAGCTATGTGAATGATATGATTGTGGAATGCTAACTTCAAGCTGATCTCATTATCTTATGACTGTAACATCACCGGCATAAGGTAATATTACTCCGTCGATAAATAGAATTTTAGCATACCACACGTAAACGCCAGGATTGACAAAATTTGTTCTTGATGAGGATTGATCTCCAAATCTTCCGTCCCAACCCACTGACATCTCATTGTTACTGTCAAGCTCTATATCGTCAGCAGTAAAGATGATGTTACCCCATCTATCGAATATGTGAAATTCTCTGACCAGCTTGACCTGTGATCCAAAGCCTAATCTGAAAATATCATTTCTGTTACCGGGCGCATCACCTATGATAGTAGGGGCATAGATGGGCCTTATAACATTGGTGGTCACAACGACTTGGTCACTTGAGGTACAGCCATTCTCGTCAGTAATGATGACTGTAAAAGTCTGAGTTCCTTGTGCTGTAACTACAGGGTCAAAACAATCCAGCGTATCAGAACCCACACAATCCAATCCTGGATTAAGACATTCTGAAGTAGCAGGATTAGAATCACTGACCCATTCATAACTGACTGGTGAGCCTGGAGGATCAACTGTTGCACTCAAAACATCCTGTGCCCCGAGATCTAACTCTATGTCCATCCCTGCATTTACAAATACGGGTGGGAATTCCTCTATATTGACAACATTCGTATCGCGGCATCCTTTTATGTCTTGTACTATGACTGTATACTCACCAGCACCCAGACCAGAAATAGATGGGTTAGGCAAGAAAATATTTGGTGGATTAACAGGGCTCACATTATAGGTGAACTCTTCAGATCCTCCTACATTGACTTCATAAGAGATGACTGCTTCCTCTTCACCTGGACACAGAGCTGCCTCGATATTTGTTTCAAGTATTGGTGGATCAAAATCCTCACAACATGCACCGACTCTTACGTCAATGATTGTCGTTACCAAGCAGCCCCTAGAAGTTTCTACCGTTAGAATTGCTGATTTTTCACCGAATGAATCGTAAGATACTGGGTCAGGGTTTTGTTGGTTTGAGGTCTGAGGATTAGCTCCTTCTCCAAAATTCCAACTCCATGCGATTATAGGATCAGGGCCTGGTATAGAGAGGTCATTATAATTGACTAGTTTATCGCACGCAAGTGTATCACCGACAGGTATCGGAACGAAATCTGGTTCAGGCCCTTGAAAGGTACCTGTTCCACCGAACTCTATACTGAAGCCTCTGCCAGTTTCTGAAAAATTATTAACTAGTAAAGTATAAGATCTTCCAGCAACCATATCCAAGGCAGCCACAAAATTATCATCAGTTTGATTTCCCGGTTGTCCTGGAAGAGAACCCGCACAAACTGAACATCCTTGAAATTCATCAGTATCCGTAGACATTAATCCAAGTCCAGTGGGACCATGACAAATTTTATATACTTCAAAAGATGCACCCCCACAGGCACCACTCGCCATGCATCGCACCATTTCTTTTCCGTTACAATCGTCCAGTCCGCCCGGCAGTTCGAATACTGCAAAATCCAAGTCATCTGAATCTATATCCGGATTAATAAAGTTATTAGGCGTCAGAGTGAAAGACAAAGTTCCAGCATCCTTACAAGTCCATTTATACCATGCTGAGGATTGCTCAGCCGAAACGCATTCATCTTCAAAACCTAAAAGTTCATTTTGATTGGCACCGCTGGTATTTAGGAATTCAATTTTGAATGGACTTTTGTCACACAAGACAACAGCTTCTGCACAGTCAGATTCTGGACTGGGTATAGGAATAAAGCCATCTACACAAATTTGCATACTGCCAGGATCTTCCGATTCCATATATAGATAGTAGCGCTGACCAATAGTGAGACCAGTTATGGTGAATTCTGAAAGCTCTAAACTGCCACCAGGTGTACATTCTACATATTCTAAGCCTGAGCTTGCAGTACAACTTCCACTAAAAAGAACAGCTCTGGGTCTTATACATATGCCGTTAGGGAGACCACAATCTGTGGTTATCAATACACCTGGTTGCTCAGGGAAGAAAACAAACCAAATTCCGTTTTGGAAACTCTGCGAAACGCAATTAGCTGTTACTTGTGCCTGTAATGCCGCTGTAATTATAGCATCTGGAGTTGCCCCGACATTAGTAAATTCCATAGGTTGAGAACACCATTCGGTGGTTGTCGGAATAAAAGTAGCACCTAGACAATCATCATTAACGGGTTGTGCCCATAGACTGAAGGACAAGAAACTAAAGCAAAAGAATAAGGCTAATCTCATAAGTCTTAGGAGTGTTTTCTTACTGTTCTCTATTTACAGACAGCTAAAGTATGGTCTTTGCTGCTTGTACCCTTCAATATCTGAATTTATAACTGTTTGTTGCCTTGTATAATTGGTTTATTTGGACAAATGCACCCATTTTTAGGACATTTTTAAGGAAATCGTCTTATGCTTTACCTCGTACCTACTCCTATAGGCAATATGGAAGACATGACCTACCGGGCGGTTTCTGTCCTTAAGGCCGTTTCTGTGATTCTGGCAGAGGATACTAGAGTCACTGGTCGGTTGCTGAAGCGGTATGAAATAGTGACACCATTGAGCTCTTATCATAGTCATAATGAGCATGGGCGGCTGGAGGCGGTCATTGAGCGCTTGCAGAGTGGGGAGGATATGGCACTGGTGAGTGATGCGGGTTCTCCAGGTATTTCTGACCCTGGTTATTTATTAGTGCGGGCGGCTATTGCAGCGGGGGTGGAGTTGACTAGTTTGCCAGGCGCGACGGCGTTGATTCCAGCGGTGGTCATGTCAGGCATTCCTTGTGATAGATTCCATTTTGAAGGATTCTTGCCGCATAAGAAAGGTAAGCAAACGCGAATACAATATTTACTGAGTTTACAGAATCCTTTCATCCTGTATGAATCGCCATTCAGGGTCGTCAAGACCTTACAGAAGATCTTGGAATTGGGCGGTGAAGACAGGCCCGTCTGTGTGACAAGGGAGATCTCCAAGATCTATGAAGAAAATATCAGAGGCACTTTGTCAGAGGTGATCACAGAGCTGAGCGGCAGGCCGAGTATCAAAGGGGAAATTGTTATTGTGGTGGGAGTACAGTGAATTGCAACACATAATAGTTTTGGCACATTGAAATATAAGTTCCTGATTTTTAAAAATTCAATTTTTCAATCATGGATATTGAAATTGATTCCCTCAATTTACCAGAATTTGGTCTTACACATAAGGCAGGTAATTATGCTGATTTAGCTTATAGAAGTCTAAGCACTGAGTATAGTGTCGATGAGTTGCTATTTAAAGATGTAGAAATAAATATTTTGCTTGCAGGAATAGCTAAATCATAAGAGACAATCATTACGTATCTTGTAATAGACCTTAGTGATTATTCTGAGGATTATTTTTCGAATACAGAGAGAAACCGGAAGTCGGAATAAAATGGAGAGATCCTCCAGATTATCCTTTTTTTATGGAAATAGTTGATCGTAACTTAGATAGAGTTTTTAATAAGATGTATGATAAGATTGATTATTGAGTCTGATTTTTATATAATTCAATAAGTGGATAAATTGGAAAAAGAGAAATTGAGTCTGGTGGACAAACTAAATATCAAATATGGTCCTCTGGATGTGTATCAGAGAGTAGAAGCCTTGTATCAAGACTATAATGAAGGTGAGGTTATGTTGACTTCTTCCTTTGCTGCTACTTCAGCGTTTTTATTGAAAGTGTTTTCTGATGTAAATAGTAACCAGACCATCTATTTCATCGATACGGGCTACCATTTTGAAGAGACTATGATCTATAAGGATTACCTTACTAAGTTATATGATTTGAATGTGGTAGACATACGTGCAGAGGATACTGATCACAAATTGACTTCAGATAGTAAGATGTGGGAGGCAGATCCTAACCAGTGTTGTAATTTGAATAAAGTCAAACCACTGGATAGTCTCAAATCTAATTTCAAAATATGGGTCTCTGGGCTTATGAAGTGGCAAAGTGATTTCAGAACGAGTTTAAACTATTTCGAAAATAGAAATGATATATTGAAGTTCTACCCCTTGCTTGATATCGGTTATATGGAGCGGGATCAATTCATTATAGATCACCATCTACCTTTTCATCCACTTAAGTCCAAGGGTTATTCCTCGATAGGATGTAGTAATTGCACAGTGCCTGGAGAAGATAGATCCGGCAGGTGGAATAATTCTCCGAAGACAGAGTGTGGGTTGCATTTGTAGTCCGGGTAGAGGCCATTTTGAAAATTCGAATAGCTTAATAGAATTTGCTTATGAGAGTATTTATTCTTCTAATTTTCATATTAGCAGTTTCAATAAGTTGTAATCCAGAATCGAAAACTAAAAGTAGGGTCGTAGTTAAGTCACCGAAAAAATATGAGCTTCATAAGGCACCTGACTCCAAGCAAGTTTTAGGCTCTAAGTTGATTAGTGTGGAAAAAGCTATTTTCGGTTGTAAAAATGCCAAATGAATAGTGATAAGATATTTGCACTTGCCTTAGGATTAGAAACGCCATGGTATTTGAGTAATGTTGAGTTAG
>Ga0209187_1001775_pt1 | contig 23343 bp, 20 predicted proteins | sample BantaG_FD_187430 | JGI IMG/M metagenome (GOLD analysis project Ga0209187, IMG submission 187430) | Marine algal microbial communities from Bantry Bay, Ireland - BantryBay_4 metaG (SPAdes) (version 2) | ecosystem: Host-associated > Algae > Red algae > Unclassified | place: Bantry Bay, Ireland...
TGCCACAGGACGCGTACGGTCACGTTCATGGCTTCAGTGTTCATTGTCGAGGACGATCAACAGATCCGTGAGTTGACGGTTCGAGCGTTGGCCCATGCTGGCCACGTTGTTCGTAGCGAGGCGACGGCCATGGCGGGGTTGGCTGGGATTGTGGAGTCGGCACCTGATGTCGTCGTCTTGGACTTGGGTTTGCCCGATGTGGATGGCAGCGATCTTTTGCGGATGATTCGTGCCATTTCGGACGTGCCGGTCATCGTGGCCACCGCGCGAGATGATGAGGCCGAGATTGTCCGGCTGCTTGACGCTGGCGCCGATGAGTACCTGGTGAAACCTTTCTCGGGTGTGGAGCTGGAGGCTCGGGTGCGGGCGCTGTTGAGGCGCACCGAGTTGGGTGGCCAGACGCGACGCCTGGTCGTGGGTGGCATTGAGATCGACTTGCGGGCGCGAACGGTCTCGCTTGATGGTGCGAAGCTGGGTTTGAACCGCAAAGAGTTCGACCTTCTGGCGTACTTGGCGGCGAATGCCGGCTCGGTTGTCACTCGGGAGGAGTTGTATGCCGAGGTATGGCGCGAACCTTATGGAGGTGCCGACAAGACGATCGATGTACATGTGTCCTGGTTGCGACGCAAGCTTGGTGAGACCGCAGCGAAGCCGCGTTACCTGCACACCGTCCGCGGGGTGGGTCTGAAGCTGGTCGATACGTCATGAGGCGCCGTCTCATTCTGGTCTTCCTCGCAGTCTCGAGCCTGGTGGCCGTCGCGTTTGTTGTACCGCTGGGGTATTTGGTTCGGAGCACGGCGGAAGATCGGGCCATCGATGCCGCTCGGGCTGACGCTGCGGCTGTGGTGCCGGCGCTGGTGTCTGGTGGCACGCGAGCCCAGATTGAGTCGGCGGTTGACGCCACCGCCTCGGGGCAAGCGGAGTGGATGACGGTGATGACGTCACAAGGCTGGGCAATCGGGGCCGAGATGGCGCCGTCTGAACGCGTTGATGACGCACTGAGTTCGGGGGCGTCGGCCATAGGCGAAGTTGAGGGTGGGTTCGAAGTTGTTGCGGCAGTGGCGACAGGCCCGGGGGAGTTGTCGGCCATTCGGGTGTTTGTTCCCGAGGCGCAGCTGCGCAGCGGGCAGTGGAGGGCGTGGGCGACGCTGGCGGCGGTTGGGGTTGTCCTGGTGGCGATCTCGGTTGTTGTTGCCGATCGGCTGGCGGCTACGGTTGTGCGGCCGACTCAAGAGTTGGCGGCAGCAGCCCGCCGACTCGGCGATGGGGACCTCGCCGTGGCGGTGGAGCCCGGTGGCCCTGAAGAGCTGGTCGAGTTGGGCACTGCGTTCAATGCTCTTGGTGGGCGGGTGTCATCGATGTTGGACCGCGAACGTGAGCTTGTCGCAGAGTTGTCGCATCGGCTTCGGACTCCATTGACCAAGCTCCGCTTGCGGGTGGACCAGGTGTCCGATGGCGATCTCGCTTCATCACTTCGCGGTGATGTGGATGATTTGACTGGGGTGATCAATGAGCTGATTCGCGAGGCCCGCGGCGCTATCGGCAGCGATGTTGGTTGTGATCTCGAGGAGGTGGTTGCCGGTCGCGCCGAGTTTTGGGGCGTGCTTGCTGAGGACCAGCGGCGGCCATGGACCTTTGAACGGGGCCGGGGCAAACCGCGAGTCCCCGTTTCACCGGCCGACCTTGGCGCGGCGATCGATGTGTTGCTGGAGAATGTGTTTGCCCACACCTCCGAAGGTGTACCGGTGGCCGTCGGTTTTGATACGTGCGACGGCGTGGCTCGGGTGTGGGTTGGCGATGGCGGAGACGGGTTTGATCAATCTTCGATTGAGCGGGGCGAATCGGCGGCGGGTTCAACCGGTCTGGGTCTCGATATTGCGAGACGAACAGCAAACCATGCGGGCGGCTCGCTGGCGGTGACCGCAAGCGGTCTTGGCGGAGCGCTGGTTGTGCTTTCGCTACCGCTGGCTGGCGGCGTGAGCTAGAAGTTGAGGCACGAGCAGGCGGCTCGCGCTGCGGTAGTGATAGACGCAGGCAAGCCGGAACCAGGTGTGGCGCTCGACGGAACGAATCCGGTTCACGTCAAGGTCGCGGTGCCGGCTGTACGCGTCATAGAGAACGCTGGCGTTCTGGCGCCCGACTGCTTCTTGGTGACCGCCCTGTAGCGCTCGCAGCTGAAGGTGGATGCCAAGGTTGGCGACGTCGTCCTCGGGGCTGCCGATGCCCAGACCGTCGAGGTCAATCAATCCAAGACGGTGACCGTGGACGAAGACGTTCTTGTCATGGAGATCGCCGTGAACCATGGCGGGTTCAGACTCAGATGGGCCAACGGGTGGCAGGGTTGCGGCGACGGCACTGAATTGTCTCAGCGTGTCATCGTGTTCCAGGCGTGCCATCGTCTCGATCCACCTCTGAGGGCTGTCATTGTGGCGCTCAGCCAGTGGTTGTCCGGCGGCGGTTGCATGGAACTCGGCCAGCCCGGCAGCAACATCTCTCAGGTCTTGTTCGACAAGTTGCTGGGAGCGCGCGCCGCGCAGCATCTGATGAAGTGAGGTGCCTTCAACGATGCTCAGCTCGACTGTCCCTTCCGGTTGCGAGGCGAGGATGTTTGGGATCCTGTAGGTGCGATCGGCGCTGTCGAGTGCCTGGTGGTTGTGGATCAGATGGGCGAGTCGTCTCGGTCGTACCACCTTGATGAAACTGGTAGGGGTGGCGATGACGGCTCGGCGGCCGACTCGGTAGCTCACCAGGTCGCCTCGGGTGATTGCGGAGGCGAGTGCGGGCAGGTCGGGGTCGGTGGTTGGGTCAACGGTCTCGACGTGGGCAGTCTCGGGGTCAAGTTTGGCCCAGTGTTGCGCCCGCTTCAGAGTCCAGCACCGGTGGGCGTGCGGGTAGGCGGTTGGCCATTGTTGTTGCCACGAGACAGATGAGTTCCTCAGAACCTTGGCGGTCATGGGGTGACGGTGGCGCGCCCGGGACGGTGCAGCGTGATGTTGGCGGCGCTGGCGGCCGCGGCGGTGATGACGGCTCTGGTGTCGTAGATGACGGGTTGCCGCATGAGGTGGTAGACCTTGTCCAGATCGGTGGTGGAGAATTCAGTCCACTCGGTGAGTACCACAAGAAGGTCGGCGTCAACGCATGCGCTGTAGGGGTCTTCGGCGGTGGCTGTCGCAATGGCGTCGGGGTGCGCGGCCGGGTCATAGACGGTGACGGTGGCGCCTGCTGCGTCGAGTCGTTTGATGATTTCGAGCGCGGGGGAGTCTCTGGTGTCGTCGGTGTCGGCTTTGAAAGTTGCTCCCCAGATTGCAATGCGGGCCTGGTCCAGGGGGGTTTGGCAGTGGCGGTTGATTGAGGAGGTGATGTGTGCGAGGTGGAGTTGGTTGCTGGTGGCAGCTGCTTCGGTGACAGGGAGTGATCGGTCCAGGCACTGGGCAAGGTGGCTGAGCCCTCGGGTGTCTTTGGGAAAGCACGATCCTCCCCACCCTGGTCCAGGTCGCAGGAACGCCGTGCCGATGCGGTGGTCGGAACCAAGTCCTTCGGTAACGGCGTCGATGTCGCCGCCGAGATGGTCACACAGTCGCGACATTTCGTTGACGAAACTGAGTTTGGTGGCGAGGAATGTGTTGGCGGCATATTTGATGAGTTCGGCCGATGTGGGGTCGGTGCGTTGGACTGGCGCATCAACGCCCTTGTAGAGCGCAGCGACCCGGTCAGCAATGGGCTGGTTGTGGGCGCCGATGACGATGCGGTCTGGCCGCAGGAAGTCGGCGACGGCGGTGCCTTCGCGCAGGAATTCAGGGTTTGCGACCACGTGCACGTCGGGGCGGTTGAGCCAACGGGCGAGTTGCAGGTGGGTTCCGACAGGAACGGTCGACTTGGTGATCACTGTTGCGTCTGGCGCGAGCAGCGGGCCGAGCATCTGTGCTGCGCCTTGGATGTAGCTGAGTTCCAGCCCGCCGTTGGGTTGGGAAGGTGTGGGTAGGCACAACATGACGACCGGTGCGGTGGCTGCTGCTGCGTAGCGGGTGTCGAAACGCAGCCGGCCGTTGTTGAGCCCCGCTTCGACGAGCGCGTCGAGTCCTTCTTCGAGGATGGGGACATGACCCTTCTTGAGCGCTGCGATCTTGGTTTCGTCGATGTCGATGGCGGTGACAGAGCGTCCAATGGACGCAAGGCACGCGGCGGTGGTAAGTCCGACATAGCCGGTGCCGACGATCACCACGTCGTTTTGGGGGATGTTCATCGTGTGACTCCTGGTTGGGTTGGTTTGGATTCAGCGAGTGCGAGTTGGGCGGTGTTGAGCAGTTCGAGGCCGGTTTCGGTCCCGCAAGGTTCGAGGTGACGTATTGCCAGCAGCGCTTGGTCGATGAGTCCAATTGCGGTGCACCAGCTGAGTGTGGTCGGGTCGACCGGGTTCGTGAATTGCTGGTAGTGGTCGATCATGCTGGCTGTGTATTTGACGGCGGCTGGCGACCATGGGGGTTGCCGTTGGGCGAGTGCGAGTGCGTGGGCGGCGAAGTAGCCGAGGTCGACCGCCGCAGGTCCGAGGGCGACGCGTTCCAGATCAACGAACGCCAGGTCATGTGCGGAGATGAGGACGTTCTTTGCGTGAAGATCACCGTGCAGCACGACGTCAGGTCCGGTTTTGGTCGGGATGGTGCCGGTCAGTAGCGCCAGAGTCTGGGCTGCGGGTCGAGCCAGGTTGGGGTGCAGGTCGACAAGTCCTTGCAGGCCACTTCTGGCGCGGTCCAGTTCGGAGGCGATGGTCCGTCGCTCGATGTGGGGCGGAGGGGCGACATGATGGAGGTGGACAAGAGATCGAGCGAGCCGGTCCCCGTTTGTCAGGCCGTCGCGTTGTATGACGTCGTGGAGCTGGTCGCCGCCAATGAACTCATCCACCGTGACCTTGTTGTCGAAGAGTTGGGCGACTGGCCGGGGCGTTGTCACGCCGTTTCGGCGGAGGTGTGTGGCGATGGCCGCAAGGCGATCGGCTTTCGCGTTGGTGCTGTAGCGAAGAAGCAGGTGACGGGTTTGGTGGTCGGTGACGAGGGCGACTTTGGCCACGACTCGTCGTTCTGGTTTGTAGCGCAATATTTGGACCGCGCTTTGGCGGCCCGAGATCTGCTCATCTGGCGAGGTGAGAACTTCGAGGGTTCGTTTGAGTTTTCTCGGGGTCGTGTACCAGCGGAGCTTTCGTAGCTGCGCGTCGTTGGGGAAGACGTAGAACACGGCGTGGCTGCCCAGACGGTGCAGGCCTGGACCATACTCAGAGGCGCGGGGCCGCAAAGTCTGGGCCTTTGCGAAGACGTCGGCCGCCCGGGCGGGATCTGCGCACCACTGCGCGTATCCCCAGCCGATCTGGCCGGCCCGTTGGAGCTGATACGCAACGATGGTGGTTTCGTTGGGTTTGTGGCGGACATAGCCAGGTTGTGCGACGTCGAGATCGAGACCCGCCCGGCGCAGCACCTCCGTTGCCGATGGACGGTGAAGAAGGGTTTCAAGGTCGATTGTGGTTGTCATGTAGCGACAACTTCCAGGTGACGGGTGCCCGCAGGTCGCGGCTCCAGCACGATCCGGTAATCGGGGGCCAGTTGTTGCAGGTCGCCGTGGTGGACAACAAGGGTGGTTCGAGCGTCGCTGATGTTTGTGATTGCCCGCGCCACCGTGTCGCGAGCTTCGGGATCGAGCCCGGCGAGCGGTTCGTCGAGCAGCACGATTGATGCGTCTCGTAGTGCGGCGCGTGCCAGCATGAGCCGACGGGCTTGTCCACCTGACAGCGACGAGCCGTCCTCGTCGAGGACCGTGTCGAGGCCGTCAGGAAGACTGTCGATCACCGGGGTGAGAAGCGCCGCTTCGGAGGCGGCTTCGATGTCCTGATCGCTGGCTTCGGGCCGTCCGAAAGCAATGTTCTCTCTTATGGTTCCGCCGAACAGCGCAAGCTCTTGAGGCACGTATGCGATTTGGTCCCGGTAGGAGCCAAGTTGCATCTCAACCACAGGGACTCCGCCGATTCGGATCTCGCCCTCCCCGGGACGATGCAGGCGCAACAACAATGTAAGCAGCGTGGATTTGCCGGTGCCGTTTTCGCCGACAACAGCGACAAGAGAGCCCGACGGGATGCTCCCGGAGAAGTTGACCAGTGACGTGCGCCCATCGGGGTAGGTGTGGCTGACCCCGTGGAAGTCGATGTCGCCGACAAGCGATGTCACGGGAAGGCCGACGGTGGGATTCTCGGGTGGTTTGTCCAGGAGTTCCATCACCCGAACTGCGCACGCGGTGGCTTTGGCGATCCGAGCGCCTTCACCGGTGAGCTTGCGGATTGGTTTGTACATCATCCGGGTGTAGGAAAGCGCGAGTACCAGCTGGCCGGGAGTGAGGATGCCGGCTCGGGTCCGCATGGCGCCGAGCACGAGAACAAGCGCGACGCCTGCCCCGGTGAGGATTTCGGTCAAACGCGCCATCTTGGCGGCGTGTTTGGCTGAGGCCATGGTGGCGCGCTCCGCGCTGCGGGCATGGCTGCGGAACTCCTCAGCGGTGCGGTGCTCGGCCGAGAAGGCTTTGATCAACCCGACCTGGCGCAGTGACTCGGCCGCAGTTGCGGCAATCGCTCCTTCCTTTCTGCGTTGCTTTCCAGCCGCGGACTTGATCGCCGAGGAACCTCGGTCGACACTGACCCACAGCAACGGAAGCGGGACCAGCGCAACCAGGAAGAGGCGCCAGTCCACGACCATGAAGACAACCGCGCCACCAAGCAGAACCGACCCGCGCTGCAGCAGGTTGAGCCAGCTTGGAAACAACAGGTCGCGGATCATGTTCACATCTCCCATCAGCCGCACCAGGAGATCGCCGGTGTAGTGGCGTTGGTGTTCTGAAAGTTCGAGACGTTGTATGTGGTCAAACACATCGCTGCGGATCCTGACCGTCGCCTTGCGGCTCACCCGGGCGACCACCATTTGCAGGCGTTCCTGCGTGAACCCGAGCAGCGTTGGGACAACGAAGGCGATGGCCGCGAATGTGACGATCGGTGTCAAAGCTGGATCTTTGCTGTCGTCCGCGGCGATGAGATGGTCGATGACCAGCGTCACGGGCCATGGTTTGATGATCTCGAGACCGGTGATCGTCATTGCGAGAAGCACCGATGCGATGATCAGACGCCTCAGCCCGCGCAAAGCCGGGCGGAACGTGGTGAATGCTTTGCGCAACTCAGAGCGTGGGAGATCGATTGGCCGTCGCCCGCGTAACTGCATCACGCGCTCGCATGGAACGGACCGGTGGACACAATGGCATCAAGAGTCCGTGCGGCGGCGCGCTCCCAGCTCATCGTCTGCATGGCGCGGCGGCGTCCATTGGCACCAAGCTCGGCGACCAGTTCCGGATCCGCCAGCAGTGCGGCGACGGCATCGGTGAAGCCTTCGTCGTCATCGGGGTCAACAACGGTTCCGGCATCACCAACAAGTGAGGCGATATCTCCCTGGTCAGTTGACACGATGGCAAGGCCTGCCGCCAGGTAGTCGATGATCTTGAGCGGACAGAAGTAGAAGGACTCCTGTCGTGGATACGGGGCCAGGCCAACCGTGGCGGTCGCCAACAGCGCCGACGCCTTTTGTGGGACCAGAGCGCCAGTCACATGCACTTGGTTGCCGAGCCCTGAGGCTCTCGCCTGCGCCTGAATGGCGTCTGCTCCGGGTCCACCCCCAATGATGGTCAGTTGAGGATGCAAACCCCTTGCGGCAAGCGCTCCGAGCAGGCCCACGAGCCGGTCGGCACCGTGCCAGGGCTTGGGGTGGCCGATGAAGACCAGCGACGGCACCCCGGTCGGCGAGGATGGAGCATTGAACCAGTCAGGCTCGAACCCGTTCGGTATTGTCACGATCGGACCGTCCCGATATGTGTTCACCCATTGGGTCAGCTCCGTCGACACGGTCACAACAAGATCCGCGTTCTGTAGGAGCGTGGTCTCGGTAGTCACCAGCTCAGGAGTCGGCTCCACACCGCGATGAACGGCGGCTTCGGAGACAAGCGGGGCGTTGACTTCAAGCACGAAGGGCGTATTGGCGCGTCGACATTGATCGAGCACCGTTGTGTGGCCGAGCGAATACCGCTCATAGACGAGGTCAGCTTCGGCGACCACGTTGGGCGAGAGTTCGCCAAGGCGACGAACCTCCACGGGATGGGCCCCTTCTGCCTTCCGCAGGCTGTAGGTGGTGACCTGGTGACCGGCACGGTGGAACCCGGCCGCGATGCCACGCAGGTGTTGGGCTGCGCCTTTGGTCGAGCCAGGCGCGATCCCGCGATCAGCACAGACTTGGACAATCGTGAGAGGCCTCATGACACAAGGGCATCCTGGGTGAACGCCTCAATGAGTGAGGCCACAGTTTTGGTTCGGTCGAATTCCGCGGCCAGCTTGACGGGACCAGCGGCCGCCATCTGAGCGCGCCGTGCTGCATCATCGAGCAGCCGGCCGCAGGCCGTGGTCAACGCTTCAGTGTCATCACAGTCGACGATCAATCCCTCGACACCGTGGGTGATGATCTCAGGAATTCCCGCAACCGGGGTCGTTACTGCGGGCAATCCCGCGCCCAGCGCTTCGAGCAACACCGTTGGGAGCGCGTCCTGATTGCCGTCCGCGCCAACGCGACACGGAGCAATCATCAACTCCGCGCGTCGCAGCCACTGGCTGACTTCATTCTGCGGCAGCGAACCCGTGAACGTGACACGGTCAGTGATACCGAGGCGCGCCGCCTGGGAGTGAAGAGCGTCGCGTTGATCGCCGTCGCCAATGATCACACACCGCAGTCTGGGGCGGTCCGGGGCCAGAACAGCGACCGTGTTGAGAAGCAGGTCGAAGCCTTTCTTTTCGACCAGCCGTCCGACCCCCAGGACAAGCCCTTCGGAGCGCGACCGAGCGCGTGCGGGCGGGTCCTGAGGGCCGAGACCGTTATAGATACGCGTCAGGTTGACCGGCGCGCCATCAAGACGGTGATCGAGATAACGCAGATTTGCGTCACACACCGTGACGATCGCTGTTGCACTGGTGGCGACTCGCGTTGCGAGCGCCCAGTCCACGGTGTGCCGGTAGATGTCCTTCGCGTGGGCGGTGACCGTGTACGACAGACCGGTCAACAGGTGCACCAAATGGGCGGTGTGGGCCGCCACCGTAAGGAAGTGAGCGTGGAGGTGTTCAATACCTGCGCTCTGTGCGGCTGAGGCGATCTCGATGGCTTGCAACACGAGCCTGGGTCGCCGCTCGGACGGAATCTGGTCGAGGAAGTCGAACACCGCTGGCAACTGGTCGGCTCGAAGGTTTGGCAACGCTCGCAACGCCTCCAGGAAGGCGGTCTTGTCGGGATCGGCGACGTAGCGAACAGTTCCTTTCACCGCCGCTATCGCCGGGTGGAACTTCCCTTCGGTCGCATGGCGCAACGAGAAGATCGAGACGTCGACGCCCGCTGCTTCGAGTCCAATGATCTCGTTGAGGATGAACGTCTCTGAGAGCCGCGGGTACTGCTTGAGTATGTACCCGACTCTGAGAGTGCCAGGGGACGGAATTGGGTTAGGCATTGGCGGTCCTTGCAAACGGTTTGTGGGCGGTAGCGACGCTGACGAAAGTGGCAACGCCGGACAGGTCGAGATCGGTGGGCGGTTGGCGCGGCTCGTGGCAGCGTTGAACGAAAGTGGCGACGCGATCTGGACTCAAGGCCTCGATCGGGCAGTGCTCGAGCTGAGTGAACGGCGCAAGACGAGTGGCCCGGATGTGTTGCTCCATGCGCGGTGATCGTCGTGGAACCAACAGGGCCGGCACGTTGGCGGCGAGTTCTTCGACAACGGTGTTGTAACCAGCCATCGAGATGACGCCCACTGCCGACGCCACAAGAGATCGCATCCGGTCAGAAAACTCGATCAGCTCCACCGACCGAAGGTGCTGGGCGCGGGTCACCAACTCGGCGCGGCGACCAGCAGACAACAGCGGACCGGTCACCACGACCGACCGCACACCGGCAGTGGCGCCAGCTTCGACCGCGTCAAGAAAGCGCCGCAGAAGCAACTGGCCGTCGCCACCGCCGCCGGGGGTGACCAGCAGAAACGGTTCGTCCGTCAACGGCTCAGGCATTACCGGTGCCACATAACCGGTGTGCATCACGCGCCCGGAGAATCGTTCGTCGATCGCAAGCTCAGTCGCCGTGGTCAGAATTCTTGGGTCACCGTTCACGAAGATGTCATCAAAACGATCGATCGCATCCCAGATCCCGTCTCGATGCCACGTCGCTTCAACGGTGCGGGCGTCGTCGATGATGTCGCGCAGGCCCAGAATCATTCGCGGTCGACCAGGTGCACGGTCGACCTGATCCAACAGCGGTAGCAGTTCGCCACCCATACCAGTCGGTGCGTGGTCGACGACTATCACGTCAGGCTCGTACTGGGCGACTGCGGCGCAGATGAGGGCGCTGCGTAGATCAATCAGTTCGTTGATTGTGCCGCCGAGCTTGCGGGGCCGATATGAGCCCGCATCGTTCTTGGTCGCGGTCGGCAACTTGACCGTGTCGACTCGGTCGGGAAGAGCGAACGACTCAGCCCGGGGCGAGCCGGTCAGAATGAGCGCCTCATTGTCCTTATCGGACCCCGCCAACCCGGCGGCGAGCAGCGCGCTGCGGCGAAAGTGACCAAGCCCATACGTGTCATGGCTGAACAAAACGAAGCGAGTCACCGGCTATCACCGTGGTGTCTGACCTTGTCCAGGTAAGCGACGATGCTGCGTTCGTCGCCAGTTTGGATCCAGACCAGCGCTCGGGCTGAGTTACGCCACGAGCGCAGCGACGGACCTGAAGTCAAATCTGCAGAACGTGCTGGAGCCAATCTGGGATCCTCCAATCGGATCTTGATGCCTCTACCTGAGGGCAGTGCGACCCTGCCGGAGCGAGTTCGGCGAGAAGGGGACACGTGGTCAACTGTGCACGTTGTGGTGCAGCGGCAACGTCAGCAGAGACCTAAATGGACCTTAAAGATGCTGATCAAATGCTGGCCCTGCGTCGAGTCAGCCGACCGTCAGATTCTGACGACGACCGACCGTTCCACCTGACCCCATAGGAGAGCTACCGTCACGGCGAGCCCCATGCGGTCAACCAAACAAGGTTTCGAGCACGTCGTAGTTGGCGCGGCTCAGCGTGCCGGACAGATCCAGATTCACCGAGTTGGCCACGAACGGGGACATCTCCAGGTCCACGCCGATGGCGCCAAACTGGAGTCGGCGATCCCGGCTGATTCGCTCGGCAACGGCCGTAAGGTGCTCGTTGAGGAAGGTGTCGGTATTGGCATTGGCGGTTGCGGTCTCAAATGGTGAACCGTCACTGATGAAGACCAGCAGCTTGCGTGGTTCTGGACGGGCAATCAGGCGTTGCCAGGCCCAGATCAGCGCTTCACCGTCAACGCCTTCGCGGAAGTGGCGCGAATCGATCATGGCCGCCATGCCCCTGCGGGCCCGGACGGTGCGCTGGTCGGCATCCTTGTACACCACGTGCATCACCTCGGCGAGGCGTCCGGGGTCAGCGGGTCGACCGGCGGCATCCCAGTTCTGGCGGGCGCGTCCGCCGTTCCAGTCGCCGGTGCTGAAGCCCAGAACCTCGCTGGTGGCCCCCGCTCGCTCCAACGCTCGGCAGAACGTGTCCACCAGCACCGCCACGGTCTCAAATCGTTGACGCTTCATCGATCCGGACTGGTCCACGACAAAGCTGACAACTGCCGGGCTGTGGACCGCGTGTCGCTGGTTGCGGTAAACGTGTGGGTTGCCGGGTTGGGCCACAATCTGGGTCAGGCGGGATGGGTCGATAAGGCCGTCGTCGCTTGCGGCGTTCCAGCCGTCAACAACGGGTGTGCCCAGCAGTCGCTGAAGACGGAATGCCAGCTGGGTCACCGAGACCGCTTGACTGGCGACATGGCGGTCCAGTTGCTCCCGAAGTTGGTTGCCCAACCGGTTGCTCAACAGCGACGCGCCCGTGACCTCGGTGTCGAAATCGGTGGACCAGACGTGATAGCCGCCCAACGTCTGGAGGTCGGCGTCGGGGAGCGAGGGCGGCGTGTCCACCGGCAGGGGAGTGCCCGCGCTGTCGTGCAGGTTGGTGCCGTCGCCCTCTGACCAACCGGCAGGGATGGTGAGACCGGTGCGCCGAGCAACGTTGGAGGCGCTCCGCTTCTTCTGTTCGGGATTGCCGGCCAGGTCATCCACAATCCGGGCCAGTTCGGCCGCAACGGGAGCAAAGGTGGACTGGCTGGTGCAGGAGTCCCGCAGGGCCGCCAGATGCGTGCCAATGTGGCGCGAGATCCGAGCGCGGGTTTCTTCCAGCGTGGTTTCGATCTGCTCGTCCTGAATGCCTTCGCGCAGCAGCCGGGCCCGGGCCATGTGGGTGACGGTGTACAGAAGCAGTCCCAGTGAGCTCTCGGCAACGTTCTGGCCTTCAGCCTGCCAGCTCCACTCCATGAATGCGGCGTTGAGGTTGGCTCGGGTGCCGGTCCAGGTGGTGGGCGTCAGACTCTCGCAGCGCAGGTGTTCCAGTACGTCGAAGACCAGCGCGGCAAACGGTGCGTCAGGAAGATGGAGCCCATGTGTGTGTGGATCGCTGTGCGCCAGCCGGAGCCCCAACGAGTCGGCGATTCCTCGATGCCGAGCCAGAGTTCCGGTGTCGGCCTCGGCCACCAGCCATGGCGCTCCGTAGCGGAGCAGAAGGCCGTTGTTCCACGCTCGGCGCGCCCGAAACTCAGCGCGGGGTTGCGCGGAAACTGCTCGAAGGACCGCCGCGGCATGCCGTTCCACGCGGCGGGTTCGTGAGCCAACGCCGGTGCCCGTGCTCATGGTCAGGCCGCGGGGGTTTCCGCCGGCGGTGGGTCGCTCAAAGCTTCGGGCAGCTGGTTGTCGAAGACCCGTTGGAAGTACTCAGCCACAATGGACCGTTCCGCGTCCTCCACCTTGTTGAGGAACGAGACGCGGAAGGCGTAGTCAACGTCGTTGAAGGTCTGATGGTTCTCCGCCCAGCTGATGACGGTTCGAGGGGACATGACCGTGGATATGTCGCCGGCGGCAAACCCGTTTCGGGTCAGCGTTGCCACGTCCACCATCCGGCGGGCAAGGTCAGATCCGTTGGCAGTGGTCAGCAGTTCGGGAACGCGGGCACCCACGATGCCCACCTCGTCGGCCGGGTCCAGGTAGTCCAGCTGGGCCACGATGCTCCAGCGGTCCACCTGGGCATGGTTCATCATCTGGGTGCCGTGATAGAGACCATTGAGGTTGCCCATGCCAATGGTGTTGGAGGTGGCAAACAGCCGGAAGTTGGGGTGCGGCGTGAGCACGCGATTCTGGTCAAGCAGCGTGAACCGTCCCTCTCGTTCAAGTAGCCGCTGGATCACAAACATGACATCGGGTCGTCCGGCGTCGAGTTCGTCAAAGAGAAGCGCCACGCCGTTGGTCAATGCCCAGGGGAGGATGCCTTCCTGAAATTCGGTGACCGGCGCGCCATCACGAAGAACGATGCCGTCGCGACCAACCAGGTCCATGCGGGTGATGTGGCCGTCCAGGTTGACTCGAACCAGGGGCCAGTTGAGTCGGTTGGCCACCTGCTCGATGTGGGTGGACTTGCCGGTGCCGTGCCAGCCGTGGACCAGTACGCGACGGTTGAGGGCAAAGCCGGCCAGCACCGCCCGCGTCACCTCAGGGGTGAAGCGGTAGGCCTGGTCGATCTCGGGGACGTGGTCCCCAAGTTCGGGGTGATCGGGCAGTGCTGAGACTGCCAGATCACCCATGAACCCAAAGACCTCTTCTATGTCCACCTTGTCTCCAATGGTCGCGTTTCGCCGTCAGGCGAAGGCGTTAGTGAGCGAAGCGAACGACGGTTATACGTAGTCCTTGTACTTGTCCAGGTGACGTACGGGGGTGGAGAGTGCGTCCTTGCGGAACGGGTCGCCCAGCTCCTGGGTGCACATGACTTCGATCACGGTGGTCTCGCCACCATTCATCTGCTTGTCGACGGCATCGGTGAGGGCGGCGCCCACGTTGTCGATCTTGTCGACCCGGACGCCGGTGGCGCCCATGGCTTCGGCGATCTCCGCGTAGTTCTCGCCGCCGTCCAGCTCACCGGCAACGAAGCGGCGACCGTAGAAGTCGACCTGGTTCTTCTTCTCTGCACCCCACTGGCGGTTGTGGAAGACAACCGCGGTGACCGGAATGTTGTGGCGGGTGGCGGTCATCAGTTCGCTCATGCTCATGGCCCAGGCGCCGTCACCTGCGTAGGAGATTGCGGGGCGTTCCGGAGCAGCCTTCTTGGCGCCGATGATGGTGGGAAGGGCGTAGCCGCAGTTGCCCCAGCTCATGGCAGCAAAGAACGAGCGGGGCTCTTCGAAGCGGAGGTAGCTGTTGGCTACCGAGTTGATGTTGCCGATGTCGGTGGAGACCATGGCTCGTTCTGGCATGTGTTCTTCAAGGGCTCGAAGAACCTGGCGAGGGTGGAGCCAGTCGCCGGGCATGTCCTCGGCTTCGGCAATGGCTTCCATGCTGAACTGGTCCTTCTCGTGGATCCATGCGTCCAGTTCGTCTTCCCACAACTTCTTCTGCTCTGCGGTCTTGGCGGCGCGTGCGTCCTTGGTGGCGTCACACTTGAGATCGCGGCCTTCAAGCCGGGAGAGGATGGCGGATGCGGCCTGAGCGGCATCGCCGTGGATGCCAACCGAGATGGGCTTCACGAGGCCGAGCATCTTGTGGTCCGCGTCGATCTGAATGATCTTGGCATCGGCGGGCCAGTAGTCCATGTCGTGCTGGGGCAACGTGCCAAATGGTCCCAGGCGGGTCCCAAGGGCAATGACAACGTCGGCTTCGGAGATGAGGCGCATGGCGGCCTTGGAGCCCTGGTAGCCAAGCGGACCACACCACTGGGGGTGGCTGGCCGGGAATGAATCGTTGTGCAGGTAGCTGTTGACCACTGGGCAGCCAAGGCGCTCGGCCAGGGCCACACACTCGGCCATGGCATCGCCCATCACAACGCCTCCGCCGGAGAGCAGCACAGGGTTGTCGGCGGTGGCGATCATTTCGGCCGCTTCGTCGAGCGCCCGGGAGTCACCGGCGCCGCGTCCGTACTGCGCCGGCTTGGGGATCTCCACGTCGATGTCGCCATAGAAGCGGTCACGAGGGATGTTGAGCTGGGTTGGTCCCATTTCTGAGAGGGCCCGGTCAAAGCAGCGAGAGGTGATCTCAGCCATGCGACGTTCGTTGTTGATGTGGCCCTGGTACTTGGTGAATTCTTCGAACATGGGAAGCTGATTGGCTTCCTGGAAGCCACCGAGGCCGATACCCATGGTGCCGGTCTGCGGCGTGATCATGACCACAGGGGAGTGGGCCCAGAACGCGGCGGCAATGGCGGTGACGCAGTTGGAGATGCCGGGGCCGTTCTGACCAATCACCACACCCTGCTTGCCGCTCACCCGGGAGTAACCGTCGGCCATATGGGCGGCGCCCTGCTCGTGAACAACCGGCACCAGTTCAATGCCGGCCGGGGCAAAGATGTCCATGGCATCCATGAACGCAGAGCCCATGATTCCGAAGGCGGTGGTGACACCATGGGCCACCAGTGTCTCTACAAAAGCCTCACTGGGCGTCATGCGGGTCATGTCTTGTCTCCTAGAACGACGAACTTTTGGAATTGGCATTCCACAATAGGGCGTCGTGCTGCGCGCTGCACGAAGCCAGCCGCGAAAGTGTGAAGAAACCCATGAGGAAACCCAGGGACCTATCGACCTTGGGTGGCGAGCGGCAGGGGCGAGTGTCGGGTTGCGTGGCGTTCGGCCACGACGCTGCTCAGACCCGCCACAACGATGAACACGCAGCCGACCACGGTGAGAACCGTTGGCAGCTTGGCAAACACCACAACGTCAACCGCCAGCGCAAAGACCATCACCGCATAGCGGAATGGCGCAGTGAAGCTCACATCGCCGGTGCGCATGGTCAAGATGGTGCAGGTGTAGCCGAGTCCAAGGAACATCGCTGATCCGGTCACCGCCACCATCATGGTGATGGTGGGCATCATCCAACCTTGGGCCAGCGACACCACCGCGCCCAGGACCGCCACGGCGACGGCGGTGGACAGGGCCAGAAAGACCGACGGCAGGCTCTGGTCGACTTTGCGGGTGGCCAAATCACGCAGAACCACCAGTACCACCGCCACCACCATCAGCAGCGAGTACCAACTGAAGTCATTCGAGCCGGGCCGTACCACCAGGAGCACGCCAACGAATCCCAGGACGATGGCGGCCCAGCGCCGCCATCCCACCGCCTCGCGGAGAAACAGCGCGGCGGCCAGCGTGATGGCAAGCGGAACGGTCTGCATGATGGCGGTGATGCTGCCGATGGCGAGCACCGGCAACGCAATCATGAAGATGGTGGTCAAGGCCAGCTCGGCCAGAATTCGGGCGAGCAGTGGCCGGTCGGCCAGCGCAGACAGAGGCCGCAGGTCGTTGCGGTGGCGGGCGATGGCGGTGAAGCCAATCACCAGGAACAAGCTGCGAAAGAAGACGATCTGAAACAGGCCGAAGTCGTCGGAGGCCAGTTTCAGCACCGTGTCGTTCGCGGTGTAGGCAAACATGCCAAGCACCATCCACACCGCACCGCGGGCATTGGCGCCAAGCCCGGCAAAGGCGTTCACTGGCGGTTGGCGCCCTCGGGGTTGGGGGTGGTTTCGGACTCGTGGGCTTCCAGGCGCGCCACCAGCCGGTCCCGAACCGAATCGCCGGGCTGGCGAGCTTTGCCCCCGGCCATTCTCCAACCCAGGCGAGAGGAATAGAGCAGTGGGGGATGGCCAATACGTCCTTCGCCAACCTGCACGACCCGGGCCAGGAAGAGGTCGTGGTCGATCTCGACGTCGAGCTTCTGGGTGACTTCGCACTCGAGCCAGGAAATGCAGTTGGGCACGTGCGGCACGCCATTGGTTTCGGTCAGGAACTCTGGCGCGATGTATTTGAACTTGCGACCGGGGTAGGAGAAGTACTGCCCTTGTTCAACCTGGTCTGCGGCCAGATTCGAGACGCTGAACCATCCGACCTTTTCAATGAGGGCGTGGGTGTCGTGCTTGGGCGAGATCGACGCCAGCACTATCGGCTCCTCAAACGAGACCTGGGAGACCCAGTGACTGCAGTAGGCCCGAGTAATCTCCTCGTTGGAGGAGGCGACCACCTGCACGCCTTTCATCATCTGACCCAATGAGCGTTTGATGTCACGATCGATCACCCCGGCACGCTATCCGGCGCGCCTACCGTGACGCGGATGGTGAGTGACCGGCCGCGGACGTTGTTGCAGCGCGTGGAGTACGAGGGCGAACCCATCAAGAGCTCGCGGTTCATCGTCCTTGCCGGTCCTGTGGAGTCTGAATCAGCGGCGCAGGACCTGCTGGCCCAAGCTCGGGCGCTCCGGCCTGATGCCGGTCACCACTGTTCCGCGTGGCGGTTGTCGGTGCCGGCCATTGACCGAGCCAACGACGACGGCGAGCCGGGCGGGTCGGCGGGACGCCCAATGTTGGCGCAGCTGACCGGACTCAATCTGGTGAACGTCGCCGCCATTGTGAGCCGGTACTGGGGCGGCACGAAATTGGGCGTCGGCGGATTGATGCGGGCGTATGGCGGCGCAGTGGGCGCCGCCCTGGGTGACGCACCCACGGTGCCGTGGCGGCTGCTGACCGAGGTGACGTTTGACCATGGGTACCCCGAGGCGGATCTGGTGGAGCGATTGGTGGCGCACCACGGCGGGCGACTGATCAACTCCGACTTTGGCGCCCGGGTTGTTCGGATTGTTTCGGTGGCTGCGGAGGATGTGCCGGCGCTGGAGGCGGCACTTGGCGACGCCAGTTCCGGTCGCATCACTTTCGACCGGAAGTAAAGGTCAGTCGGTGCCGCTGAGTAGCCCTGCGATGAAGGTGCGCAGCTCGGGCACGCCAAGGCCGCTCTGGGTACTGACCCACATGACGTCGCCTTTGGATACGCCCAGGCCGCTGCTCAGCTCGGTCCGGCGCTTCTTGCTTTTGGAGCTCTTCACTTTGTCCGCTTTGGTGGCAACGATCTGCAGCGGGAGCTCAAGGTGGCGGAGCCAGTCCACCGTCTGCAGGTCAAGAGCGGTGGGACCAACAGCGCCGTCGATCAGCAGGAGCACGCGGTCGAGTGACTCACTGTGGGTGAGGTAGGCCTCGATCATTTTGGAGAACCGCTCGTGCTCGTGTTTCGGCACGTTGGCATAGCCGTAGCCGGGAAGGTCGACCAGCCATCGGCCCGAGTCTTCGTCGCCAAACTCAAAGACGTTCAGCAGGCGGGTGGCGCCCGGAGTCTTGGAGGTCCGAGCCAGCTTCTTCTGGTTGGCCAACGCGTTGATCAGCGAGCTCTTGCCCACATTGGATCGTCCGACGAAGGCAATCTCGGTGATCGATTCGGGCAGCTGGGTGTACTTGGCTGCAGACTGCAGGAACCGAAGCCGGAGAGGATTGGACACGCCTTCATTCTCTCGTGAGTTGGGTAGGTTCGGACGGATGTCTCTGTCGCCCACGACCGCGCCATTCATTGAGTCCCTGGAGATCGACTGGGACGAGGTGGAAGATGATCGCCGCTACCCCTTCAACATTGCGTCGATTGCCGCGCTCACCGACCAGCTGGAGTTCACCGCGCCGGTCACCTTCCTGGTTGGCGCCAATGGCAGCGGAAAGAGCACGCTGCTGGAGGCACTGGCGGTCCATCAGGGATTGAATCCCGAAGGCGGCAGCCACAATATGATGTTTGAGACGCGGCCCCAGACGGTCTCGGAGCTTCACAAACACCTGACGGTTCGTCATATGGGCAAGCCTCGGACCCGGTTCTTTCTGCGGGCCGAGAGCTACTTCAACGTTGCCACCAGGTTGGAGGACTACTTCGAGGACGACCCGAAGGACTTCAAGAAGGTATACGGCGGCTCGCCGCACGCCTGGTCCCACGGTGAGTCATTCATCAAGCTGGTCAAGAACCGCTTCTTCCCCGGTGGACTGTTCTTCCTTGACGAACCGGAGGCGGCGCTGTCGGTTCCGGGGGAGCTGCAGTTGATGAAGATGCTGGTGGAGCACTGGAACGCAGGAAGTCAGTTGCTCATCGCAACCCACTCGCCGATCCTGACCGCGTTGCCGCATGCGCAGATTCTGGAGTTCAGCGCCGATGGCATTGCCCCGGTGGTCTGGGATCAGGTTGAGTCAGTGCGGATGACCCGGGACTTCATGGCCAACCCGTCCGCGGAGCTCGCCCGCCTGGGCATTGCCTGACCGTTCGGTCACAGCCAGCCGACGTGTTCTTCGACGACGGCCCGGTCGCGTTGGCGGACCCGGAGCAGAAAGTGTTCTTCGCCGCCGGGGTCGGTCCAGGACTCGGGATCCACGCCCACGCCGTTGGTGCGGAGGTCGGCAACGATCTGATCCAGCTGGGCGACGTTGGCAACATCGATGTGGTAGCTGACAAAGCTGCGCTGGAATTTCTGGTGGTCCAGGACCACCGCAACCGCCCAGGAGACAGTGGCACCAATGACGGCTCCAACGGGCCACGGGGCCGGAAGAAAAACGGTCAGGATGACCCCCGTGAGGGCTCCCGGCACGAGCAGCGCGAGCCAACCGAACAGGTTGGGTCGAACGGTCCGAAAGCCGCCGAAGTAGCGCTGATCCATGGGATGACTTCGGCGAGCGCCGTGGTGCCGAACTCAGTGGTCGGTGGCCGTCAGATTCCGGTAGCCGCCGCCGTAGAAGATGAGTGGTTCGCGGGCGTCTTCGGGCGTGTCCATGGACACGACGTTGCACAACGCAAACTCATGGTCACCGGCGTCGATGACCTGGTTGAAGGTGAGGCGAATGAACGCGGTGGTGTCAGCAAAGCGGGGCGCGCCGCCGTCGAGCTTCCAGTCGAGGCCTTCGAACCGTTGTTCGGGATCTCGCATGCAGGCACCGGATACGCCGTCCTGGTCAGCGGCCAGGACGTTCACCCCGAGCGTTTCGCCTTGGCGAAGCTGCTGCCAGGTGTAGGAGCCGGCGGTGCAGAAGAAGCCGGCAAGTGGCGGGTCGAGACTGACCGAGACGAAGCTACCAATCACCATGGCAACGGGGGCGTCGTCGACCATTGCGGTCACGACGGTGACACAGGTTGGTACCTGGCCCATCACGGTGCGAAAGCGTATTGGATCGATCGGTTCGCTCATCCTGCAGAGGCTAGCGGCACCGACTGGTGCGGCTGGTGTTCGACCGACCACCCGGGGTGAAGGAGCGGAAACGCCGACTTCGCGGTGCGATACGGTCGCTTCATGCGGCATTGGCGGTGGGGCTTTCTTCTGGCGGGAGGACTTCTTCTCGGTTTGGTTTCAGCCTGCTCATCCACCTCAAGTCCGGCGCCGGAGGAGGCGGTGGTTCTCTCCGCAACCGTCATCCTCACGCCGACCCCAGGTTCGGCTCCCGCCACGGCAACCCCTGTCCCGCCGACGCCCACAGCTACTCCCATTCCCGAGCAGATCGTCCAGTTGGGAGTGCTTCTTCAGGCTGGCGAGACCGAGGCTGCTCTGGCGCTGTGGGATCAGAGTCGCGCGGTGTTTGCCGGAGTAGACCCGGCGGAGCACCCCGGCCTGACCGAGGCCATGTCGGATGCTTACGGCCCCCTGCTCCGATCCGCCGATCGCCAGACAGTTGCCGGTGACTACCAGGCTGCGACGGCGACCCTGGCCCGTCTGCAGAACTGGTTTCCGCAGAACAGTGATGTGGGCCGCCGGATCGAAGCGGTGGCGGAGTGGGAACGCCAGCTGACTGATTTGGTTCTGTATGAGGGCCAGGCGCATCACATGTTCACGCACAGTTTGATCGTGGACAACGAGTTGGCCTTTGACCGGGACTATCTGGAGCGCGGCTGGCAGGCCGAGATGGTGACGGTCAATGAGTTCACTCGGGCGATCGAACACATGCATGAACGCGGCTTCATCCTCGTTGATATCCATGAGCTCTTCATCGAGAACGACGACGGCACGATCAGTGAACCGGAGTTGATGTTGCCGCCGGGTCGGCAGCCGCTGGTATTTTCCATCGACGATGTGTCGTATTACGAGTACATGGAAGGCAATGGATTCGCCGAGCGGCTCGAGATTGATGACCGCCAAAACGTGGCGACTCTGGTGTACAGCCCGAGCGGTGAACCCGAGCTGACGTTGTCCGGCGACGTCATGCCCATTCTTGATCAGTACGTGCTGGACAACCCTGACTTCTCGTTTCAGGGGGCCAAAGGCATCCTTGCGCTCACCGGTTTCGAAGGAGTGCTCGGGTACGACGTGAGCCGTGATCAGGTGGACGAACCGGACTATGACCAGCGGGTGGCCGAGGCAACCCGGGTGGCCGATCGGCTCAAAGAACTGGGATGGCTTTTTGCCAGTCACAGTTACACCCATGCGGAGGCGTTCAAGACTGGGACGATGAGTTACGGTCGATCAACCTTCGATGCCGACAATTGGGAGCGCGAGGTGGCAAACATCGTCGGCCCCACCGATATCTACATCTCGCCGTTTGGCTACTCCCAGAGCAACAACGATCCGCGGTATCGCTACTTGATTGAGGAGAAGGGTTTCAACGTGTTCAATCCCATCAGTGCGACCCAGAATCGCACCTTCCACGAAGACAACCTGGTCTTTGAGCGCATTGCCTTTGACGGCTGGACGCTGTGGAACGATCCCGAGCGTCTTTCGCCGTACATGGACACCGACGTGGTGTGGGACACCGACCGTGAGTAGCCGAAGCAACGGGAATGGCGGTTCTGGCAGGGGAGTAGTGCACCCGGAACTCGGCTTTTATGCACTGGCCGGCCATGCCGACAACTCTCGCCAGCTGATCACCGAGGTGCAGCAGGGGGAGGCGCTGGGATTTGGAACGGCCTTCATCTCCGAGCGATACAACAAGAAGGAAGCGGCCACGTTGTGCGGCGCAGCCGGCGCCGTAACTGAGCGGATCACGATCGCAACTGCGGCCACCAACCACAACACCCGGCATCCGATTGTCACCGCGGGCTACGCGCGAACGATGCAGAGTCTGACCGGCGGCCGCTTTGTCCTTGGCCTGGGTCGCGGTATTCCCATGTTGCAGGACGCCTTCGGTATTGACCGGATCTCCACCGCACAGATGGAGGACTTCGCGCAGCTCATGCGGCGGCTGTTCCGAGGCGAGGTGGTCATGGGTCATGACGGACCGGCCGGCTCATGGCCGGTACTGCATCTGGATGCTGCACTCAATGAGCACCTGCCAATGAATCTGGTGGCCTTTGGCGACAACACACTCAAGCTTGCCGGCCGGTGCTTTGACGAGGTGATCCTGCACACCTACTTCACCGATGAGACAACAGCGCGGTGTGTTGAAACAGTCAAGACCGCGGCGGTCGATGCCGGTCGGGATCCGGACGACGTCAAAGTCTGGTCGTGTCTGGCCACCATTGGCGATCATCTCCCTGAGCCACTTCGGCTCATGAAGTCGGTGGGCCGAATGGCAACCTATTTGCAGGGGTACGGCGATCTCATGGTGAAGACCAATGGGTGGGATCCGGAGGTGCTGGAACGCTTTCGCCAAGATGAGTTGGTCTCGGGTTTCCGCGGCGGTTTTGACTCCCGGGCGACGACCGAACAACTGGAGCACGTGGCCGAACTGATCCCTGCCGAATGGCTGGCCGCCAGCGCCACCGGGTCGCCGGACGAATGTGTGGCTGCGGTCCAGCACCAGCTCGATCTTGGTTGTGACGCAGTGATCCTTCACGGATCCACGCCGACCGAGCTGGAGCCGATTGTGAACACCTGGGCCGAGGCTCGGAGATGACTGTTGCCAACGCTGCTCAACTCACGACGTTGCCGGCCAATGCGTCCCTGACCGATGTCCTGACGCATCTCGACACTGACGGTGGCGTCATCATCAAAAACCTGCTCGCTTCGTCGACCGTTGACGCGTTCATGGCCCACATCGCCGAAGCATCTCATGGCCACCGGCCCGGGGCGACCACCGGCAGCGATCGCACGGTCGAGTTCTGGGGTCGGGAGACCAAACGCTTCACCCGTCTGGGTTGGCGCAGCGCCGCCTTCGAGGACATTCTCCTGTCTCCCACGCTGCGGGCCGTGTCCGATGAGCTGCTCTTGCCGCACTGCGATGACTACTGGATGAACACTGCGCAGATGATGATCATCGGGCCGGGCGAGACCGCCCAGATGTGGCATCGCGACGCGGGAAACTGGATGGCACTCTGCACGCCGGCCTCGCCGGAGGTGACCATCTCCTGCATGTATGCCTTGAGTGAGTTCACCGCCGAAGTGGG
>Ga0209187_1001776_pt1 | contig 23307 bp, 2 predicted proteins | sample BantaG_FD_187430 | JGI IMG/M metagenome (GOLD analysis project Ga0209187, IMG submission 187430) | Marine algal microbial communities from Bantry Bay, Ireland - BantryBay_4 metaG (SPAdes) (version 2) | ecosystem: Host-associated > Algae > Red algae > Unclassified | place: Bantry Bay, Ireland...
ATCAGGCGTTATGTACTACCAGTTTGACAGTGAAAAATACTCGGCTACTAAAAAGATGATTATTGTAGAGTAAAAATTTGCAATTGTCATCCTGAGCGAGTGAAAGGAGCCGAAGTACAAGCTTAAAGTTATATAAAAGGGCCTTGCGAAAGGAAGGCCCTTTTTTTCTTAAAAATAGAACTCTTCCATTTAGCTAATCCTGTAGGAATTTAGGGTCTGACGTCTATAGTTTGGCAGCGAAGTGGTCATAAGTCTGCAGCGAAGCGACTTATTGTAGAATAATCAAGCTTAAAATTATATTTAGTAGAAGGCTGTGCGAAAGCAAAGCCTTTTTTTACTTTTGTAAAAAAATACAATAGTTGAAAAATGGAATATTCATATTATTATGTTTAATCACTGGCCTTAATTGCGCAACAAATAGGGTAAGCGGTGTATCAGTGAAAGTACTTGATTTTTCTGTCATTTATAATGGTGAAGATTTTAAACTTGGAGATTCTTTACAATTTAATAAAGATTATATAATCATTAAAAAATTAAAATTCTATATTTCTAACATACAATTATCACGTAAGAATAAGCTCGTCTGGGCAATGAAAAATAGCTACAGTCTGTTAAACCTTGAAGATCCAAATAGTCTAACTATTGAGATGAATATACCCTCAAAGCTAAAATTTGACCAATTGAAATTCGGTTTAGGCATAGATAGCTTAACCAATGATAATGGAATTGGTCCGGATGATTTAGATCCGCTGAAGGGGATGTATTGGACTTGGAATACGGGTTATATCAATTTTAAAATTGAAGGAAAAAGTTCTTTATGTAAACATTCTTCCAAAACTTTTAATTTACATTTAGGAGGCTTTTTGGATAAACAATTGGCTTATCAAGAGCAAGTATTCAATGTGAACGATAAGCAAAATTTAATAAAAGCACATCTAGATCTAAAAAAAATATTTGATTCAATTAATTTATCAATAGACCATACCCTAATGTCAGCGGGTCCTCGAAGTGTACAAATTTCTAAATTAATTGCAAGTAGCTTTTCTATTAATTAAATGAAAACGAAGTTAATCCATATTATCATTCTGTTCGGATTAGTTTTAATATTCGTGAGCTCACAACCCATTGAGCAAATAGAATTGGAATATCCTGATTATTGGCCAGATCCAGTTTATAAATTTGAGAATAATCCTTTGTCAGAATCAGGTATCTATTTAGGTAGGAAATTATTTTATGACCCGATTCTATCAAAAGATAGTTCGATTTCCTGTTCTTCTTGTCACCTTTCGTATACCGCATTTACACACGTAGATCACACTTTAAGTCATGGAATTAAAGATAAGATTGGTAATCGAAATTCTATGGCCTTAACCAACTTAGCATGGAGCAATTCTTTCATGTGGGATGGGGCAGTTCACATGCTAGATGTGCAAGCATTAAATCCAATAACCGATAGCTTAGAAATGGGAGAGGATTTAGAAAATGTTTTGCACAAACTAACTCGGTCTGAAATCTACCCTGAATTGTTCAGCCAAGCATTTCAAGATACCGTAATCAATACTAATTATTTATTAAAGGCCTTAGCGCAATTTCAATTGAGTTTAGTTACTTCAAATTCCAAATATGATAAAGTTAAATCAGGAATAGTAGAATTTACTGAGCAAGAATCAAAAGGTTATGAGTTGTTCTTAGAACACTGCAATGTTTGCCACACAGAACCATTATTTACCAGCTACAATTTTGAAAATAATGGCTTGCCAAAGGATAAACTATTAAATGATTTGGGCAGATACAATATTACGAATAATCCGGTAGATTCATTAAAATTTAAAATCCCTAGCTTAAGAAATATTGAGTATTCTTATCCATACATGCATGATGGTCGATTTAAGAATTTGAAGCAGGTGTTGAAGCATTACGCAAATGGGATTGAAGTAGGACCAAACTTAGGTTTCTCTTTGAAAACGCCTATACTGCTTAATCAAAACGATCATAATGCTATTATTTCATTTTTGCTAACTCTAACAGACAAAAGTTTCCTTTTTGATAAGAATATAGCTTATCCTAGATAATTACAATAGACTTTTATTACTAATTAAATCATATATGTTAAAACATATTTCATGATTATATGAATGATCCTTCTAATATTTAAATTAAGGCAAAATATTTAGTTAAATTACATCACCATTTGAATCTATATTAGATTTTTGCGACTACTATTACACAACTACTACTATAATTAACCCTCTTTTTTTTGGTTTCAAAAATTTGTTATGACTAGCAACACATGTAAATATTTTGTGGTTCTATTCCTTTTGGTTTCTTCGCTCACCTCCTTGCACTCATCGCATACTATGAATTGGAACGTAGTAGATGTGCAATCAAATAATTTGGCGGGCGGCATAGTACAAGTTACTGCCACCATAGGCTTTTGTAATGGTTGGTGTTCAGGTACAGCAGTAACGTGTTGTGGCGGACTTCATGATGTATATTACAGAATTACCCAAGTAAGTGGCGGTTGTACATCTTGCCCTTCAGGAGCTCCGATAGTTATAGGTCCTATTGATGCAGGCTTTGTTGGCCCACCTTACAACGCTGGTAATCCTGTATTGCCAACTTGCCCTGCTAGTTTAGGAGATCCAGGGAATGTAGAGGTTTCAGTAATGGTAACAGGTTGTCCAGGAGAGCAATATTTATTAGAAGTGTTTGCTGTAAATCGAACTACTTTAGCAAGATGCGGTGGCGTTGGAAACGTACCAAACGTTTGCACAAATGGTTGCCAATCTAGCCCATTTACGCAATGGCTTGTGGCGGATGGTCCTGATACTCCCAATGGAATAATTACTGTGCCTGGATCACCCACACCTCCAGAATTAATGATTGATCCAGCAGATTTAGTTTTTAATTTAAATTGTGGTGATCCCGCTTTTAATTTTAGTGTACCTTATGATACAGATGTTTGTAGAGATGAACCTGGAACGAGTATTAGCTATGATTTTAATTTGGTATCCAACCCAGGAAATTGCTTATCGATTTTAACAGCTGATCAAAATATTACTACTCCTTGTGGAGGAACAACAGCAATGGATCCATTTGCAGGAACATTGGAAATTCAACATCCTGCGTATGATGAATTGTGCGATGGCATTGCTCCTTGTGGTCTCTCTCCTGGGTCAAATATTTTTCAGGTAGAAATAACTGTAACAGATAATTGTACAAGTCTTTCAACTTCTGAAGTTTTTGATGTTGAAGTAATTTTAGGTCCTGAACCAGCTTTGTGTTTTGATTATAGTGATGATTGTGAGGGTACTAATGAAGACGAAATGATTTCATATCCCGGTCCTTTCGGGCAACCCGCCGGTACCTTTTCTATGAGCCCTTCAGCTCCAGCTACAATTGATCCAATTTCAGGAGTAATTGATGTTTCTGGAATTCCTTGTGGAGGAGCACCAATTGATTATGTAATCACCTACACACCAACTGATCCTGATGGTTGTGCATCAATGGATGATTTTAGATACACGCCCCCTCCTTGCCCGGGTAATCCAATTTTTGAAGCAAGTATGTGTCAAGGGGACCCAATACCTCCACTTGCTGTTAATTGTGATGCTTGCATGGATGGATCCGCGTTAACGGTAAATTGGTACTCATTTATAGTAGGTGGCACACCATTAGCAACAGCAGCTAATTTTACTCCAACGGCAGGCGATGATGCGAATGGTATTCCTTTTGATCCAAATGCACCAGGTGTCTATACTTTCTTTGCAGAATGTGCTTGCGGAGATTGCGCATCTGAAAGGTCCGCAGTAAGGCTTTTTGTAGACCGAACAAATGAAATTCCAAATGTAATATCGATAGGGGGAGATTGTCATTCATTAACAGATATAAATAGCACTTCAATTTATTCTAGATCAGATTTTTTTCCAGGCAGCACAGATGAAGGAACTTTAAGTGCAAGATCGAATATTCCATATACCAATAATGCGGCTATTTCAACAGCAGGAGACGAAACTATTTATTTAGAAGGAGCTGGTTGCTTTGAAATTCAATATTCTGTAGCCGATGGATGTAATCCCGGCCCTGCGTCACAATCCGTGTTTGTGCAAATTGGTCTTCAACCCGAACCGTTTTTTAGTGTTCAAAATCAAGCTTGTTATACGCCCGGGCCTCCAATAACTTTAACTCCATTTATAGATCCTTTTAATTATGATCTTGCCAATGGAGGTTTTCTAAATGATTGTTTTACTGTGTTAAGTGGACCCGCTACATTATTAGATCCAGTAACTGGGGAAATAGAATTGACTGGAATGGGAACAGTCATATTAGAATATAAACACACACTTACCTTTCCTGCATGTGGAACTTTTCCAGAACTCGTTTGCGAAGAAAAATATCAACAATCCATAATTATAACCGATGGGGATATGTTAGACGCAACTTTTACTGGAGACAATGATGATCCTTGCCTTGGGGAAACCGTTACTTTTACTGCAAATGTAGCAGGTGGGTTATTTGAAGGTGTTGGTATTACGGACAATGGCGATGGTACTGCAACATGGACGCCAACAGAATGTGGAAACATTCAAGTAGATTATACCTTGCAAAACGGAGCATGTACAAATGTCTATAGTGTAGTTGCACACACCGACCTAGAGCTTCCAATGCTAATGGTTCCTCCAATCGATGGGGAAGAGTGTGGAAGTGAAGATGTATCAGCTTGGCTTGCAGAAGTAACAGCGTCTGATAATTGCACCTTTACAATAGACACTTTAAGAACGAATACTATTTCTGGATGTGGAAACTCAAGAACTTTAGTTTATCAATTTACGGTAACAGATGAATGTGGTAATGTAACTTCAGGCGTTTCTACTTATTTTATTTTCGATGAAACAGCTCCGGTGATTACTGCTGCTGCACCATTGACCGTAGAATGTAATTCAGCAAATGTTCAGGGTGAAATTCAAGCTTGGTTAGCCAACAATGGTGGAGCAACGGCAACAGATGGTTGTGGTGGGGTTTTGACCTGGACAAGTGATTATGGAATTAATGCCGTTCCTGATTGTGCAGATGCTCAAGTAATCACAGTGAATTTTACGGTAACTGATGAATGTGGAAACAGCTCCAATACAGCTTCAACAATAAACATAGAAGATACGACCAATCCAAATTTAGTTTGCCCTCCAGACATCACAGTTGAATGTGGGGCACCAAATACAAATGCAATAATACTTACTTGGTTAGCAACAGCTACAGCTAATGATAGATGTGATATAGATGTGGCGGTTACTAATGATAATGCTGCTAATGTCTTTGCAGCAGCATGCGGAAGTACTGGAATACAAACAGTTACATTTACTGCAACGGATGCTTGCGGAAATGATAGTACTTGTGTTAGGACAATCACTTTTCAAGATTTAACTGATCCGCTCCTAGTTTTACCTGCACAAAATAGAACTGTAGAATGTAACGGAATGGGTAATACAGCAGATTTAACATTGTGGTTAATGCTGAACGGAAACGCGGTCGCCTCGGATCTTTGTGATGATGATTTAACGTGGACAACAATTCCTACAGCACCAGTAATTGAACAAGGTTGTGCCGAAGCTGGAGAAGTAACCGTAGAATTTATAGCAACTGATGATTGCGGAAATACAGCTTCAACCATCGCTACTTTTACAATTGTAGATGAAGAATCCCCAACCTTGACCGTTTTGCCTGATGATGTAACCGTTGCATGTGGGTCGGAAGATTTAGCAGGATGGATTGGAATGGCCATGGCTTCGGATGATTGTGATTCGGAACCTGAAATTTTAATAGACACTTTAACAATTTTAAATCTATGTGGAAATGGTTTGAGATATGATATCCAATTTATGGCATCAGATGCATGTGGTAATGTAGATATTGCAAGTCGATCTTATTTTATAGAAGATCAGATTACGCCTGATTTAGTTTGCATAGATGATCTAACACTAGTTTGTGGTGACCCAAATAACGACTTATTGATAAATCAATGGTTGAATTCCGTATCTGCCACTGATGATTGTAGTAATGTGGAAGTTACTTTCGGTTACCCATCAGCTTTACCTGCGAATTGTGGTGGTAGCATAGATGTTGAATTTACAGCTACAGATGATTGTGGTAATGATACTTCTTGCATTGCATCTATAATGATGATTGATAACATTGCCCCAGCATTTATAAATTGCCCGACAGATATTACGATTAATGTGGATGCTGACCTATGTACAGCTTCACCTATTTTCTCAACTCCCGCTGCAATGGATAATTGTAACTACACAGTTACACAAATTGATGGCCCTTTATCTGGGGCAACATTTGATTTGGGAGATAATGTCATCACCTTTGTCGCCGAAGACGATTGTGGATTAACAGATACTTGTTCTTATGTAATTACTGTGGTGGATTCAGGAATACCAAATATTGGCTGCCCTTCAAATAATGTTATAGTTTGTAATGATACAGATGAATGTTTCTGGACATCAGATAGTCAAGTCACTCCAACAGGAATGGATAACTGCCCTGGCTTAACTATAACCTACGCTATTACGGGCGCGACCTCCATGACAGGAACAGGGGATGCGGCTGGTGTTCAATTTGAATTGGGTATCTCTGAAGTATGCTACTTTATAATGGATGCTAGCGGGCTTACAGATACTTGTTGTTTTAATGTGATTGTGGAAGATTGTCAAGCTCCAGAAATTACTTGCCCATCAGATCTAACTGTTGAATGCGACGGAATGGGTAATACCACTGATTTAAATACTTGGCTTGGAACAGTGATGTCAGATGACAATTGCTCTACAACAACAATTGATACTATAATTTTTAATACTATTAGTGGATGTGGAAATGCGAATACAACCACATATCAATTTGTAGCCACTGACGCTACAGGAAATGCAAGTTCTTGCATTGCCTCATTTACCATTCAAGACATGACTCCTCCTGCAATAATCAATGATCCACAGGATGCATTGGATATGTGTCACCATGGACAAAGCCTTTTAGAATTTTATGGTTGGTTGAATACCAATGGGGGAGGAACTGCGGAAGACTTATGTAGTGACACGGTTTCTTGGTCTAATGATTTTGATGGAACTATAACCCCAGATTGTGGTAATTCAGGTTCTATTACTGTTGAATTTACAATATCTGATCAATGTGGTAACAGTGTAATTAGAGAAGCCACTTTTACTTTTGTGGATGATCAAGCACCAGAAATTACTTGTCCTGAAAATATAACATTAGAATGTGGAAATCCTAATAATGGGGCAATCATAACCAATTGGTTAGCCTCTGTAGAAGCAACCGATGAATGTGATCATCATGTTTTTATTGAGAATGATTATCCAGACGTTTCAGTAGCAGATTGTGGAGACGCAGAAATGATAACCGTAACCTTTATTGCTACGGATGATTGTGGCCTGATGGACACTTGCGAAGCAATAATTATTATTGAAGACAGTTCGGCTCCAGAAATTGATCAGCCGGCAGTTGATGAAATTGTAGAATGTGATGGAGCTGGAAATATTGGAGAACTTGCGGCATGGTTAGCCTTAAACGGTAATGCAATTGCATCTGATAATTGTAGTTCACTATTAACTTGGACAAATTCAATCACTACTACAGAAATTCCATGCGATGGATCTAGTATTACAACTTATACCTTCGTGGTCAAAGATGAATGTATGGATTCTTCCATTACTACTGCAAAATTTATAATCGAAGATAATACTGCACCTGTTATTTCAACTCCATTGGATACCATTGTCGATTGCGATGGTACAGGTAATATGGCGGATATCTTAGCCTTTTTGGCCAGAGCTTCAGCAGAAGATTTATGTGGATCGGAAACGATAAGCAATCAAGTTAATAATACGATTAGCGCATGTGGCGATTCACGAGAATTTCAATATCAATTTAATGCGGTTGATGCATGTGGGAATACCTCCATTGCTTTTGCGAATTTTACAATTCGGGATACTTCACCGCCAACCATTACTTGCCCTCCTGACCTTACCTTAGACTGTGGAAATAATAGTAATCCAACACTGATTGCTAATTGGTTGAATAGTCCATTACTCGCTGACGTATGTGGTGATGTTACTGTTGAAAACGATTTTAATGGCGTGTTGCCAAATAATTGTGGAGGTTCAGTATTAGTTACTTTTACAGCAACGGATGCTTGCAATAATGAAATAACTTGCGAAGCAAGTATAATCTTAAATGATGAAGTCGCTCCTCAATTTGTAAATTGTCCTTCTGATTTAACTATTAATGTAGATCCTGATATTTGTGGTGCTAATCCAATATTCAGTACCCCATTTGCAGTTGATTCATGCTCAGTAACGGTAAGTCAAATTACAGGTCCAAATCCTGGTTCAACCTTTCCGTTAGGAACCACCTTAATTGAATTCGAGGCAGTAGATGCTTGTGGAAATTCAGATACTTGTAGTTTCAATATAATCGTTATCGACACAGATACGCCTTCATTATCCTGTCCTTCAAACAATGTGGTGGTTTGTAATGCTCCAGGAACTTGTGTTTGGACTTCTGATAATCAAATCTCTCCAAACGTAAATGATAATTGCCCTGGTACAACTGTTACCTATACCATTACCGGTGCTACCAATTCTTCAGGAGACGATGATGCTTCAGGAGAAGTATTTGCATTAGGAATAAGTGAAGTTTGTTATGTGATCGTAGACACAATGGGTAATTCGGATACTTGTTGTTTTAATGTGATTGTTGAAGATTGCGAAAAACCAATTATAACTTGCCCTACAGACACAATAGTACAATGTGATGGAATGGGAAATATGGCAGATTTAACGGATTGGTTAGCTCGAGTTTCAGCAACTGATAATTGCGATCTTGATCCAGAAGTAACTAACATCGTTTTCAATAATATTTCAGGTTGCGGAGGTACAGAAGCGATCGAATATCAATTTACTGCTACAGACTCGGGTGGGAATGCGGCCATTTGTATAGCTAGATTTACAATAATGGATGACACGCCTCCTATAATTGATGTTGCAGCAATGGACATAACTGTTAATTGCGATGGAAGCGGATCAGCAGCAGCATTGACTGCATGGTTAAATGATAACGGAGGCGCGGAAGCAAGTGATGAATGTTCAACAACTTTGTCTTGGTCTAACGATTATAGTGATGGCTTAATGACGGATTGCGGAAGCACGGGCACGGTAACTGTTGAATTTACGGTGACTAATTTATGCGGACTTAGCAACACAACGGAAGCAACATTTACATTACAAGATACAACGGCACCAGTTATTACTTGTCCAGCACCTTTAGAATTAGATTGTGGGAATCCACTAAATGATGTGCTGATTGATGGTTGGTTGAGTTTGGCTTCAGGAGCAGATGAGTGTTTAGCAAACATAACGGTAGTTAACGATTACCCGGGAACAACTACTGATGGTTGCGGTTCTACAGGTATTACAACTGTAACTTTCATGTCAACAGATGCTTGTGGAAATGCAGATACTTGTATGTCTACCATTTCTATACTTGATACAGATGGTCCTATCATAGATATTGCCGCACAAGACTTAACAGTAGAATGTGATGGCATGGGTAATATAGCAGATTCTTCTGCTTGGCTAGCATTAAATGGAAATGCTCTTGCTAGTGATAATTGTAGTGGTATCGAGTCCTGGTCATATATTGCATTGCCTAATGATTCGGAATGCGCAGGAACAAGTGTTACCACATACGTTTTTACAGTTACAGATTCATGTGGAAACTCATCCATAACCCAAGCCAATTTCATTATTGAAGATAATACAGCTCCAACTTTAACCACTCCATTAGATACCATTGTAGATTGCGATGGTGCAGGAAATATGACAGACTTATCAGATTGGTTGGCTCGAGTTAGCGCAACTGATATTTGTGATACAGATCCGGTAACTTCCTTCAATCTAGTTAATACAATTAGTGCATGTGGAGGAGGAAGCGAAACCATTTATGAGTTTTTTGCCGAAGACGCATGTGGAAATATTAGTAATGGTACTGCGAGTTTTATAATAGCAGATACTACTATTCCAGCTATAACTTGTCCAATGGACTTGACTCTAAATTGCGGAGATGCGAATAATGATCAATTGGTTTTAGCTTGGTTGAATTCAGCGACCGCAACAGACATTTGTAGTGAAATCAATATCACAAATACTTATCCGAATGCATTGCCAGATAATTGCGGAGGGATGATCAATGTAGTATTTACAGCAACAGATGCTTGCGGAAATATAGATACTTGTTCTGCCACCATTATAATGCAAGACACAATGCCTCCAAGCTTTGTGAATTGTCCAGAAGAATTAGTCGTAAATGTAGATGTAGATCTATGTTCAGCGAATCCAATATTCTCAACACCAATTGCAGAAGACAATTGCAATGTAACCGTAACACAAATAACAGGCCCAACTTCTGGTTCTACTTTTCCCTTAGATACTACTTTGGTAGTATTTGAAGCAGTAGATGAATGTGGAAATAGAGATACTTGTAGTTTTAATATTATAGTAGTGGATAGTGATACACCATCTATTGCCTGTCCAAGTAATATGATAGCCGTTTGTAATGATGTAGGTACTTGTATGTGGGTCAGTGATTCAAAGGTAAGTCCAATTCTTGGGAGTGATAATTGTCCAGGTACAATGGTAACTTATGAAATTACGGGTGCAACGACAGGAACGGGAATGGATGATGCAATGGGCACTACATTTAATCTAGGAATGAGCACGGTTTGTTACACAATAGAAGATACCACCGGAATGACCTCAACTTGTTGTTTCAATGTCTTAGTAGAAGATTGTGAAAAACCAATAATTGTTTGTCAGCTAGATACGATAGTAGAATGTGATGGAATGGGGAACGCCACAGATCTAGCCGATTGGTTAGATAGAATATCCGCAACAGATAATTGTGATGATGAACCAGAAATTACGAATAGAATAGTAAATACCATATCAGGCTGTGGATCAACACAAACTTTCGAATACCAATTTACAGCAGTAGATAGCAGTGGTAATGAATCTGTGTGTTTTGCACAATTTGCTATTCAAGACACCACACCACCAATGATAACAGTAGATGCGGTAGACTTGACTATCGATTGTGATGGAACGGGCAACTCTTCTACCTTGGCTGCATGGTTAGCCGATAATGGCGGGGCAGAAGCAACTGATATATGCAGTGCAACTTTGTCATGGACCAATAACTTTAGTGGAGATTTAATTACAGATTGTGGAATCACAGGAGATGTAGTTGTTGAATTTACAGTAACAGATGTATGTGGTAATTCTAGCATAACAGAAGCAACATTCACCATTCAAGACACCATTAGTCCAGTGATTACTTGTCCAATACCATTGACCTTAGAATGCAGCAATCCATTAAATCAAACCTTAATTGATAATTGGCTGAATCAAATTGAAGCTACGGATGAATGTTCTAAGAATTTGACTTTAGTAAATGACTTCGCTATCTTAAATACAGACTCATGTGGAAATACAGGAGTAACAACAGTAATGTTTATTGCAACGGATGATTGCGGAAATGCAGATACTTGTACTTCAACAATTACCATTGAAGACACTACCAATCCAATAATAGAAATAGCGGCACAAGATTTAATTGTAGAATGCGATGGAATGGGTAATATAGCAGATTCATCTGCATGGATAATCTTAAATGGAAATGCAATCGCAAGTGATGCGTGTAGTGAACCATTAACCTGGTCATACATGGCATTGCCAAGTTCAGATGATTGTGGCGGAACAAGCACAACCACTTATATCTTTTCAGTGGAAGATGATTGTGGTAATATAAGTACTACAACAGCAGACTTTACCATAGAAGATAATACCGCTCCAACCTTAATAACTCCATTAGACACATTTGTAGAATGTGATGGAGCAGGAAATATAACAGACCTGGCAGATTGGTTAGCCCGATTAAGCGCTACCGATATTTGTGATACAGCTCCTACCACTTCATTCTCCATATTTAATACCATTAGCGATTGCGGTGGTAGTAATACAGTGGAATATGAATTCCTTGCAGAAGATGCTTGTGGTAATATTAGTAGAGGCATTGCAAGCTTTACAATACTAGATACGATTCCTCCAGTAATTACCTGTCCAATGGATTTGACTTTAGTTTGCGGAGATGCAAATAATGATCAATTGGTTTTAGCTTGGTTAAATAGTGCCACAGCTACAGATATTTGTAGTGATGTGAGTATTGAAAATTCTTTCCCCAATGCACTGCCAAATAATTGTGGTGGTTCCATTAATATTATTTTCACAGCCACTGATGCTTGTGGAAATATAGATACTTGCTCAGCAAATATTTTAATGATAGATGCCATTGCACCTAGCTTTGTAAATTGTCCAGCAGACTTGATAGTAAATGTAGATGTTGATCTGTGCTCGGCGAATCCGATTTTCTCTACTCCAATTGCAAATGACAACTGTGGAGTGACAGTAACTCAAATTACTGGCCCCGTTTCAGGATCGAGTTTCCCATTAGATACCACTTTGATTCAATTTTTAGCTGAGGATGAATGTGGAAATACAGATACATGTAGTTTCAATATAATTGTAGTAGATAGTGATTCTCCTTCCATTACTTGTCCGAGTAACCTCGTTACAGTTTGTAATGATGTAGGAACTTGCACTTGGGTCAGTGATTCAAAAGTAAGTCCAATTCTTGGAAGTGATAATTGTCCAGGTACAATGGTAACGTATGAAATCACGGGTGTAACTGAAGGCACGGGGATGGATGATGCAATGGGTACTACATTCAATTTAGGAATGAGTACAGTTTGTTATACCATAGAAGATACCACTGGTATGACCTCAACTTGTTGTTTCAATGTCTTAGTTGAAGATTGCGAAAAACCATTGATAAGTTGCCAACTTGATACCATTGTAGAATGCGATGGTGCAGGAAATCTTGCAGATTTAACAGATTGGTTAGCACGAATTTCTGCAACTGATAATTGTGATGATGATCCTGTGCTTTCAAATAGGGTAGTGAATACCATATCAGGTTGTGGCTCAACCCAAACATTTGAATATCAATTCACTGCTGTTGATAGTAGTGGAAATGAATCAGTGTGCTATGCCAAATTCGAAATAGAAGATACTGCAGTTCCAGTTATTGATATTTTAGCAATGGACTTGACGGTGGATTGTAATGGCTCAGGTAATGAAGCGGCACTATTTGCATGGTTAGCTAACAACGCAGGAGCGGAGGCAAGTGATATTTGTAGTGAACCATTATCATGGTCAAATAACTATACCGGCGGTTTGATATTTGAATGTGGAAATACCGGCGCTGTATTAGTAGAGTTTACAGTAACAGATGACTGTGGAAGAATAGCAACAACCGAAGCTACATTTACAATTCAAGATACAACACCACCATCCATAGTTTGTCCTCCAGCATTGGAATTAGAATGTGAAAGTCCTACCAATGCTGCAATTATAGATGCTTGGTTAAACATTGTAAATGGTTCGGATGAATGTGCTCAAAATGTTACCATAACCAATGATTATCCAGGTACTTTTGTCGCAGCGTGTGGAGGAACAGGAGTGAGTACCATTACATTTATCATAACCGATGAATGTGATAATGCAGATACTTGTATGTCAACCATAACCTTTGTTGATAATACAGCACCTATTATTGATTTACCTGCTCAAGACTTAATAGTAGAATGTGATGGAGCTGGAAATATTTCAGATTCATCCATGTGGGCAATGGCCAACGGAATAGCAATGGCAAGTGATGCTTGCAGTGATCCGTTAACTTGGTCATATATAAGCCTGCCTGCTGAAGATGAATGTGGAGGTACTTCAACAACTACATTTATTTTCACAGTTACAGATGATTGTGGAAATGCAAGTTCAACAGCTGCAAATTTTATCATAATAGATATAACTGCACCGGAAATTAATATCCCATTAGATACAATTGTGGAATGCAATGGCTTAGAAAATACAACTGATCTAGCAGACTGGTTGGCAAGAGTAAGTGCCAATGATATTTGTGATACCGCACCAATTACTAGTTTCTCCATTGTGAATACGATAAGTGCTTGTGGCGGTGGGTCAACTACCATTTATGAATTTGTAGCAACAGATGCTTGTGGAAACGAAAGCAATGGTCAAGCAAGCTTTACCATAGAAGACACCACTATTCCAATAATTATTTGCCCTGCAGAATTAACCATTGAATGTGGTAATCCTGCAAATGATCAAATAATTGCGCAATGGTTAAGTAGTGCAACAGCAACAGATATTTGCAGTGATGTAAATGTGAGTGCAGCTGCACCAGGAACCTTGCCAAATAATTGTGGCGGCATTGTCCCAGTCACCTTCATCGCAGCAGATGCATGCGGTAATTTGGATTCTTGTATTGTGAATATAGTAATGATTGATACGACACCTCCAGTGTTTGTCAATTGCCCAACGGAATTAATTATTAATGCGGATGTTGATCTATGTGAAGCTAATCCAATATTCAGTACTCCTTTAGCTACTGATAATTGTAATGTAACTATAATGCAAGTGACTGGCCCAACAAGCGGTTCTGCCTTCCCATTAGATACAACACTAGTAGAGTTTATTGCTACGGATGAATGTGGAAATATGGATACTTGCAGTTTCAACATTATTGTAATAGATAGCGATGTACCTACTGTTCTTTGTCCTAGTAATCAAATTGAAGTATGTGTAGATAGTAGTTTATGCACTTGGACAAGTACGGATATGATTAGTCCAACACTAAGTAATGATAATTGCCCAGGAACAACAATAACTTATGAAATTAGTGGAGCTACCGTTTCAACTGGAATGGATGATGCCACTAGCGAGATATTTAATATCGGATTAAGTACAGTTTGTTATACGATAGTAGATACTACAGGAGCAAATTCAACTTGTTGTTTTAATGTGCTAGTTACGGATTGTGAAAAACCAATTACGGCTTGTCCTACAGATACCATTGTAGAATGTAATGGAGCTGGTAACTTAACAGAACTTGCAGATTGGTTGGCTAGATTTAGTGCAATAGATAATTGTGATGCTGATCCAACACTTGTGAATAAAGTAAGTAATACGATTTCAGGTTGTGGAGATACACAAGCTTTTGAATATCAATTTACCGCTACAGATAGTAGTGGGAACTCAACGGTTTGTTATGCAATATTTACGATAATAGATAGTTCTCCTCCAACCATTAATGTAATACCCATGGATACCACTATTGATTGTGGCCCAGGTGCTGATGCAGCATTAAATGTTTGGTTAGTTAATAATGCAGGAGCAGTGGCTTCTGATTCTTGCAGTACTTCTCTTTCATGGTCAAATGATTTTGAAATGTTTGATATCACTTGTGGTTCAACAGGATCCGTCGAGGTAGTATTTACGGTGGCTGATTTGTGCGGAAATGAAAGCGTAACTTCCGCTACCTTTACGATTCAAGATACTATCAATCCAACACCAATCTGTCCATTACCATTGACATTAGAATGTGGTGGAGATTTAAATGATATTTTAATTGCGAATTGGTTAGCGTCCGCTGCTGGAACAGATAATTGTCCAGATGAAGTGATTGTTACCAATGACGCTCCTGGTGTTTTTGAAGATGGCTGCGGAATGACGGGTGTAACAACTATAATCTTTACAGCAACTGATGCCTGTGGAAATACAGATACCTGTTCTTCAACGATTACCATTTTAGATAATGTAGCACCAAGTATAGACACAGCAGCGCAAGACTTAATTGTAGAATGTGATGGAAATGGAAATATAGCAGATTCAACAGCTTGGATTATGGCAAATGGAAATGCTATTGCTAGTGATGACTGTAGTGAACCATTAACTTGGACTTACCAAATGTTACCAGGAAGTGATGATTGTGGCGGAACATCCACAACCACTTATATTTTTACGGTAACAGATGATTGTGGAAATGAAAGTTCAACTTCTGCAGACTTTATTATTGAAGATAATACAGCGCCAATGCTCATATTGCCTTTAGATACCGTTGTAGAATGTGATGGAGCAGGTAATGGAGCTGATTTAGCTACTTGGTTGGCAAGAGTAAATGCGACTGATATATGTGATACTAATCCTTTAACCAGTTTTGTAATCTTTAATACAACATCAGCTTGTGGTGGAGGAAGTACAACAACTTACCAATTTACAGCAATAGATGCTTGTGGAAATATAGCTACGGGTAAAGCTGATTTTACTATTCAGGATATAACGTCTCCAGAAATTGTTTGTCCAATGCCATTAGTATTGGAATGTGAAGATCCAGATAATAATACTTTAATAGCAGCTTGGTTGAATAGTGCGAACGCTACAGATATTTGTAGCGACATTAGTTCTATTGAAACTGATTTTGATGGAATGTTGCCATCTTTCTGCGGTGGAGTATTGCCAGTAGTATTTACAGCAACAGATGCTTGTGGAAATACAGATACCTGTATTGCTAATATTATAGTAGAAGATACAACAGATCCCATGTTTACAAACTGCCATGCAGATCTAGTAGTAAATGTAGATGTTGATAATTGCTCGTCAAATGTAATTTTCTCAACGCCTAACGCAATTGATGCTTGTGCTAATGTAACCGTTGTGCAAACTCAAGGGATTGCTTCTGGTATGACATTCCCATTAGATACTACTTTTATAGAATTTGTAGCAACTGATGAATGCGGTAATACAGATACTTGTTCATTTAATATAATTGTGCTAGATAGTGATATACCACAAATATTCTGCCCTAGTAATATTGTAACAGTTTGTGTGGATAGTAGTAGGTGTACTTGGACTGGAGATAGTCAAATAAGCCCAAGCCTGGCAGGAGATAATTGCGATAATTCAATGATAACTTATACGATTACTGGAGCAACAACTGCTCAAGGTTCGGATGATGCAGCTGGCGAAATATTGAATTTAGGAATTAGTGAAATTTGCTATACCATTGTTGATACAATGGGTAATAGCGATCAATGTTGTTTCAATGTGCTAGTCGAAGATTGTGAAGATCCAATTATTACTTGCCCAGCAGATCTAGTAGTAGAATGTGATGAAGCAGGAAACACTGGAGAATTAGCTGCATGGTTGGCTTCAGTTACTGCAACTGATAATTGTGTAATGGATACCATTACTTATTTAGTCTTTAATACCATTAGTGGTTGTGGAGATACCAATGCAGAAGTGTATCAATTTACAGCAATTGATAGCATAGGGAATTCAACGATTTGTTATGCAACATTCACCATAGAAGATACGACTCCACCAATGGCGATTTGCTGCCCTGATTTTGATCTAGCGCTAGGCCCTGATGGAACAGCAACGATAACAGGAGATAGCATTAATTGTGGAAGTACAGATATTTGCACAGCTGATGAAGATTTAATAATTACTATCAGTCCTACTACATTTACAGAAGCTAATGTAGGACCGAATGTAGTAACTATGATTGTAATTGATGATTGTGGAAATGCAGATACTTGCACAACCATGGTTACCATTGGAGAGAATCCAGCGATCGGTGTTGCAAAACGATTGGTTAGTTTAGAGAATAATGCAGACGGTTCCGGAACTGTTGTTTTTGAATTTAATATTGAGAATTTAGGAAACGTTGATTTAGATAGTCTTCAATTAGTGGATAGTTTATTCACGGTTTTCCCGGCTCCTTGTGCATTAGATATATTAAGTATTACGAGTAGTGACTTTATTGTTAATGCAAACTTCGATGGATTGACTGATCTAAATCTATTAGTGGGTACAGATAATATTATAGCTGGAGAAAAAGGATCTATATTATTAGAAGTGAACGTTTTTGATTGTGCTGGAATTACGGGACCTTTCTTTAATCAAGTAACTGTTTCAGCATTGTCACCTGGAGATAGTTTAATTACAGATATTTCGGAAGATGGAGCTGACCCAGATCCAAATGGAGATGGTGTAGCAGATGAAGAATCACCAACCGTGATTGAATTCATGCAAACCTTCCCAATCGGTTTGTCTAAAAATGCCGTATTTGCTCAGCTTAACCCTGATGGATCATTTGATGTATCCTATGAGTTTGTAGTGGAAAACTTCGGAACAGTTGATTATGACAGTGTTCAAGTGGTAGATAATTTATTGGCTACCTTCCCACCAACTTGCGAGATTACAGTAACTGATTTGACGGGTTCAAATGTAACGGTAAATAATCCAGGTTTTGATGGAGTGACTGATATCAACCTTTTAACAGGTTTCGATGATCTACCAGTTGGCACAATTGCAACTATTGAATTGGATCTTCGAGTAGATTTGTGTGGCGCCAATCTAGGGCCTTTTGTAAACAATGCGGTAACTACTGCTAGAAATCCAGCAGGTGATTTAATTATGGATAACTCGGTAGATGGACCTGATCCAGATCCAAACGGTGATGGTAATCCAGATGAAGAGTCTCCAACTATAATTAACTTTCAGGAAAATCCTGCATTGGGTGTTGCTAAACATGTCAGCCAAGATCCTATTGTCAATGCAGATGGTGATTTTGTTTTTGTTTATGAAATTAGAATTGAAAACTTCGGTGATATAGATTTAGAATTATTGGGAATACAAGATACGCTTGCTAATACTTTTGCAGGAGCAAATGACTTTATGGTTATTGGAATTGCTTCTCCAGAATTTGCAGTTGACACTGCATTCGATGGTATTACTAATACTAATTTATTACAAGGCGGAGATATCTTAGTGCCTGGCGATGATGGTGCAGTTTACGTTACAGTCAAAGTGAATTCCGGAGGTAACGACGGCCCTTATTTTAATACCGCTGTTGGTTCAGGACTAACACCACTTGGAACTGTCGTTCAAGATAGTTCGCAATGGGATACGGAACCAGATCCAGATAATGATGGCGATCCGACAAACAATAATATTCCAACACCAGTAGTATTAAATTGCTTCTTGGATATTGTTTGCCCAATTGTTTCAGATACCTTAACCTTTGAAAATGACGCTGGATGGTGTAGTGCATTAGTCAATATTGCTCCAGCCGAAATCATTACTTGTGGCGGTGCTCCAGATTCCTTAATTGAATTTATGATCGATGGGGCAGGAGCAATTGGGGTAACTAGTGGAGTTTGGATAGAAGGGCAACCAGGAGGATTAGAATATAATGTGGGTGTTACTAAAGTAAATATAAGAGCAAGTATTCCGTCCATTCCTGCTTTAGGATTTAGTGATACTTGTATGTTCTTTGTTAATGTGTTAGATAAGGAAGTGCCAGTTATTGTTTGCAAAGACATCTTTGTATACGTAGATGATAATTGCGAATTTACCATTGGAGCAGATGAAGTGGATGGAGGAAGCTCTGATAATTGTGGAATCGATACCATGTTAATTTCTAGAGATGGTATAATCTTCTCTGATAGTATTACCTTCTCCGCAGCGGATCTTATTGATCCATTTATTCAAATTTCTTATCAAATTACAGATGCAGCAGGTAATGTTTCTAATTGTGTGGCAACGGTCACGGTAATTGATAATACTGATCCAAACATTATTTGTCAATCAGATATGATTATAGATACAGAACCAGGTGCTTGTCATGGAATAATTCCTAATATCATTCCTGCAATTGATACTACTGATAATTGTGCTCCAATTACAAACTTGAGACAATTCCCAGATGCAGGCTTGTTATTTGGAACGGCGCATGGAGATTCCTTAGAAGTCTTTTTGGTAGCAACGGATATTGATGGGAACATGGATACTTGTTCATTAACTATCTTCTTAAATGATGTGGAGGCACCAACTTGGTTGAATTGCCCAAGACCTGCTATTAGAGTAGAAACTTTAGCGGGAGAATGTGGAGCAATCGTTGGACAGTTCTCTCCACCAATTGCTGTGGATAATTGTACAATGGATACCATTATTCAAATTGATACAACAGGCTTTACAGTAGGGGATATGTTCCCAGTTGGAACAACCATATTGAAATTTATAGCCATTGATGTTGCTGGAAATGTTTCGGATACTTGCGACTTTAAAATTATTGTTGACGATTTAGAAGCACCAACCTTAACTTGTCCATCTGATACATTAGTGATTAATGATATTGGTGAGTGTGGAGCTATTGTATTTGATATTTCACCAATAGCTACTGATAATTGCACGCCTATAGTTTCTTATTCCATTACCGATGAAACAGGAATCCTTATAGCTGCAGGTCCAGATGACGCAAGTGGAAATTATTTCAGCTGCGGAACTAGTATTGTAACTTATAAAGTGACAGATAGAAATGCATTATTAATTTCAGAAGTAACCCATAATATTAATGAGGTTAATGGAGCAACTAATCCTTTACCTGGATTTATTACTGCGAATGCTTTCTCTGGAGACGATTATTTAGAAATTACAAATTATGGTCCAGCGTGCATGGATATATCTTGCTTAATGATTACTAGAGCTCATGCGAATGAAGAAAGCATCATCATTCCTCAAGGAATAACAATGCAAGTGGGAGAGGTGCTGACCATTCACTTCGGTCCAGGTTTTGACGATCCTGCTAATTTGTTCTTTAATATTCAAAATGCGATAGATTTAGCTCCAAGCGCGGCCGCTACTTATGATATTTCTTTTGAAAATTATGTCATGGATGCAATTGGAGTGAATGGCGGAGTAGCAACTGGCTTTACTGGATCGTTGAATATCAGCGGAGTTGGATCTGCATTTAGAAAGTGGGTTTTTGATGCCAATGATATTTCTGATTTTGATTTTGCGAATGCAACTCAAATCGCAAGTATTGGAACTTTAAATTCAACAACCGTATTACATGATGATAATGGAACATGCACATCCTTACAATCCACAGAAGGATTTATGGAGACTTGTTCTTTCGAAGTAACGAATATAGATACAGAATTACCAATGTGCGCTGAGTTCACTACGCCAATAAATGGTTTTGGACCAAGTGGAGATATTCTTGATGGTAGTGTTTTACAATCAATCATTGCAATTGCTCAAGATGAGTTAATAGGTGATGTAAACGTAACCTTGTTTGGAACGCATCTAGAAGTTTCTGAATTAGATGTTCAATTAGTGAGTCCGTCAGGAACCATCGTTCAATTATTTAGTGGGCTATGCCCAGGGAGCATTGACTTCTCAGCTACCTTTGATTCAGACTCAATGCCAGCGATAAATGGAATCGCTTGTTCAAGTCCACTAGGAAATGGACAAGTACTTTCGCCAATCGGAAATCTTAATGATTTAGTGGGCGAAACGTCTGCAGGAAACTGGACTTTGGAAATAGGGGATTTAAGTGCCGGAGGAAATGAAGGGCAATTAGTGTCCTGGTCCATTGAGATCATTGGTAAGTCAGCCTATAGCCAAATGGATACGATAATAGCAAATACACCTGGATCATGTGAGGCTCCATTTAGTTGGACGCATCCTAGATTTATGGATAATTGCCCAACTGGAAGTATTGAGGTTAACTATAGAGCAGATTCAATTGCAGTTCCAAACGGAGGAATGATTGTGCCTGGTTCAGCTGCTGATGAGACATTCAATGTTGGAACTACAACGGTCACTTACGTATTAACAGATAAAGCAGGAAATCAAGATTCATGCAGTTTTGATATAACTATACTCGACGATGAAGCTCCGCTACTAGTGTGTCCTGCAGATGTAACCGTTAATTTATCAGCAGGGGAATGCGAAACCATTGTGAACTTCCTGCCTGCCAATGCAACAGATAATTGCGATCTTGTAGATACTATAATGAATCCAGCTTCTGGATCAATGTTCCCAACTGGAACAACAACGGTTGAAATTGAAATCATTGACGCAGGTGGAAATGCAGTGTCTTGTACTTTTGATGTAATTGTAATTCCGTTTACTCCAATAGATCCAATATTTGTGTGTAATGATTTAGTGAATATTTCATTGGATAGAAATTGCGAAGCAATCATCGGTGCAGATATAATGTTAGAAGGAAATAATTATGGATGTTTTGATGACTATTGTGTAGAGATCACAGATCTAGATGGCAATATAGTTGGTCAAACGATTAATGGTGTTTATGTTCCGATTGTTACAGAACTATATGTTGGCGATAGCCTGATTGTAACTGCTGGTGATTGTAATGGAAATACTTGCTGGGGCTACATTTTTATAGAAGATAAATTACAACCAGTAACTGAATGTCCAGTGGATACCATTGTGGCTTGTAATGAATCTACAGATACTAGTATTACCGGATCAGTTACTTTACTTAGTTGTGAAGATAATCCAGTAATTTTCTTTGAAGATATTATTACAGATAATGGAGACTGTGGAATGCCTCGAGCTAGGATAGAGAGAACTTGGACAGTAGCTGATGCAAGTGGAAATGCAACTTCATGCATTCAGATTATTGAAGTAGAACCATTTGATTTAGCTCAAATAGAATGGCCTGATAATTTTGACTTGGATGATGCATTTGAATGTAGCGATGTAAATGCGAATCCTGAAATAACTGAACCACAAAACACCGGTTATCCAACTATTGATGGAAATCCAATTATTGGAAATCATCTTTGTGAATTAGATGTCGGATATTGGGATGAAAACTTACAAGATGCAAATTGCCCAAGTGGTGGTAGAATTTTAAGACATTGGATAGTAGCAAATGAATGTCTTCCTCTAGAAGAAGGAGTGAATCCAAGCAGACATATTCAATCTATTAAAATAAAAGATAGATTGGCGCCAAGCATTGCTGCAAATGTAGAGATTGATACGGTGTATGTAGATCATAGTGGTTGCAATAGCAGAGTTGTTTTAAATGTTATTGCCGAAGATGCATGCTCTGATAATATCGATGTATCCTACATTGTTTACAGAATCGGATTGACCGGAGCTGTACAGATTTATGAAATAGGTGCTGGTGCTGGAAATATAGAATTATTTGTAGCTAGTGACTATACTTATAAAGTAAGATTAAGAGCAGAGGATAACTGTGGAAATCTAGATATTACGGAAGTAGATTTTGAAGTGGTTGACAACGTACCGCCAACCGCAGTATGTGATCAATTCACTTCAACCAGCATTGACGGAAGCGGAATCGCAAAAGTATTCGCAGAAACTTTCGATGATGGATCACATGACAATTGTAGTGGCGTATTCTTCAAAGCAAGAAGAATGACCACCAACGAATGTGATGGAGCTAACGGTGATGATTCAACTATCCCTGGAT
>Ga0209187_1001777_pt1 | contig 23305 bp, 19 predicted proteins | sample BantaG_FD_187430 | JGI IMG/M metagenome (GOLD analysis project Ga0209187, IMG submission 187430) | Marine algal microbial communities from Bantry Bay, Ireland - BantryBay_4 metaG (SPAdes) (version 2) | ecosystem: Host-associated > Algae > Red algae > Unclassified | place: Bantry Bay, Ireland...
ATGGAAGGGCCATCGCTCAAAGGATAAAAGGTACTCCGGGGATAACAGGCTGATCTCCCCCAAGAGCTCATATCGACGGGGAGGTTTGGCACCTCGATGTCGGCTCGTCACATCCTGGGGCTGGAGAAGGTCCCAAGGGTTGGGCTGTTCGCCCATTAAAGTGGCACGCGAGCTGGGTTCAGAACGTCGCAAGACAGTTCGGTCTCTATCTGTTGTGGGCGTTAAAGTATTGAGAAGATCTGACACTAGTACGAGAGGACCGTGTTGGACGCACCCCTGGTGCACCAGTTGTGACGCCAGTTGCATTGCTGGGTAGCTATGTGCGGTAAGGATAAGCGCTGAAAGCATCTAAGCGCGAAGCCCCCTTCGAGATGAATACTTTTAGGGTCGTAGAAGATGACTACGTAGATAGGCTATAGGTGGAAGTGCAGTGATGTATGCAGCCGAGTAGTACTAATTACCCATAAGCTTCCGTTTTTACTTTGCAAAGGGGTAAAAACATTCAAGCTAAATAAATCAAAGAGAGATTTCAAATCAATCTAAGTGTTTTATTCGTGATTCTTTTTTACAATTTTGTTTATGATTTATGCAAAAGCGCATAAATCTACATAAAGATATAGGTCCTGTACCATTTCTGTTTGATAATGGCAGATTAGATTTCGAAAAGAATTTTTCAATATCGAGGCAAAAAGCGCAGTGATAGCATTAGCTATCGCGAGTATTTTTAACGAAGAGATTGATGGATTCTATCGAAAGATAAGTGCTAGTTTCATGCAGTAACGGTACAAAAATAGGACCCTAAGATTAGGGTGGCTATAGCGAAGGGGATCCACCTCTTCCCATTCCGAACAGAGAAGTTAAGCCCTTCAGCGCTGATGGTACTGCCAATAGGTGGGAGAGTAAGTCGCCGCCCGTTTTTTTTCTTTTTCTCTCCAATAAACATGAGAGATCAAGAAAACAAACAAAACCAACACATTAAAAATAGCTCGCAGCAATGCGGGCTTTTTTTATGCCCCAACTCAATATTTAAGGAATAAAATGCAAAACTAAGTGATATTATGCCTGAAAGGTTTAACTATTTGGCACAAGGTGGCAACCCTGTGTAAAGATCAACCTAGGATCTGATTACTCTTAAAAATTCAGATAGCTATCAGAAGGCAAATCGCCTACATGAATCACCACGTTATTAGGGTGAAAATTGACACCATCCAAAAGTTTATATTGAATTGTATTGTGCTCATATAGTTAATCTTCATGCGAAGATCCAATTTTAATTCAGACCTTGTTTATACCTAAAGAGTAGCGACCAAACACCTAGTCAACTACAATGTCACTTTAACTAAAGTAGAATCCAAAGAGCCAGACTTCAACTTCTGGATACGCTTGACTTCATAATAATCATCTTTTCGATATTGCAAATACTCACGAGTTTCTAACAGCATCTTCTGCATCATGCACTCCATGTCTATTGATATCGGCAGACCATTTTTAAATTCCACATTAAGATTTCTTGTCTTGAGCTTGGGACTATTTGCTTGACATGATATTCGCTTAATTTTATCGCCACTATAAGTTGTATCACAAGTGTATTGATCAATCCAAATAACCTTGTTGATATCAGATTTTATAAAAGGAGTGAACTCTTGCTGAAAATTAAGCGTATCCAAACTCATGGTCTCTTCATCCCCGTTGAAATCTACATACTTAGTGAATCCTCTTCGACTGGAAAGGCGATTTGCTTCTAGCTGAAAGAATTTTTCAGTTGAGAAAAAATAATCTGAATTTTGCAAATTGATATTTGGCTTAATATCCAAGTTACAATTACCTAAAAGTAGCATGTAAAATACTGAGAAGGTTAATAATCTTATTTTTCTCATGATATTAGAATGTTTCCTGTCATTTCTTCAGGTGGAGTTATATCCATAAGCTTTAAGATCGTTGGTGCCACATCTGCCAGCTTACCATCTTTCAATTCGACGCCCTTTTGATCTTTAGAAATATAGAAGCAAGGCACCATATTAGTAGTGTGTGCGGTATTGGGCGTGCCATTAGGGTTAATCATGATATCTGAATTGCCATGATCCGCAATGACTATAGCTGAATAGTCATTTTTTAGTAACACCTCCATCAACTTTTTTAGACACTGATCCACGGTCTCTGCTGCAGCCATGGCGGCTTTGAAATCACCAGTATGACCCACCATATCGGTATTTGCGAAATTAAGGCAGATAAAATCGGCAGGATCTTCCGTTGTCCTCTTTATGATGGCCTCAGTCAATTCAGGCGCACTCATCTCTGGCTGCATATCATAGGTATCCACCTTTGGTGATGGAATCATGATCCTAGATTCACCTTTATACTCCACTTCTTCACCACCGTTAAAAAAGAAAGTCACGTGAGGATATTTCTCAGTTTCAGCAATTCTAATTTGGCTTTTGTTTGCCTTTGAAAGTACTTCGCCAAGGGTGTTTGTTAATTCTTTTTTGGTGAAAACAACGTGTATACCATTAAATGAGGAATCATATCCTGTCATTGTAAAATATTCCAACGACAGTTTCTTCATCTCATAATTGTGAAAATCTTCTTGCGTAAGTGCTTTAGTTATCTGCCTTGGTCTATCGGTTCTGAAATTATAGAAAAAGACAACATCACCATCTTTTATTCTAGTTGAATCCATGTTGTCTTTTGCGAGTATAGGCTTGATAAATTCATCTGTTGTCCCTTCAGCATAATGTTTCTTCAAGGTACTTACTAAATCATCAGTAGTCTCTCCTTCACCTTTTACCAAAGCATCATAGGCTATCTTTATTCTTTCCCAACGATTATCTCGATCCATTGCAAAGTATCTACCGACTACAGTGGCTATTCGAACAGGCTTACCTTTTATATGATCTTGGACTTGCTTTAAATAGCCTTCACCGCCTTTAGGATCGGTGTCTCTACCATCTAGAAATGCATGGATGCATATATTCTTGACTCCAGCATCTACAAGATAATCAACTATGGCAAGTAAATGCTTTATGTGAGAGTGAACACCCCCATCAGACAAAAGTCCCATCAAATGAAAAGGGACATCTTTTGATTTGGCCGTTTTCATTGCTTTTTGAAAGATTATATTCTCCTTGAACTCACCGGTACGAATGGCTTTATTGATCCTAGCCAATTCTTGATAAATGACTCTACCAGCACCAATATTGATATGTCCTACCTCTGAGTTCCCCATTTGCCCCTCAGGCAGTCCGACATCTTCTCCAAAGGTGATCAATTCAGAATTCGGATAATTCCTATAAAGCGAATCTACAAAAGGCGTATTAGCCAACCGTAAAGCATCAGCCCTAGGATGAATACCATGCCCCCAACCATCCAATATGATAAGTGCTACTCTATTATTTCCCATTCCGCAAAGATAGATTTATCTAAAAATTATTTCGCAGTTTTAAAAACATCTAAAAAGGTAATTCCGTTTACTATTATTGTTGACTTTAAGTGCAAATTTTACATATATTTGCACTCCAATTATTGGTCGCGTGGCCGAGTGGCTAGGCAGAGCTCTGCAAAAGCTTGTACGGCGGTTCGAATCCGTCCGCGACCTCAAATAAATCCAAATAGACCCTGTAAGTCAATGACTTATAGGGGTTTTATTTTAAGGGGGACAGATAGGGGGACATTTTTAGAGCTTAAAATGTTTCTGACACTAAATTTGTTGGAATAAAATCGCAAAGTTGTTGACATAGATACATTAACTGATGTATCTTACTAATAATTATTTTGCAAATGCAATTATGAAAGAAATAACCACAGCATTTCAATACGTAGTGAGATACAATACCATATTGAATTTCTCGCAAGTATCTAGAAAGTTAATTTCTCCATTTGCAGCAATTGCAAGTAATATTCGAATTGAAAAACAAAATTCTGCTGATGAAATAGTTCATTTACTTTTTCAAGATGATAATGTCATTATAATTGTTACTTGGGATAAAATTGTTTTTAGGGGACAAGGTGACCTATCAAAATACACAGTTTCTAATTCAATGATTGAAACTCTATTTTTTAGTTTGCTAGATAAGATTTCAGCTTTAGATAGCTTTTCTGGAATTAAAAATGTTGTTTTTGCAGCAAACTCTGTTAGGGAATACGAGAATTCTAAAGATGAAATATCCGTAAATTTTGCTAAGAACTTCTTAAATGAAAATATAAATTCAATTGTAAAAAAGCCTACTGATATTGCTATTATTATAGAAGAATTTGAAGATGATGAAAGTTATAAAATAATTTTTGGCCCCTATTTTGGTTCACAGGAATTAGAGAGGAGGAATTTGAAACCTCTCTATATTGCAGAACTTGGAGACTTAGAATTTATCGGATTAATTATTGAGTACTCCTGTCAATTAGATGTTAAAAAGGTTAGTTTTAAAAACTTTGTTTCAATGGTGGAAATTCAAAACCAAAAAATTAAGCAATTATGGAAAAGCTTCTAGCCAATTCTGATGATTTTCATTTTGAAATGAAAAATAAGAAGGCTTCAATTTATATTGATAATGAAATAATTTACGAGAACCAAATTGAATCTTCTTTTGAAGTAGACGAACCACCTATTGAGTATTTAGCAGAAGATTCTAAAAATCTGCTTTCTGGAATATTTAAAAATAAACCATTAATACTAAAGGAGCATTGGGAATCTTCTATAACTATTCAAGGAATGATAACCAAAGTCACTCCTTCTCATGTATTTGTTGATTGTTTGTTAGACAAAGAGAATAAAATATTTGAGAATCGGAAGTTTTCAAAGAACTTATTTGAAGGTTTGGATCAGCTTAAAGATAATCTTCAAGTATTGATTGCCACTAAAACTAAACCTGGATCTGCAAGAGTTGATATTTATAAAGGTGCTGGGATTGTAGATGTAGAGCTTTTTAATGACAATTCTAAATGGGATTTTCTCAATAATAGTGGTATGGATACAAAGTTGAATAAGTGGTAAACATTACTTTTAAGAATGTAGGGCAAGGAGATTCAATTGTTTTAGAATGGGAAGATAAGCTGGCTATAATTGATTGTAATCTTTACAATGGCGGGAATCCTGTACTTGACCATCTAAAAAAAAATAGAGTAAAGAAGATTGAATTTATTATACTTTCCCATCCACACACTGATCATTTTTCTGGTTTTCATGAATTGTTAAGTTATTGTATTGAAGAAGATATTCATGTAAATAGATTTCTACATACTGCACAATCGACTCCAGCTTTTCTTAAGTCGGCTAACAGGAGTCGGGAGTCTGACACGAAATTGATGGCTCTTTTTGCCCTTCTAAAGGAGATGCTTGATAACAAACAAATTGAGATCTATGCTATTAACGATAACCCTGATATGGCTATTCCTTTAGGGGAAGAATTTAAGTTAGAGGTACTCTCGCCATCATCTTTAGAGATAGATAAATATATTAAAAAAGAGTCTTACGGGTTTGACGAGGAGGATGAAAAAAGTAACCCAGATGCAAATTGGCTTTCAACTATCCTAAAAATATCAAATTCAAAATATTATGTTTTGCTCACTTCTGATGCAATCAAAAGTTCTTTTAGTAGAATTGGAAAAAGAAAGAATTCTAGATTAAAGGATTTGAAATTATATTTAGGTCAATCTCCGCATCATGGCTCAAAGGGGAATCTTAATGAATCATTTTGGCAAATAAGGAAGAGGTGTTCCAATACACCAATTATTATTTCGGTTGGTGAAAATCATTACGGACATCCTGCAGCAGCTGTAACTGACTTTTTCAATAAGACGCCTAACTACGAGTTGCGACAAACTCAAAACGAAATAATAATATCGAGTACAGCACAAAACGTATCCAGAATTCTTGACACATTTAGTACATCTGTAAATGAAATCCATGGTACAGATTTAGCCTATTGTTTAAAAACTAATACAATTGAGCAGTTAGTATAATGCTAAAGTTATTAGGCTTTACTAGGTTGCAATGCCTGGCAAGCCGTTTATTAATTTATTATACTTTTTTGAATGGTGTCCATCCTACTTCTTTGAATGGTACTTCTTTGAATGGTGTCCATCCTACTTCTTTGAATGGTACTTCTTTGAATGGTGTCCATCCTACTTCTTTGAATGGTACTTCTTTGAACGGTGTCCATCCTACTTCTTTGAATGGTATTTCTTTAAATGGTGTCCATCCTACTTCTTTGAATTGCCTGTCTTTGAATGTTAAGAATTGCCTGTCTTTGCACGTTAAGAATTGTACTTCTTTTATTTGTCTGCCTTTCACTCTTACTTATTTTGTAATGAATAATGCACTCACTTTTTATTCTACCAAGCCGTTTTCAAACCGTTTGATCGTTATTAGCTCGTTAGATCGTTCTAAACTACCAAATCGATTTACAAGCTTCTGTGACTTCCACAGTCTAATTGAGGAATATATCCACAACTAAGATTTGCCAATTTTTACAGTTATTTACAAATATTTAATTGTTCCGATAGTACTTATCTTTGAGCTTTTGATATTCATAGCTCCATCGTTGAGGTCTTACCAGGACTGTCATTGCTGCTACTGTGAGGATGAACTTAAATGTCTTCGTTTCTTGTTTATTTCATTGTTTTTTCCCTGTTATCCCCCTGTTATTGAATCAAAGTTCTTTCTCTTCAAATTTATTCAATGTGCTAATTGAGTGTGTAAGTTGTGCAAACCTTTCGGTAAGTTCGGCAAAGTTTCGTATGTAGAAACTCGAAATACCTATATTGTCGATATTTAGTTAAACGTAAAGTTAGTTTTCGCATGATTGATAATGATAGTAATTTTTCTATTTTTGTATATCCATTTGCCGTAAGGCAATATTAAAGAGTTATTTAAGGGATGCTTTTGGTCAATAAGCTAAAAGTGTCCCTCTTTTATTTGACTCCATTTTTCTTTGCATTTATGGAATTTTATCGCTGTTACTTCGCTGTTAATTTACGGTGAGGTATTCTAATTGTAATTTTTCTTCTATTGAAAATTCACTCTTTTCCTTTGTTTCTCTCTGTTTATTCTCTGTTCTTGATGAGGTTGCTCGCTGTATGGCAAATTTGACCTACTATTCCATCTATATTACAAGGATGGAAAGATGTTTTCTAGCTACTTGATAATTGCTGCCATTTCTCAAGGACTTCATCCGCTAAGATTTTGGATAGTTTAACTTCCTTATCACACCTATCTAAAAGTTGATTGTAGACCTTTCTCTTTCGACTATGTTTACTTTCGCTTACGGAGTTCTTATACCAAAGAGATTGCTCTCTAGTCATAGAATTAAATAGTTTGAATATTTCAAATTCTTTAACCGTAATATCCTTTGGAAGACCTTGACGGTATTTGATTTTAGAAAACGTATTATGCAGTTCCTTTCCCATTCCATCTATAAAGATAGGATTAAAAAAATCTGACATATTTTTTAGAATAAGATTTCTTCTTCTACATTCGCTTGCAGACATGACAAGTTCAAATCTCGTTAATTGGTTTTTTGGCTTTAGAGTTCTTTCTTTAGAGATTTCAATCTTTGCTCCAGGATCGTATATTTTAGGTCTTTTGCTATAAAGATCAAACATTGATCCGTAGACCTTATTTCTGCTTTTCATTGGTGTAAAAGGCTTGCTACGATAGCTATCCATTAAAGGGTAAATTTCATTGGCTTGTCTTTTTAAGTTCACTGCAAATTCTACTTTTCCCAGAACCTTTGCATCTATTAGATGTGCTTGAAATTGATCGGACAATATTTCAATGCTTTCATTGAGATTCGATAATGTAATATCATTCCAGTTTATACCTTTTGTAAAGTGCTTATGTAATGAATTGCTGATTAAAAGCTTTGGTTCTAATTCACCAATAATTTTTAATCTCATATTATCTTTTAAGCCTGTATAGAACCCTTTAGGTTGTCTATAAAAGTCAATACCACAATACTTAATATGTCCCTTCTTAATGTCTCCTAGTCCGTTAGGACGCTCTATGCTGGTCATTATTTGGCAATAGTCTATCACAACGAATATTAGAACAGCGATAATTGATTATTTGTAGGTATATTTTCTGGGTTGGTTGTTAAGAACCACGCTCTGAAGCCTGTTTTCTTACATGGCAACTTTCTCAATTCCCAAAGAAGCCCAAGTTTTTCTAAATTTCTTTTGTATCGACAAATATTCTTTTGTGGAATTCCTGTTTTGCTTGCGACCATTGATGCAGTTGCCGTATGATCTTTTAGAAACTGGAGTATAGTATACTGTTGGCTTTTGTTATCCATCATTAAAGAGTTAAGAATTAAAGGAAATCAATAGTTATTGACTGTCTTTTGCTTGAAGTAATTTTAGTACTTCCTCTTCCTTATAAAGAATCTTTTTACGACTCACTTTATGACGTGTTAGGATGCCATCATTGGCATACCTATGGCGTGTGGGACTACTTATTTTGAGTATTTCGTCTACTTGCTTTCCAGTTAAGAATTTATCTCTTTCTGGTTCTTTTATTTGAGAGTCTACATTAGGTGTAGATTGCAAGTTGTTGTGTGATAGTGTGGCTAATGCATCATAAAGAGTGATACTTTTTAAGACAGCCACTAAGCTGTTAATGTTATCCATTTGTGTAAATTTTAATTAAAGAATTAAACTGATGACACAAATGTATATCCTATTAAAGCTTGCTCGAATTATTCTTGTTCCGATGTTGTTCCGATGTTGTTCCTTTGTTGTTTTTAATAAATGGATCGATTACTTCAAGGTATCTTGGTTCAATCTTTTCTCGAAATTCTCTTAATTTAGGTGTAGCGTATCTGTAATGTGGCATTACCTTATCTTTATCATTTTTACTCTTTTGCTGGTAGTTTGTGATAGCCCTTGGAGTTACTTTTATGTTGAAATATTTAGCGATTAATTCAGAGCATTTTGGAGGTTTCATTTTTTTATCATCAAATAGCAATTGCAGAGCTACATACCATGCAGACTTGTCACCCGATTTTATGCATTTTCCTTTCTTATCTGCTACTCCAATAATATTTAGTATTTGTTTTAGAAGTTTAATTTTGAATTGCAGATCAAATGCTGGTTCACTTCGGACTTTTGGGATGGTAGTTTTTGGGAATTTGGTTTTTTTGAGTCTCAAAAGACAATTTTCTAAATATGATATTAAAGACTCAAGTTTATACTTTCCATACGTGTTCTTTTTATTGAATGATACTGCTTTAAGTTGTCTTTTCCGCTCAAATAAATGACACTCCAATATTTCTATTAGTGCTTTCATATTATATTTAGCTTCAAAATCAGACTCTAAAAAATCTATACTTTGATTATAATTGTAGTATAGACCATTTTCCCAAGGTGTAAATCCTAAATCAGGTAATTCATTAATGTGGATGTCAAAATTCTTGGACTCAAAAAATTCTTGTTTCAATCTTTGAGTAACACTTAGATGGTTTATGATAATTGTATAGGATTCATAAATACCACATTTGGATTCGAAATTTGATATTGAATAGGGATTAACCTTTATTCCATCTTCAAACTTATAGGGACTAAAATTTTTGCTAAGGTCAATCTTTAATCTCATCTTATAAACTCCATCTTCAAAACCATTTTTGAGATCTTCTTCTAAGTTTTTAAAATTTTTGTTAAGTGCGACTTCTAAATTTTCCTTAAAAAATCCATCTTTATACTCCTTGTACAATTCATCAAATATATTGAAAGATAGGAGTATGTTAAAATGGCTCTTTGTATTAAGCAAAGGTTGCCTCAACGCAGAAATTCCATTTATTAAGACTTGTCCTAATTGCAATATTACATCCCTGTCCATGTTACTTTGCAACTTGAAGAGGGGATGCGAAATAATGATGCTTTGCAAGTATGTCAGCGTTTTGTTCTTTTGTAACTTTGATGTATTTGAGTAGATTTATTTCTGTTCTATGACCGCTTAATTTTTGGATTGCCAGTGTAGGAATACCAGCTAAATATAAGTTTGTTATTCCTGTTCTTCTTGCAGTGTGTGTTTTGATTAGGTCATATTTAGGAATAGTAGTCTTGACCTTCAAGCCTCCTTTTATTTTTTCAATTTGTTCTCTATTATTAATCCCTACTTTTTTGGCGATGACTTTTATGATCTTATTAACTCTCTGTTCGTATGTTTTTGGAAGGTTGTAATTGTATCGGTTAAGAATATTATCAAGTTCTTTTCTTATTGGTATTTGAACTTGTGTTCCTGTTTTTTTCTGAATTAGCCTTACTACTCTAGTTCCTTTGCTAGTAATGGCAATGTTAGATTCATTAATCTTTGAATAGTCACTAAATCTTTGACAAGTGTAAATGCCAACTAAAAATACATCTCGAATCAACTCAAAATCTTTGCTTTTTGTAAGATCAAGATCATACAATGCTTTCACCTCTTTCTCTGTTAAGTAGATTTCTGTTGTGTCTACCTTGATAGTTTTAAATTTCTTACGTTGAAATTCCTTGTTATCGTGAAGACCTTCTTCTAGTGCAGACCGCATTATAGTTTTAAGGTTTTTCATGTGTCTACCAATAGTGTTAGGTGAATAATTTTTGTTGTTGAAGAACTCTACCAAGCTATCGTACAAGTCCATAGTAATGTCTTCAAACTTCAAAATTTTTCTTTTCTTACTTTGGTAGTCTTTAAATTGAGTTAAGCAGCCTTGATAGTTTTTGATAGTGCCTTTTTCATATTGCTTGCCAGTGTCGGTTGTTCTCTTTCCTGATTGCATCTCATTAAGGTAAGATTCAAAATAGCTAACAAGAGTATGTTTTTTAGCTTGAGGCATAGCAAGCTTCCATGCAAGATTATTATTTAAATAAGTGCGAATATCATCTGTTGTAGGTCGAATTTCTTGCTCATCTAAAAAAGCGAATCGTTTTTCTACAAATCTAGAAACTGTATCTAATCGATTTTTAATATTTGATAGCTCCTTTTTAGAATTTAAAGTAAGCTTCTTAAGCAATTTCTTGTCAATCGTTGGTCTTTGAGTCGCTTCATCCCATAGAGATGCATCAATTCTTATTCCAGTACCGTATTTAAGTTTTTGATTGTGGAAGTTGACAATCAATTGAATAGAAGTAGCAGTTTTTGCCTTCCTGTCCCGTAGGTAGAACTTAGGTGTAATATCCATTTTTATTCTTTAAAGAGTTATCCACTACAAAAATAAGCAATATTCTATAGTGGGGACAGATAAGGGGACACTTATTTGATAATTCTAGCTATTATGTTTCAATGCTATGGTTTAACATTGTTATACATTCCATTGATTTACAATATGTTTAGACTAACAAATAATAAAGCTTGAATTAAGATGAATTAAGCTTTTGAGGTACGTCCGCGACCTCAAATAAATCCTTGATTGTAGCAATACGATCAAGGATTTTTTATTTACAAATGCTCTTTTACCTGATTTCTTATCAATTTCAGTCGATTGACTTATTAAGGCATTCATTTTCTTTGATAGACATCGAAGCTTAGTACTTTTGCAGTCTTATTAAATGAGGTACCAAATAAGTACATAATCATGATGAAAGCACACACTCTATTCATAATACTTCTATTCTTTGCATGTAATCTATTTGGACAATCCACTTTCGATTTTGATACCATAAATGTCTCCACAATCAGCATACCATTGAAGCTCAACCAGACAGGTCGAAATATTACAGTATTGGATAATACAGATATCCAAGAGTTAACTTTCAACTCTATGGATGAGTTACTTCAGACAGTGAGTGGGGTAGAAGTGCAAAGTAGAGGAGGATTTGGTGCACAAGCTGATATTTCATTGAGAGGCTCGACTTTTACACAAGTACTTATTTTGTTGGATGGGCAGCGCATGAATGATCCCTTGACTGGGCACTTTAATGGATACATTCCCGTCACACCAGCGGAGATCTTTAGGATCGAAATATTAAGAGGGCCAGCATCCGCTATTTATGGACCTGACGCAGTAGGTGGTGTGATCAATATTATTACCAATACCTTTGCTAAGCAACAAAAAGAGGAGATGATTAACAAAGGATCTTTTTCGTATGGCGAAAACGAACTGGTCAATGTGCAACATGGATTTTTCAGCAATGAAGAACGATTTAAAATTGGGGGTGGTTTCAATATTAGCAAATCAGAAGGAGAAATTATACCTGAAATGATAACAGCTGATTCTACAGTGCTAGAAGAATACACAACTTTTTTTGATATCAAGCAAGCTAGTGTTTCTCTGGGATATGATATTGGAAATGGGCTGTCGATAGCTGCTCGAACTGCCTATGATGATAGACACTTTAATGCTAGATATTTTTTTACTGCAAGTCCTTTTGATAAATCTGTGGAATCTACACAAGCTTGGTGGAATCAAATGAGAATCTCTAAATTAGGGGAGAAAGGAAGCACCAGTCTTGATTTGAGCTTTAAGCAAAATGACGATGTATTCGTATTTAGCCCTGATTTCCCATCTACCAATACTCATAGAACTAAATTTTTCAATGCAAATCTAGGACACCTTTACGCTATCAACAATGCCCTAAGTCTCAAAGTAGGTCTTCAATTTGACAGAAGAAGTATAGTTAGTAATGACCGAGGAGACCATGACAATATACATTACGGGGCTTATTCTATGCTCCATTATGTGAACGACAGCGGACTGAATGCTACACTTGGGTTGAGAGTAGACTACGATGATAACTACGACGTTGAATTGTCGCCTCAATTAAACTTATCCTACGTATTGAATCAAATTGTTTTGAGAGGAGCGGTAGGAAGAAGTATTAGAGCTGGAGATTATACAGAAAGATTCGTTTCAAATAACCTTGCAAATTTAACCCCTGGCAGAAGCCTTGGTAATCCAGACCTTGAGGCAGAGCAGGCGTGGTCTCAAGAGATCGGTATAGATGTAAATCTCACAAGAGACATAAAATTGAAAGCTACTGGATTCTCAAGGCAGTCAGACAATCTCATCGATTTTGTATCAACGAATGAATCAGAAATAGGGGCAGTCGGAGATTTACAAATAGGTGAAAATTACTTCTTTGCAAAAAATATTAGCTCAGTGACGACTTCTGGATTTGAAGTAGAAGCTTACCTAGAGAAATCCTTTGGCGAGTCTACTAAAGTAAAGTGGGGTCTGGGTTATACTTTTTTAAATACAACTACTGACAATGACGATGATCTTATCTCTGTCTATATCAGCAGTCATGCTAGACATTTACTAACCAGTAATTTGCGTCTACAGATAGACAGATTCTATTTGAATCTAAATAGTTTGTACAAGGATAGACCTGAAAGAATAGCGACCGCTATAAATACGACTTTGAATGAGTCCTACTTTGTACATAATGCTAAAATAGGAGCGCACTTTACGTCCAATTTTGGGCTATTCGTTCAAGTTCAGAATATAGGCGATATTGAATACCAAAATATATTGGGTGCAAGAATGCCGAGCCGATGGTTTCAAGCAGGGTTCCATTGGAATTTATAAATGCCAATCTGTCCAAATTTTTTTTTACATTTGGCGTGGTTAATGCAGAAGTAACTTAAATTTATTCTTTGCTGAGATTTAAACAGATTTTCGGTTTCGTCCTGTTATTTTCCTTTTTAGGGTTCATGGGCTATAAATTCAGTAGCAACATAGTTGGTGGCGAAGACGGTATCATGGTCACTTTATTTGCCATCATTATTATACTGCTTATCGTAGTTTTCGTACTGCGCATACTACAGAGCTAGACTACCTTCTAGTGCAAATGGGTTTAGATAGTTTTCATACCTTTGAAATAAAACTATCTAGGTGCGTACATTTTCAGGAAAAACAGCGTGGGTTACGGGTGCCTCTTCAGGTATAGGAAAGCAGTTGGTATTAGCATTGGCTAAAGCGGGTGCCACAGTCATTATCTCTTCTCGAAAACAAGCTGACTTAATAGCTGTACAGTCAGAATGTCCAAATCCTAATCATATCTTGGTTTTACCTTTTGACCTTGCAGAAGAATCAAGTATACCTGCCATCGCCAAGCAAGCCCTTGCAATCACTGGAAGCATAGATTATCTATTTAATAATGGAGGTATTAGTCAGAGATCATATGTAACAGAGACGCAAATGGACGTCTATCATAGGCTTATGCAGATCAATTTTTTCGGGACGGTAGCTTTGACCAAAGCTGTTCTACCCGACATGATGAATGCAAAGTCAGGGCAGATCATAGTCATAAGTAGCCTAATGGGGAAATTTGCCTCCCCGCTTCGTTCTGGCTATGCGGCGGCAAAGCATGCCTTACACGGATTTTTCGATAGCCTGAGATTTGAGATACATGATCATAACATTGGAGTATTGATCGTCTGTCCAGGATTTGTAAAAACCAATATCTCGCTCAACTCGGTCACCGCGGATGGCAGCAAGCACAATGAGATGGACAATGCCCAAGAGAATGGGATGTTAGCCTCTAAGTGTGCAGCGCAAATACTGAAGGCGGTCCAAAAAAGTAAGCACGAGGTATACATTGGAGGTAAGGAGAAGTATGCTATTTATCTAAAACGATTTCTGCCAAAGATCCTATATAGAGTGATCTTAAAATCAAAAGTTACCTGATTACAGACAACTTTTATTTTCTTTAAACTGTTCTCTTTTCATAGTTCTTTAAATTGCAAATCAAACTTTTATGAAAAATTTAATCTGGTTATCCTTAGTTATATTATTTGCTACAACCTCTTGCGCTCAAAAGACTGATAAGAGTACAGCGACGGCTCCAAGTTCAGCTGCAAAAGTGGAAAAGAAAGAACCTTTGAAGCCGAAACTAACTGATTTTCCTCCTGTTTTGGATGAGGGTAACTACAATGAGCTAAATGAATTTGAGACTTATATTATAGAAAAGAAAGGAACAGAAAGATCTTTCACGGGTCAGTATGTTAATAACAAAGATGAAGGTACTTACATATGTCGCAGATGTAATCTCCCTCTCTTTGCTTCAAAAGATAAATTTAAATCAGGTTCAGGTTGGCCTAGTTTTGATGATATAGTGGGCCCAAATTCAGTAGATGTTCAGACTGATGCGGATGGTCGTAGGAATGAAATTGTATGTCATCATTGTGATGGACACCTGGGTCATTTATTTGAAGGTGAAGGTATGACTCCGAAGTCAAAGCGGTACTGCGTAGATTCAGCTTCCTTGGATTTTGTGAAGAAAACTAAAAGGCCTTAGTATAAATATTTATCTGACTAAAGGATTAGGCTTTCGAATATTTTGGGGCCATACCAGCTAAAAGAGAGAAAAGGTGAAATCCTTTTCTCTCTTTTAGCTGGCACCAGGCTCTGCGCAGCTTGGTCCCGGAAAGAAAAAACCGGGACTGGTCCTTAAGACTCCCACTGCTCCGATCCTTTGTCCATTGGATCGGTTTGAAACCAGATCTCCTTCTCAGATTATAGATTTAGCTCCTGACAGCAAAGAGACCAATAGTTATTCACATTCTGTGGATAAAGTACAGAAATAGGACTTTCGAATTTTGAGCTCCCATATTTAAGGGATTACAGCGTATTTTACTAACACCGAGATTTGTGATAATCCTAATAAAAATGGCAGTCGTGGCCCTATTAACCTCACATTACCTAAATTTTAACCAATAGATTAAGTCTAAATTTTGCAAGACGCATGATAATATATTAGACCTATGGATAAAAAAATCGCGACCACCGCAAGAGCAGGATAGGATCGTGAAGCTTATTTCAGGCGTTTAGTACGACCACCGTAAAGACGCGGGATCGCAGTGCTTATCATCATGCATATTGCAACCCCGCAAAGGTGCGGAACCACGAAACTTATTTCATGCGTTTCGCGGCGTGCCGAAGGCGCCAAAGCTCGACAAACGGAGTGCGTAGGGCATAGGGGGAGAAGCGGTATCGACGTTTTTTTGTCGGTAGTAGCGGATCACCCGGTCCTGTCAGGCTTTGCCTGGCTTAGGAATGCTCCACCCTTATACATTCTTTCTACTTAATAATTTAGTATTTTTGTGATCCGAAATTTCAAGATTAATAACTATGTTAGACAAGTTAAAAGATATCGCTGAGAAGTATTACCATCTAGAGGAGCGTCTGACCGATCCTGAGATAGTAACGGATATCAAAAAGTATAAAAAGGTGAGCCAGGAGTATAAATCGCTCCAAGCGATAGTAGAGGTATATAACGAATATACAAACGTCCTGGAAAATCTGGAATCTAGCAACGAAATGCTCAATGAGGATGATCCAGAATTGAAGGAAATGGCGAAGGCTGAAATCGACTCCCTCAAGACGCAAAAAGAGGAATTGGAGGAGCAAATCAAAGTGCTGCTCATACCTAAAGATCCAGAGGATACCAAGGATGTAATCGTGGAGATCAGGTCAGGTGCTGGTGGAGATGAGGCGAGTATCTTCGCGGGAGATCTATATAAAATGTACTCAAAATACGTCAGTGCTCAAGGTTGGAAAATGGAGACGGTAAGTGTTACGGAAGGAACAGTTGGTGGATATAGTAAGCTCGTACTCGAGGTGAGTGGAGAGGAGGTGTATGGCAAGCTAAAATTTGAATCGGGAGCACATCGTGTGCAGCGTGTCCCTAAAACGGAATCTCAAGGTAGACTGCATACCTCAGCAGCTACGGTAGCGATCATACCTAAGCTGGAGCTAGAAGATGTAGATGTGCAAATGTCTGATGTACGTGTCGACTTATTTCGGGCGAGTGGAGCTGGAGGTCAGCACGTCAACAAGACGGAATCTGCAGTACGACTCACGCACAATCCTACTGGGATCGTATCGGAGTCTCAAGATAGTCGATCTCAGCATAAAAACAGAGATATAGCTTTTCAGAGATTATGCGCCAAAATTTCAGAAAAACAGAGAGCAGATCATGATGCATCCTTGGCTAGTAAGCGGAAGTCACTAGTAGGGTCTGGAGATAGATCTGATAAGATTAGAACCTACAATTACCCTCAAAATAGAGTTACAGATCACCGACTAGAAGGCTCTGTAAAGAACTTTAATTTGCAATCTGTAGTAGATGGAGACATCGCCCCAATTATTGAGGCATTGCAGATGTATGAGAACGCGGAGCGACTAAAAGCAGAAGAATAGTGTAAAATTTACCCTAATTGGTGAATTTTATTTAGGTAGAGCGTATTAATTCAAGAATATAATTTTAAATTGAAGTATCGTTTACTTAAATATCAAAAATCTTGGCAAATCTCAACACGACTGCTAAAGACCAAAACACATATGATGCAATAGTCATCGGATCAGGAATCAGTGGAGGTTATGCGGCAATGGAACTCACGAAAAAAGGCTTAAAGACACTCGTACTCGAGCGGGGGAGAATGATAAAGCACGGCGATTATCCTACTGCTACTGTGGAGCAATGGGAATTTCCAAATCGTGGTTTATTGACGGAGGAGCAGATTGCTAAGCAGTTCAAGCAAGCGAGAACCAACAATTATACCATCACCGCTAGCACCAAAGACTATTTTGTGAATGACCTGGAGAATCCATATACCGAAATTAAAAGATTTGATTGGATGAGAGGCTACCATGTAGGAGGTAGATCACTCATGTGGGGTAGGCATTGCTATAGATGGTCAGATCTCGACTTTGAAGCAAATGCTAAAGAAGGGGTTGCGGTAGACTGGCCCATCAGATATGCGGACATAGAACCTTGGTATGATTATGTGGAGCCATTCGTAGGTATATCAGGTAGAGCTGAAGGTCTGGCTCAACTACCAGACGGTAAGTTTTTACCTCCGATAGAATTGAACTGTGTAGAGCAAGATTTTGTAAAAGCTGTGGCGAAAAAATTTGGCGGCCGTGTGGTTACGGAGGGGCGAGTAGCGAACCTATCTGAGCGAAGAGATATACATGGTAGCAGAGGTCAATGCCAGAGTCGAAACAGATGTATGCGAGGCTGCCCATTTGGAGGGTATTTTAGTAGTAACTCTGCGACGCTACCGGTAGCTGAGGCAACTGGTAATCTCACAATTAGACCTATGGCTATAGTCCAAGAAATCATATATGATAAAGAGACTAAGAAGGCGACTGGTGTTCGAATCATGGATGCGGAAACTAAAGTAATAAAAGAATATTACGCTAAGATTATCTTTTGTAATGCTTCTACGCTAGGTAGTACTCAAATACTAATGAATAGTAAATCAGAGCGTTTTCCCGATGGGATGGGTAATGATAGTGGTGCTTTAGGGCATTACCTTATGGATCATCACTTTAAAGCGGGTGCTTCCGCAAGTATAGAGGGATACGAAGATATGTACTACAAAGGCCGTCGTCCGAATGGTATCTATATTCCACGGTATAGAAACTTGAATGGAAACTCTAAATCCAATAATTATACCCGTGGATTTGGCTACCAAGGTGGGGCTGGTCGCGGCGGATGGGGAAGGCTAGTAAGTGAATATAGCTTTGGTGAAGATCTGAAAAATGAAGGTTTTACTCCAGGTGGCTGGGGGATAGGTTTTACTGGTTTTGGTGAAACTCTTCCGTACAAAGAGAATAAAGTCATGCTCAATGAAGAGGTGAAAGATAAGTATGGGATGAATACACTGACCTTTGACTGTGAGTGGAAAGAGAATGAGCTCAACATGCAGGATGCTATGATGAATGACTGCGCAGAGATGTTGGATGCTGCTGGATACAAGAATGTCAATCCATATAAAGGTGGTTCGTACCCAGGTCTAGGTATACATGAGATGGGCACCGCACGTATGGGTAGAGATCCAAAAACTTCGGTTCTGAATAAATATAATCAAATACACGCAGTCAAGAATGTGTATGTCACGGATGGTGCGTGTATGACTTCATCTGCGTGTCAAAATCCATCGATAACCTATATGGCACTCACTGCCCGCGCATGTGATCATGCTGTCAAAGAATTAAAAAGACAAAATCTGTAAAATGAATAGAAGAGATGCATTAAAAAAATCGGCTCTATTTTCTGCCTATGCTTTTTCAGCTGGGACAGTATCGGCTATAATGTCAGGATGTAATCCAGATACACCAGTTGGAGATATCGTATGGAAACCAAAATTTCTTTCAGCAGCGCAAAATGATATGTTGATAAGTTTGATAGATGTGATTCTGCCGAAGTCTGACACCCCTAGTGCGAGTGATGTCGTAGTGAATAGATTTATTGATGAGTTGATGGCGACTTATTCTTCAGATCAAGAAAAAAGCGACCTCAAAGCAGGGTTAGATAAAGCTTTAGCAGTAAAACCAGAAGACATGACGCTCTACATGACTCAGTTAGCGAAGGGGGCAAAAGAAAGTGATGCCACCAAATCTAAAGGGGTGGATGGTTATAAAAGTAGAGAGTTCTTTACTCAATTGAGATCTCTCACTTTGTTAGGATACTATACTTCTGAAGAGATTGGAACTGAAGTCCTAGCCTACGATCCTGTCCCAGGCAAATTTATTGGCTGCTACCCACTCGAAAAAACGGGTGGACGTGCATGGACTCTCTAATACCAATTGCCTCTCAGATTATCGATGGTATAGATTAAACGCTTATCTTTGCTCTGAATTATTAAATTTCGATCATGATAATTGAGCAAATTTACACAGGTTGCCTTGCTCAAGGCGCCTACTATATAGAAAGCAAAGGAGAAGCGGCGATTATAGATCCGCTTCGTGAGCCAAATCCTTATATAGAGATGGCCAAATCGAGAGGTACTAAGATTAAGTATGTTTTCGAAACTCACTTTCATGCTGATTTCGTATCTGGTCATATTGATCTTGCTGAGAAGGTAGGGGCAAAGATTGTATACGGGCCACTAGCTGAGACCAAGTATGAAAAATATATGGCTAAAGATGGGGAGGAGTTCAAGCTTGGTGATTTGACTTTTCGAGTCCTACATACGCCTGGACATACTATGGAAAGTACTACTTATCTTTTGCTAGATGCAGACGGAAAACCGCATGCTATATTCACAGGTGATACTTTGTTTATAGGTGACGTAGGGAGACCAGATTTATGTCAGAAAGGGGAGACTATGACCAAAGAAGAATTGGCAGGGAAGCTCTATAATAGTTTGCATAACAAAATAATGCCATTGCCTGATAATGTTCTCGTCTATCCTGCGCATGGTGCAGGTTCTGCCTGTGGTAAAAGTATGAGTAAAGAAACGTGGGATACTCTAGGCAACCAGAAGAAGACCAATTACGCTTTAGATATCAATTTGAGTAAAGAAGACTTTATTAAAGAATTGACTTTTGGTTTAGCACCTCCTCCACAATATTTTGAGAAGAATGCGACTATAAATAAGCAAGGATATGCCAGCCTAGATGATATCAAAGAACGTGCTGCTCGTCCCTTATCTCCTGTCGAATTTGAGGAGCTAGCCAATCAAGAAGGTGCTCTTATCTTAGATGTTAGAAAGAAAGAACATTTTGTAGATGGATTTATACCTAACTCGATATTCATTGGTTTAGATGGGGGATTTGCTCCATGGGTGGGCGCATTGATAGTGGATATACTACAACCTATTCTCTTAGTCACTGAAACTGGGAGAGAAGATGAAGCAGTGGTGAGGTTAGCGCGAGTAGGCTACGATAATACGATAGGATATTTGGAAGGGGGTATTGGGGCATGGCAAGATGCTGGTAAAGAAATAGACAGTATTATAACTATTCAAGCAGAAGAATTTGCAACAAAATTCAAAAATGATCCTACAATAAATATACTTGACGTTAGAAAGCCAACGGAGTTTGCTGCGAGTCAAGTAGTTGGGGCTCAAAATTTTGCCCTAGATTTTATTAATGAAAATATGGGAGAGATAGATAAGAGTCGCCCGTATTTCATCCACTGTGCAGGAGGTTATAGATCTACGATAAGTAGTTCGATACTGAAAGCGCGAGGATTTCATAATATTATTAATGTACAGGATAGCTTTACACATATTAGTAACACAAATATTCCGACTCAAGCTGGTAAAGAGCAAGGAGCGGTATAGCGAGATAGATAATCCTGACTATTGAAGCTCTTGAACCGCATACCATTATTTAGAAGACTTAGAACTTATTCTAGCAAGCACTTTAGGTCTGATCTTATAGCAGGTCTGACTATTTCGGTATTGCTTATTCCCCAAGGTATTTCTTATGCATATTTAGCAGGCCTTCCTCCAGAGTACGGACTGTATGCTGGACTGGTGCCCTTGATTGTGTATGCCTTGTTTGCCTCCACGCCTTATCTACATATAGGGCCTGTCGCTCTAACATCATTACTCATCATATCTGGTATCAGTCAGATCAATGGTGTCATAATTGGCTCTCCATTATACATAGAACTCGTTCTTCTCACTGGTCTGTTGGTGGGGATACTTCAGTTCTTTCTTGGAGTCTTTAATCTAGGTATTACCGCTAACTTCCTATCGCGTCCTGTTATTTCAGGTTTCACCTCAGCTGCTGCGATTATTATTACGGTGAGTCAGCTCAAGGATATTATGGGCGTTAAGCTGAGCCAATTCAAATTTTTACATCAGAGATTGGAAGGCTTGTATCATACCATACCAGATATTCATCTCATAACCATCTTATTTGGCCTTGTTAGTATTGTGATCATCTTTATATTACGTAAGATCAATAGACTTATCCCTAGTGCGCTTATTGTATTATTGATTGCCTCATTCTTGACCTGGTTTTTTGCATTAGACATAAAAGGGCTCAGGACTATAGGCTTAGTGGAGGTTGGATTACCTGCATTTAGAATATATAAATTTGACTTAGCTACATTACGATCTATTTTGCCTACAGTGATCACGCTGACTATATTCGGGGCAGTAGAGTGCATGACCATTACTAAAGCCTTAGCGGCTAAAGATGCTAGCGCACGGATCAGAGCCAACCAAGAATTTATAGGTATCGGCTTTTCCAAGGTGTTAGGATCATTTTTTCAAGCGATGCCTACTTCTGGAAGTTTTAGCCGTTCAGCATTATTATATGATATGCAAGCTAAGACAGCAGTTGCGACCATCATCTCAGCAATTGCAGTAGGCTTGGTTTTATTATTCTTGTCACCCATATTGTATTACGTTCCGTTTTCAGTTTTAGCCGCGATCATTATTTGTTCAGTGATGAATCTGTTCGAATATGGTGAAGCAAAATATTTATGGGAGTTCCACCGTCGAGACTTTTGGAATATGGCAATTACCTTTCTAGTAACCTTGGTAATCGGTATACAGCAAGGCGTATTGATCGGAGTGATATTGTCCATTATGAAAGTGCTGATGAAAAGTGCGGAGCCACATATTGCTATATTGGGGCAACTGCCCGGCACTAATGTATATAAAAATATAGATCGTTTTAAGGATGCAATAGTGCCACCAAAGATGTTGATTGTCAGATTTGATGATGAGCTCTATTTCGCCAATGCAGCATTTTTTACAGAGATTTTTAAGTCATTTATCGTACCCAATCCGAATGGTGTCAAATCTGTCATTTTAGATGCATCAGGCATGAATGGAATTGACAGTGTTGGATTACGAGCCTTCGACGAAGTTCTAGATTTTTACAACGCCAATAACATTGAGTTTAATATTTGTAGGGCTATTGGCCCGGTTAGAGATACCCTCAAGCGCACAGGATTGATGGGCCGCTTGGGGTCTCATCACAATTTTATGCAGATTCAGGACGCAGTGGACGATTTTCATAAGGCCTTATAAAATCAAAATAATATTTTTTTGGGTGTGCCCCTGTAATAAAACAGGGTCAGGCTGTCCATAGCTCCCTATTCGGTCGGCCCTACATTCCGCTCTGTAAAGAACAGAGCTACATTTGGTCTCTCCACTATCGTGGAGCCTATTCCCATCCTTCACACGAACAGATATTGCGAAGCAAAAATGATCTAGTGGGTCATTTTAGGGTACCTCTAATGACCTCTGAACTGAGATAAAATCATATTTAATATTAATAGACAACCTATCCCGTCATCCACGGGAAGGCTAGACTGAGGGAATTTAGTATTTGCTAAATGACTGAGGGAATAGCGAAATATATCAGTATTGAATATGAAGAAAATCTTTAAGAATTTTGCTTTTATCCAATGAACGGGGTTGATAGAGGTGCCATATAATGAGGGAGCCAAGGCAAACAATATCTGTAAGTTCTATCTATCTCTAATATTATATAATTCACCATGCTGCAGTAATCTACATCTTAAAACAAAAAAAAGGCTTCACATTAATGTGAAACCTTTCCTTTTGCGCCTCTTCTAGGACTTCCCTCAGCGAGTTCGGGACAGGCTAATATTATTTTCATGAAGTTAGACCTAAGGATTA
>Ga0209187_1001778_pt1 | contig 23301 bp, 16 predicted proteins | sample BantaG_FD_187430 | JGI IMG/M metagenome (GOLD analysis project Ga0209187, IMG submission 187430) | Marine algal microbial communities from Bantry Bay, Ireland - BantryBay_4 metaG (SPAdes) (version 2) | ecosystem: Host-associated > Algae > Red algae > Unclassified | place: Bantry Bay, Ireland...
CCACAACCCTCCCAGCAGGCGCAGTTCAAACCTATGACGCAGACGGAGCTGGAGATGACATGTCTACCTATACCCTCGAACCAACCACAGACGCCTTCGGTAACCTAACAGACGTAGAAGACAACGACGAACAAGACTTTGGGTACTTCTACAACTTTGACCTGGCCCTAAAGAAGGAACTCACAACCCCTGGACCATATGAACCAGGCCAGGACATCACCTACACCATCACTATAGAAAACCAAGGAACAGTAGACGCTGCAAACATCATCGTCACAGACACTCTGCCAGCAGGACTCTCTCTCAATGATAGTGACTGGACAGGATCTCCAGCAACACAGACAATCCTTGGCACTCTCGCAGCAGGACAAACCACAACCCTGACTCTGACAGCAACCATCGATGCAAACGCAACCGGTGAGATCATAAACATCGCAGAAATAGCAGACGCAACAGACAGTGATGGTAATATCGTCACCGACATCGACTCTACCCCAGACGCCGACCCAACCAATGACACCCAAGGAGAAGACAACACCACAGACAACACTGGTGGAGACGAAGATGACTCTGACCCAGCAGGATTCACAGTCACACCACCAGAAGAGCCAGTTGTACCAGAAGAGCCAGAAGCAGAAACAGGCTCCATAGGAGACTACGTCTGGTATGATGAGAACCAAGATGGTGTCCAAGACAGCAATGAGTCCCCAGCTGCAGGCATCACCGTAACCCTGACAGACTCTAGTGGCAACGTGATCGCTACAACCACCACAGACGCTAATGGAAACTACCTGTTTGAAAACCTTGAACCAGATACCTACATCATCCAGATCACCCCACCAGCAGGCTACGAAAACACATACGACGCTGACGGGAACAATGACGCTATCTCTACCTACACCCTAGGAGCAGGAGAAGATAACCGTACCCAAGACTTCGGACTCTACAGTGACAACACCGGAGAGATCGGAAACACGGTCTACTTTGACACCAACCAAAACCACAACCAAGACGATGGAGAGCCTGGCATCAAAGGCGTAGAAGTAGAACTCACCTGGGCAGGCCCTGACGGAGAGTTCGGTACAGACGATGATCAAACCTGGACAGAAGAAACCAACACCAAAGGAGAATACTACTTCAAAAACCTGCCACCAGGGAAGTACCAAGTTGACGTAGACTTAGGAGACAACCAAGTAGAAAACTACAGTATCTACTCCGATACTGATGGACAAAACCACACAAGAGCTAATGGGATTAACACCATTACTCTGGGTCAAGGAGAAACCAACCACAGTGCAGACTTTGGGTTTATCAAAGAGGATCACCAAACCTTAGCAAAGACAGGAACCAACATGCCACTATGGGTACTGGGAACCCTAACTCTCATACTCGGTGGGTACTTGGCAAGAAGAAGGATGATCAAGAAAGTCTAAAGCCAAAGAGTGCAAAGAAGCGCAAAGAGTACAAGAAGAAAACGCCCAAGACTGGGCGTTTTTTTCATGTCATAATTCACTCCTACACACTTCATACAAAAAAAGCAAAAAGTACTATAGTTCGAACTTTAGTACCATTTGCCGAAACGGGGATTTTTCTGTTTGGTTTTGTGAGAGGCTTAAAATTCTTTATGGGACTTTCTCACATTGTACCCTTAAGGGGCAGCTTCAAGGGTTCTAAGCCTGCGCTTGTTTCAGTTAAAGACTGGTAGGTGATGCTGCGCTGGTATTTTGGCGTTCTGTTGCTTGTGGGGGACGGGGCCTGACCCAAACCCTCCTCTGTCCTTCGGACATCTCCCCCTCGGCAAGGGTGAGAGGAGACTCTTACTAGACTGGTGGTAGTTTACTCGTTATGTGTCATTCTAGAAGTAGTAAATCAAGTGGAAAATCGTGTATACTAGTTAGTATGACTATACTTGGGAAACTATCGCAGTGGCAGAAATCGCAGGCCCAGAAGGAGGGCCTTGAGGGGTATATGGTTGTTTCGTTTGGTACGCTCAAGCTGGTGGCTGCAAAGGCACCGCAATCAATCGAGGATTTACTTGCGGTCAAAGGGATGGGGCCTCGCAAAGTAGAGAAATATGGTGACGACATCCTGGCGATCTGTAGTGGGGTGGTGCCTGCGGTTGGTGCGGGTGATACTCTTTTTCGTACAACTCAGATCGCTCCTGAAACTGTCGTGGAGAGTGATGTGACTTTTGGTGTTGTAGAGGATGTGCCGGCTCCTCGTGACGAGGCTCATGAGATGATTGATGAAAGTACGGGTGAGATATTTTCTCAAGATGCGCAACAAGATATGGGTGTGGGCGATTTCCTTGCGCAACTCAATCAGATATTGTCTTCGTACTTTTCTCAAGTGCGCGTGCGTGGCGAGGTGATTGGATTTAAGTGTAATCGCAATGGTCACGCGTATTTTGAAATCAAAGACGGGAACGGCATTATGCGTTGTAGTGTTTTCAAGCAATACTACGATGCAAGTGGTGTTGAACTGTCTGACGGGATGGAGGTGATCATCACTGGAAAGCCGTCGCACCATACAACGTACGGATTTAGTTTTATCGGTTGTTTTGTTGAACTTGCTGGGGAAGGCGCTCTTAAAAAGGCCTACGATGATCTGAAGAAGAAAATACAAGGAGAAGGTTTGATGGATTCATCTCGTAAAAGAGTCGTGCCAGAAATGCCTGTGCGAGTAGGATTGATCACGTCACCGACAGGGGCTGCACTTGGTGACTTCACGACCAACGTGGGAAATTATGGCTATACGATTCTCTTTCATGGTGCGCGCGTGGAAGGTGCTCAGGCAGCTGCAGATCTTTTGCGAGCGATGAAGGTGCTGTCATCGATGGATCTTGACGTGTTGGTTGTGACGCGTGGTGGGGGAAGCCTTGAGAGCTTACAGGCTTTTAATAATGAAAAAGTGATCCGGGCGATTGCTGACTTTCCTGCGCCTGTTGTCGCAGGTATCGGTCATGAGCAAGACGAGACAATTTCTACGCTTGTGGCAGATATCGGTGTGAGTACGCCAACAGCAGCCGCGCGTGTCGTGCGAGAGAGTTATGATCATATTGATGCGCGACTTGATCAGATTGAGCGGGTGATTACGACTTCTTTTGCACAGAGCTTACAGGCAATGATTCAAAGGCGAGAATATCTGCAGCATGCTTTGGAGCGATCTGCACATTCTTTTATCCAAAAGCCTCGTGCTATGATTGAATCTTTTGAACGCGCCGTAGAGCGTTTTTCTTATGAGCTTTTGCATGTGCGACAGCGACTTGCAACGCATGAGAAATTGATGCATATGTATGATCCGCGTGCAAAGCTGTCTCAGGGATATAGCATTGTGCGAGATTCTCAGGGACGTATCATCAAAGGTGTAGATGAAACTGCTGTCGGTGAGGATATCACCATTCAATTAAAAGATGGAAAGTTAGAAGCTCAGATTAATAAGACGATCAATACATAGACCTATGGTAAAGAAAAAAACGACCGCAGAAGCGACTGATAAAAAATCTCTTGCAAGCGCACTTGATGAACTTGAGAAAATCACACAGTGGTTTGAGGACCAGGAGGAGGTTGATGTGCAAAAAGGGATTGAAAAAGTGAAAAAAGGTGCTGTGCTTCTCAGGCAGACAAAAAAACAGCTTGCTGATATCGAAAATGATTTTTTGGAGGTGCAGAAAGATCTTTAATCATTTCTTTCGTAACTAGGAATTGGTGCCTCAGCCTACGCCAAGGCTTCGGCCTGACAAGTTGTAACTAGCGGATGAGAATGTTTGTATAGAAACAAATCAACGTATTTTTGTCATCTTAGAGGTCCAATTCTTTCGCGAACGAAGTGATCGACACAGATTAGACTTTCGTAACTAGTAATTGGTACCTCAGCCTACGCCAAGGCTTCGGCCTGACAAGTTGTAATTAGCTGATGTGGGCGCTGGGGTTGGTCAAGAAGAAAAAGGAATGTTCTATGAATAAGCAATTACTGCGCACAATTTCACGTGGATTTCTTTATGGGTTTGTTTTTGTCTTGCCATGGCAAACGTTGTATTTTTTGCGTGAAGTGATCATTGATGGTGAAAAATGGGAATACGGTACAATTGCGATCTATGTGAGTGATCTTTTTTTGGTGTCGTTTCTTATTTCTTGCTTTGGTCTTTTTTTGTGGAATTACCAGAGGGATCGGCTAGTAAAGGGTCAACAGTTTAACCGTGTGATGGCACCTCTACAAAGGCATCCTCAGGCTTTTGTGACGCTTGTGATTTTTGTTGTTTTTCTTTTTTCTACATCTCTGTGGTCAAGTGATCCTTTGCTCAGTGCTTACGGAGCTCTCAAACTTTTTTTGGGCATTCTTTTGGTTTTGGCGCTTTGGTTTGGCTCTTTTGATCTGCGAAAGATTATCTTTATCTTTCTTTTGAGTATGCTGGGGCATGCCTTTTTGGGGATCTTTCAATTTCTTTGGCAGGGAGATTTTGCTAGTACGGTTTTGGGTGTCTCTAAACACATTGCCAGTAATGGTGGCGTGAGTGTCGTGGAGAGTTGGGCGGGAGATGGGCAGGGTCGCTTTTTGCGCGCTTACGGTGGATTTGCGCACCCAAATATTTTTGGTGTTGTTTGCGCACTTTGTGTGATACTGAGCTTGGGTAGTGCTTTTGTGTGGAGATCATCTCGGTATCTGCGGGCTTTCTTTTTTTGTGCTAGCATCATTCTTTTTGCTGGGCTTGTGGTGAGCTTTTCTCGTAATGGTTTGATCGTCTTTTTTTGTGGCATGACGTTTTTGCTGTGCATTGGATTTTTTTTGTTACGCAGAGGTGATAGTACCGACAATGTGTTACTTCAACATTTTTGGCGCGTGCTTGTGGGATCCGTTTTGAGCTACGGATTGGTTTTTCTTCTTTTTTTCTTGGCCTACGGTGATCTGTTTCTCACGCGCGCTCAGGGAGAGGCTCGTTTGGAGCAGCTTTCTCTTACGGAGCGTACCAATCAATTTCAGGAGGCATTTACGATCATCGGTGAGAGCGCATTGCTTGGTACTGGTCTCGGTGCCTATACAAAAGAGCTGATGATAGCTGATGCTTTTGTGAAACCTGTTTGGCAGTACCAAGCTGTACATAATTCCTACATTCTTGCACTTGGTGAGGTGGGCTTTGTGGGATTTGCTTTGTTGATGTTTCTTGGTGTTTTAATTGTACATCGACTTTATAAACATAGGACACAATTGCGAGAGGATCGTCTGACTTGTATTTTTTTTGGTGTGTGTATCTTATTTTTAATTAGTGGGGTTTTTGATCATTGGCAGTGGGGTAGTCACTTTGGTATCTTGTTAGGAGCATTACTACTTGGACTTACTCTTTCTCAATTACGAAAAGTATCATAAAGAATATAGAGTATTTGTTCAGGATGTTGTATAATAAGTAGGACTTCCTCTTACAGTAAAATACACATTTGTGCCTCATATTGCACTAAAGTGAGGAAGTCCTAAGGTTAGAGAGTTCGCACTCTAAAAAATCCTGGTAAAGGAAAACAAAAATACATACTTATGAGTATCAAGTTGTCGAAAGATTTCACGATTGTTGTGGCAGGCCAGGCTGGTCAAGGCATTGAGAGTGTGGCAAGCGTGCTGGCACATATTCTGAAAAAGCAGGGCTATCATACCTACGTCGCCAAAGATGTGATGAGTCGTGTTCGTGGTGGGATGAACTCCATCATGGTGCGCGTTTCCAATGAGCGTAATGACGCTTACCGTGAAAAAATAGACCTTTTTGTTCCGCTTGATCCTCGGGCATACGCGCATTATGATAAGCGGTTTACTGCCAAGACGATTTTTATGGGGGTTGACGATCCAGCAAATGCTACTCGTAGCCATGCGAGAGTTGCCAAAAAGCGAGATGTGATCGCAATTAATTTCTTGCAAATTGCGCACGATGTGGGGAACCGACTTTTTGCAAATACGATTGCTGCTGGCGCAATACTGGGTCTGCTGGGGACAGATCCGGATGTGGGAACGCATTATTTGCGTAGTTTTTTTCGGCGCAAGGGAGAGGATATTGTGGAAAAAAACATCATCGCATTTGAAAAGGGATTTACGATTGGGGCGCATGCAGCATTTCAGGAAGGCATTGAGGTTACACTAACTCCCAAAAATGACGTAGAGGATTATATTTTTCTCTCAGGAGCTGAGGCGATTGGCTTTGGAGCTCTGGCAGGTGGATGTAATTTTATCTCTTCGTATCCCATGTCTCCAGCCACGGGTATCTTGACCTTTTTGGCGCAAAACGGAAAAGAATGTGGGGTCTTGGTTGAGCAGGCGACTGACGAGATTGGTGCCATCAATATGACATTGGGCGCTTCTTTTGCTGGTGCTCGCGGTATTGTGACGACGTCCGGTGGTGGGTTTGATTTGATGACAGAGTCAATTTCACTGAGTGCTATTACGGAAACGCCAATCGTTGTGCATATCGCCCAGAGACCAGGTCCAGCGACAGGGCTGCCGACGCGCACGGCTCAAGAGGATCTAGCACTTGCACGCCATGGGGGGCATGGCGAGTTTGCACGTGCAATATTTACACCTGGTACACCTGACCAGATGTTTGATCTGATGGCGCACGCTTTGGAGATTGCTGATAAATACCAGGTTCCTGTTTTTATCCTCACTGATCAGCTGATGATGGATAGTTTGTACTGTGTACCGCAGGCTTCTCTTTCTCAAAGAGAGGTGACACATTATATCGATGAAACTGATGAAACCTATAGACGCTACCTTTTGACAGATGACGGTATCAGCCCACGTGGTATCCCAGGGTTTGGGCGTGGACTGGTTCATGCAGACAGTGATGAACATACGGAAGACGGTCGGATTACGGAAGACATGGAATATTTACGCAAGGAAATGGTTGAGAAGAGGCTTTTCAAAAGAAAAGAACACCTCACATCATGTGCTCTGGCTCCTGACATCTCTGGGAACAAAAAGGGCAGTACGCTGATTATCTGTTGGGGTTCAAACAAAGGTGTTGTAGAGGAGGCTGTTGACCTTACAAAGAATGCGGATTTAAAAGTTGCACATTTCACCCAGGCTTACCCGCTCCATCCAAGTGTTGCCGAGATGCTGGGTGATGCACATAAGGTGATCGTTGTAGAAAACAACGCCACAGGACAATTCGCTGATATTTTGGAAGTGGAAACTGGCGAGGTAGTGCATGAGAGACTTGGTAAATGGAATGGCGAGCCTTTTAGTGTGGAGGAACTTGTTTCTTCGTTGAAATAATACATAACTGATCATTTATGATACGCGCTGCACAACAAAATAAAAAAACTCCTAAGCAGTTTGATGTTCCCGCAGATGTGGATAATCAATGGTGTCCTGGGTGTGGGAATTTCCCCATCCTTATGACACTCAAAAAAGCTCTGACAGAGGCTGGGTGCACTCCAACCAATACCACATTTGTTTCTGGGATCGGGCAAGCTGCCAAGACGCCACAGTATATGAACTCGCATTTCTTCAACGGCTTGCACGGCCGCGCACTGCCTGTTGCCACAGGTATCAAAGCAGCAAACCCTAACCTCAATGTGATCGTGGCTAGTGGAGACGGAGATGTCTATGGAGAAGGAGCAGGACATTTGATCCACACGATCAGGCGCAATCCAAACATCACGGTAATCGTCCATGACAATATGATCTATGGTTTGACGAAGGGTCAAGCAGCGCCAACAAGCCAGAAGGGCCTGGTCACGCCGACGCAACCACGTGGTGTCTATGACGATCCGATCAACCCACTGACGCTAGCGATCTCTCTAGACGCACCATTTGTAGCGCGGGCTAATGCTGGCGACCCCAAGCAAGCCCAAGAAATCATCACCGCTGCCATCAATCACAAAGGGTTTTCCCTGGTTGATATCTTTCAGGCTTGTGTGGTGTTTAATAAGAAAAACACGTATCAGTGGTTTAATGAGCATTCTTATACGCTGGGTCCTGATCATGACGCCACGGACAGAAATCAAGCTTTTGCACGGGCTAGTGAAGAGGATTCTTTTCCACTGGGGATCCTCTACCAGCATGATCGTAGGGACGTCTTTGAAGACATGGTAGGAGTCTATGATGACGATGATCGACCACTGTATAAGCGGGAAACAAATCAAGACATCATCCAAGCGCTTCTGAGTACGAGGAGATAGAGAAGAAAAGTAAAAAAGCCGTCATCACTGTGACGGTTTTTTTGTCTTGGCTAAATTTTTTTGATTAGTATCTATTGACAATAGGTATAAAATAGGTATAAAATAGGTATAAAATAGGTACAATTAGACCTATTAGAATTATGTATAAAATTGAAAAACCACAGCTATCAAAGATTAAAGATGAAGAGGTGCTAAGAGTTCTCAGTGGAAGTCAGGCACAAGAGGTTTTTGGCTATGTAAATAGTATAAACGAATCAGGATATTTATATTGGGATAAGATGAGGTATAAGGAGCCTTCACCGTCTGGCATATCCAAGGAAACGCTATGGAAGATTGTAAAGTGGATGAGAGGCCCAAGGGAGGAATCACCGATTACAGATAAGGATGGCAAAAAATTTACATGGAGTAGACTCAGGTACTTTGAAGAGTTTTTCCACAAGTTAGATATGAATACAGGGGGAGAATTATTCGTTGAACAGGGAGGGTTAAACAAAGCACATAAACAAAAGTACATTACAAGAGGAATAATGGAGGAAGCGATTGCGTCATCGCAACTAGAAGGTGCTGCTACAAGTCGCCAGGCTGCAAAAAAAATGCTACGGGAGGGTAGAAAACCATCCAGCCCATCTGAGCAGATGATTGCGAATAACTATCACTCAATGAAGTTGATTGAGGAAGACTATAAGGATAGAGCCTTGAGTATTGACCTTATTCTCGAGTTGCACAGCCTCATCACAAAAGACATAAAAGACTCACAGGGTGAAAAACCAAGAATGAGAAAAAAAGGTGAGTCAATAAGTGTGTGCGATAAAGTCACAGGTGATATTTATCATGAGGGTCCAGATACGACATTTGTAAAGAAAGAATTAAAGAAATTGATAGCATTTGCAAATGGCGACGTAAAAACGGGCCAGTTTATACACCCTGTAGTAAAAGCAATAATGATACATTTTTGGATTGGATACCTTCATCCATTCACGGATGGAAATGGTCGTTTGGCAAGGCTTTTATTCTACTGGTATTTGATTAGATATAACTATTGGGCTTTTGCATTTCTCCCTGTTTCTAAAGTGATCAAAAAAGCACCGATGAAGTATATAATGTCTTACGTATATAGCGAGCAAGACGAGAATGACATGACGTACTTCATCGACTACAATATGAGGAAAATCATGGTTGCAGTCGAAGAGTTTCAAAGCTATGTACAACATCAAGCAAAGCATAATGTAAGAATGAGTGAGAAATCCAAAAGTGAATTCTCTTTAAATGTTCGCCAAGTGCAGCTTCTACAATATTTTCATGGAAATATGGATGAAGGAACAACCCTGAAAACGCACCAGAGTGTAAACCAAATCGCAAAGATGACAGCAAGCAAAGATCTAAAACAGTTGGTGGGTTTGGGTTTTTTGTCAAAAGAAAAACAAGGTAGGAACGTACGATACTCTGGAACAGATAAAATCAAGCAACTTTTTCACGGATAAAAAATCGCAAGCGACATAGTCTAACTGAGTGACTTGCATGTGAGCCATTAGACTTTTTACCGTTTAAAGATCTTGATGTAATTGATGGTGAAATAGGTGTTGAGAGTTAGAGTAAAGTAATGTACATTAGGAATACAATTCCTATAATACACATATATAAAAATGACAAATCGAGAATAAATTGCGTTAGACAGTTAAACAGTTTGGTGCATTATCTGTTATGGGTGGACGTGAGTCAGGTAAGAAGACGATGATCGACCACTGTATAAAAGGGAAACAAATCAAGATATCATTCAAGCGCTTTTGAGTACGAGGAAATAGGATTATTAATTGCACAAGTTGATTGATACTAATCCCTTTGACGAAACTTATTATATTTGCTATATTCCATATAGAATTTCCACTATCTCATACTGATTTTAAAGACATTTATGCAAAATATTCTTATTGTCCAAGCTGTTATTTCTGTGCTTCTGATTGTCTCTATACTCTTGCAAAGTCGTGGGGAGGGACTGGGGGTTCTAGGGGCGGAAATTGGTGGCTCTTATCATACCAAACGTGGTTTCGAGAAGTTTCTCTTGCAGGCTTCCATCGGTTTGAGTGTTGCTTTTGTTGTAGTGGCTATGATTGCTGTGAGTCTAAACGCTTAAGATCTCCACATTTGGCACTTTTGTTCGTTGCTGCACAATTTTTTTCAACACCATATTGGTATATGCTTTGTGAAAAAAATAGTTTGCGCCTCCAACAGCACTCAAATGTGAAGATCTTAAAGTTTTGATCTCCACATTTGGCACTTTTGTTCGTTGCTGCACAATTTTTTTCAACACCATATTGGTATATGCTTTGTGAAAAAATAGTTTGCGCCTCCAACAGCACTCAAATGTGAAGATCTTAAAGTTTTGATCTCCACATTTGGCACCCCACATACGCGGGGCAGGCTATTTGTTCCAGCCAAGGGCTGACAGGCGCTTTTGCAAAACTTTTTTGTTCTCCTACTTTTTTGACGAGTCTTTTTCATCGTGTTTGTATTGTTTAACTAGTAATGTACGGCATATCGCACCTTTTACTTTTTCTAAAATACTATCTGCTCAGGAGTGGTTTCGTGTATCGAAATCACTGTCGTTTGGGAACAAGTTTCTGATTGTGAGTCTTTTTATTGCACTGATTGTAACTATAGTGTGGTGGGTTTTGGCCTTGATTGGTTATTTCAGTGTTTTGGGACCGGCTCGTGGAGGGCAGTATAGTGAGGCAGTCGTCGGTCAACCACATTTCATCAACCCACTTTTGGCGCCTGGATCGAGTGCTGTTTCGGACCGCTTGCTGACAAAGCTCTTGTTTAGCGGTCTTTACGCATATGATAATAATGGAGAGCTTCAAAGCGATATCGCAAAGGACTTTGAGCGTAGTGATGACGGAAAACAGTATACGATTTCGCTTCGTGAGGATGTTTTTTGGCATGATGGAGAGCAACTTACTGCAGATGATGTTGTTTTTACGATCAACATCGCAAAAGACGTCAATTATGACACGGTCGTCAATGCCCTGCGCGTTGCGTGGCGAGATGTGACAGTTGAGAAGAAAGACGAATTTACTGTAGTTTTTACACTTGATAAAAATCGTGGTGATTTTTTGCATCTGCTTACACTTGGTATACTGCCGCAGCATATATGGAAGGATATTTCACCTGTACAGTTTCAGCTTGCAGAGTTTAATATCAAGCCAATTGGTGTGGGTCCTTATGTTTATGTGAAGCATGATTTTGGAGCAGACGGTTTGATTGATTCGTATTCACTGAGCGCACACAAAGAGTACCATCATGGTGAGCCTTTGATTAGCAAGGTGGTGATGCAGGTTTTTCCGGATCGTGTGCTTGCAGCAGAAGCCTATCAAAATGGGCTCGTCAGTGGTGTGACTGCTGACTCTCGCGATTTGATAGAGACTCTGATTGACTCAAATCAATCTAAAGCTGTGCTAGAGCGGCCATCGTATTTTGGTATTTTCTTTAATCAGACCAAGAGTGTACCACTTGCATTTGATGAGGTTCGCGAAGCACTGTTGTTTGCGACGGATCGTCAAGCGATTATTGATGAGGTTTTTGGGGCAAGCGCCTTTGCGGTTGCGTCACCTCTTTTTTTAGGTATGGAGAGCTATGTGAAAGAGTCGGAGCAACCAGAGTATAATCTCGATCAAGCAAAAAAGGAGCTTGAAGACAAAGGATGGAAGCTTGGAGCAGATGGGATACGTGTTCGTGAGCAAGATAGTACACGATTGGCTTTTGGTATTTCGGTTAATGCTGATCAAATTCAATTAGTCCAAGCTGCGGAGCTCGTCGCTGCGCAGTGGGCACTTTTGGGCGCTGAAGTTTCTATCGATTCTCGTGAGAAAGATGATCTTGATTCTAATGTGATCACAACTCGCACTTATGATTCTTTGCTCACTTTTCATCCTATGCGATGGGATCAGCCAAATCTGCAAGCGCTCTGGCATTCTCGTGAGAAAAATCATCCTGGTCTGAATTATGCTGGAATGCAAGACGGTCCACTTGATAGTGTGTTGGATGAACTGCAAACAGAGTCAGATAGTGATCGACGTACAACGCTTTATGAGCAAGTGCAAAGTCGTATAAAAGTGGAGGATCCTGCCGTGTTTTTGTTTGCGACAAGCTTTTTGTTTGCCTACAAAGATGACATCAAAGGGGTTGAGCTCAGACGTGTGAATGCTCCACAGGACCGTTTTTCTGCTGTGCACAAATGGTATATCAAAGAAAAACGCCAATGGGGTAGTGAATAGAAATACAAAAAGAAGTTTCGCACTTTTTGTAGCCGCAAGAGGTAGCTTCCCACTGCAGGACTTCACCTGAGCTTTTTCTAGCCAAAGGCCGACAGGCGTTGCCACACTAGTATTTCGAATCTTGTTGCTTGTCCTGTCGCTCGCGAGCGACAGGACTCGTGAGCGACAAGGCAAGTGACGTGTCCCTATCCGCCAGCTGGTGGAGCACTAAAGTGAGGAATTCTTGTTTAAAAAAAACTTATGAAAAATATTACCTTAGCATCATTTGGTGTGCCTGACATTGATGCTGCTCTAGAGCAGCGCATTATGCGTAGTGCTCAAAAGCTTCATGATGGAACAGGTGAGGGTGCTGAGAGTCGTGGTTGGATGAGCTTGCCTGTGGACTATGATCAGCAGGAATTTGCTCGTATCAAAGAGGTTGCTGCGCATGTCCGGGACAATGCCGAGGTGTTTATCACGATTGGTATTGGCGGGTCGTATTTGGGTTCCAAAGCTGTCATCTGTGCACTTGAGGATACTTTTGCACAAGGCCCGGGACCAAAAATGGTCTTTGCTGGAAATCAACTGAGTAGTGCGTATATGCAGGATCTTCTCATGTTTATTCAAGATAAAAGTGTGTATCTCAACGTGATTTCTAAATCTGGTACTACACTTGAGCCAGCTCTTGCATTTCGGTTATTGCGTAATGCTTTGGAGGCGAAGTATGGAGAAGACGGTGCACGTGAGCGCATTTTTGTAACAACAGATGCGCATAAAGGCGCGCTTAAGTCACTTGCTGCCGAAAAAGGTTATGAGACATTTGTCGTACCAGATGACATCGGTGGTCGCTATAGTGCACTGACGGCTGTTGGTCTGCTGCCGATTGCTGTCAGTGGGATTGATATCGATTCGCTTATGGCTGGCGCGCGTGCGGCGATGACTCTTTATAGCCAGCCATATGCACACAATGACTGTTATCAGTACAGCGCGCTTCGCAGTGCTTTGTACGAGGATGGAAAAAAAATCGAGATTCTTGTAGGATACGAGCCATCGTTGCACTATGTTGGTGAATGGTGGAAACAACTTTTTGGCGAGAGTGAAGGAAAAGACGGTAAAGGTCTCTATCCTTCATCAATGCAGTTCACCACAGATTTGCATTCATTGGGTCAGTATGTTCAACAAGGCGAGCGAAGGCTTTTTGAGACGGTGCTTTACGTAGAAGATTCTGGAGCGCGGATTGCTATCCCAGAGGATTCTGGTAACCACGATGGCCTTCATTACTTGGTAGGAAAAACACTTGACGATGCAAATACAGCTGCGAGAAAAGGAGTACGTGCTGCACATCTTGGTGGTGATGTACCCCAGATCAGCATATCTGTCCCTCAAAAAAACGCCTATTATTTGGGTCAGCTTCTGTATTTTTTTGAGAAGGCTTGTGCTGTGAGCGCTTATACATTGGGTGTAAATCCTTTTAATCAGCCAGGTGTGGAGGCCTACAAAAAACAAATGTTTACTTTGCTTGGTAAGGAGCATTGATTTATAGGATAGGACTTTTGTATTTGGCAAAACTTTCTCTAGCTACAGATTGTTAGGCATTGCTACTCTTGACTTGATGTACAAGCTTGTGAACTTTCTGCGGGCGAAGGATTGGTGGAGAGCATACTTTGATGGAATGGTTAAATTGTACTAAAATAGAGAAAGTCCTCACGTGGGGTAAACGGACTTTGTGCTGCGCGATATGATCGTTTGTAGAAAATAGTACGTCACAGCAGTGCAGCATATTCTTTAGGACTTTCGCACTTGGCACCCTACATTCGCAGGGCAGGCTACTTCTGTGTTGACTCCGTTAGTATTTTCCAACACCATGTGTCGATATGCTTTATGTAATGCCACCTCCAACGAACCACCATACACCCATAATGTAAAGGTCGTTCGTTAGAGACGGTATAAAATACTAACTCGAGCTTTGAATTGCACTAAAGTGCGAAAGCCCTATCCTAATTATCGTAAATTTTTTTATGTCAAACTCGATGAAATCTATGAAGGCTGTTATTATGGCAGGGGGCTCAGGGACGCGACTGTGGCCACTGAGCACAAAGTTAATGCCCAAGCAATTTCAGCCGCTGGCTAGTGATCGCACCATGTTGCAAGAATCACTTGATCGCCTCCATAAAGAGTTTGCTTATGAGGATATTTATATCGCTACAAACGAGCAGTATGTTGATTTGGTCAAGGAACAATTACCAGATATTCCTGTGGGAAATATCATCGCAGAGACTGCGCTGCGTGATACGGCTAGTGCTGTAGCTCTTATAAGTACACTTGTCCATGCGGATGATCCAGATGCGATTGTTGCGGTCTTTCCATCTGATCACGTGATTCAAAACGATGACGTTCTCTTGGCGGGCGTTCGTGCGGCTCACTTGTTCATTGCTGAGAATCTTTCGCATATACTGACCTTTGGTATCATGCCACACCAGCCAGAGGTTGGATACGGTTATATCAAAAAAGCGGAACCACTTAGTGGCGTAGGAGAGGATACCATTTATCGCGCTGAAAAATTTGTCGAAAAGCCTGATGCTGAAACTGCGCAGAAGTATCTCGATGATGGTCACTATTATTGGAATGCTGGTATGTTCGTTTTTCATGCTGGGGAGATGTTAAAAAAATACAAAGCGTACGTGCCTGATACATACGCAAGAATTGTAGCAATTCAGGAAGTTATTGGTCACAAAGATTATGAGAGTGTCTTGCGTGAGCAGTACGCACAGATGGACAAGATTAGCGTGGATTACGCTATTATGGAAAATGTGCAGGACATTGCTGTCTTGCCACTAGCATTGCGGTGGAGTGATGTGGGTAATTGGGTTGCTCTCAAAGAAACGCTTGTTGCTGACAAAGATCTTCATCTGAGTAGTGGAGAGCATGTCGACTTTCACTCAACCAACGCTATTGTTTTTGGTCAAAAGAAACCGATTATTACCGTCGGGTTGAAAGACGTTATCGTGATCGACACACCGGACGCGCTTTTGGTGTGTTCGCATGATGAAGCAGCAAACCTTTCAAAGTATGTAAAAGAAATGGGAGCTGGGGACTATGAACACCTGCTGTAATATCTATAAGTTTGAATAATTGTTAGGCATATGAAAAATATCATTGAAGTTGATTTGGAAAATCATGATATCTACCAGCATAAAGTTTGGGGAGATACAGATATGATTTCCACTGTGGTTAATCGAGACCGGAGTAAATTTGGTGACGAAGTGATTGGCGAAGTGTTTCTTGCTTCTACCCATCGTGACGGTATCAGTGTGTTCAAGGACGGGAGAGACTTTGATAGCGTGATCGCTACAGACCCGCATGTTTTTGGTGCGGCAATCACACCAAAGAAGGCTTTCCCACTATTGCTTAAAATTCTCAGCGCCAATCAAGAGCTTTCTATTCAGACGCACTACAAGAACAAAATAGAAGCATGGATCACTCTGAGTGAGGGAGAAATTTTTTATGGACTTACACCGCTGGGTGAAGAAGCTGTTTCTACGAAACAAAAGCGAGAAGAATTTCATGCATTGCTAAAAGTGACCAAAGACAAGGAAGAGCTTGCGCAGTATTTTAACCATATTCATTTTCAGCCGGGGCAAGCTTTTATCGTGCATGCTGGTATGCTGCACGCTCTTTTGCGTGGAACTGTTTTTGAGCCACAAAAAAATTGTAATCTCACCCTTCGTGGAGGGGATTGGGGCCGTAACCTTCCGAACCGTCCACTTGATAAAGAAGATTTTTTTCAATCCCTCCATCCCTTTGCCACATCAGGACATTCGATCGAAAAACTTTATAAGATGAAATCAGAGCAAGCGCACCACGCATGTATTTTTGCTACACAGGATTTTGCGCTTGATGAAATCGTCTTGCGCGAAGGGTCCAGAACGATTGAAACATTTGAGGATCGATTTTTTATCGCTATGGTTATGGATGGTGAGGTTACGCTTTCCGATGCGCACGAGGAAGAAGTTTTCTCTAAAGGTCAGGTTTTTGTGATGTGCGCTACCCCGAACCAGTGGACTTTTTCGGGAACAGGTCGCATCCTCTTGACGTATGTCCCCAACCTTGTCAATGGGATCATTACGCCACTTTATGATAATGGGTATTCTTATGAAGAAATTGTTAGTATCGGTGGCCCACTTATCAAAGAGAATGATATTTACATCGAGATGAAAGAGAAAGGACTTTTGTAGGCTGGAATTTTCTCATGGAATGTGAAATCGCAAGGGCAGTACGGTCTGCCTTACTTTGACGGGAAGAGGTTGCTGTTTGAGCTTTGCGGGTGCGCAGTACGGGAATCTAATCGGCTTTTTGATTTGCATATCGCTTTGATCGAATGTGCGTGGTAAAATAGAGAGTATGCAAAATAAACTTAGTATCATCGGTATGAGTGGGGCGCTTCTCCTGTCTTTTTTTGGAGGTGTGCTGTACGGTTTTGGGACGCGTAACGCTGTGGTTTTGGAAATTTCTCATCCATTGGATGTCGTTCTTCCTGAAGCGGAAAACAACCCTACGGTTGACATCATAGCAAGTGACGCACATCAGCGTCGGTTGCTGGAAGAATTGCGTAGTGCTTACATTTGGGCAGATGGAGCGCCTATTTTTATCAGCGAAACAGGTGTTCCTACCAATGATAATAGTCAGGCCTATGCAGACCTTATGAAAAAATTTTTCCAGGCAGCAAATTTGCTTGACATACATGTGACAGCTTGGGCTGTTGGTGAGCGGTGGGGAGACTATAGAGTTGTACCTTTTGAACCATCACTGATTGAAGATAATGCTCTTTCGTACGCTTTTCGTGAAAACTTAGGAACGGATACGTACTTTCGGGGGCTCAATGTGGCTGGAGCGGAATTTGGCCTTGATCCTGATGCAGGCGGGGAAGAAGGTGAGCTGGGTACGACGTATGTTTATCATGAGGACAGTGAGATATGGAGTCGTATACGGTCTCGCGGTTTTACGCACATTCGTTTACCTTTTCGTTTGGAGAGACTTTTCGATGTGCGTACAGGTGCCTTTGACGAGCAAAACCGTGAGGCCTTGTTGCGCGCTTTTGACAAAGCCCGCAAAGCAGATATAAAGATTGTTTTGGATCCTCATAATTATGGCGCTTTGCGTATCGATGGTCGCAAAGAAGTGCTTGGTGGAGACGCTTTTACACTTGATTTGTACAAGATCATGCTGCGTAATATTGCAGCTCTCTCAGTTGAAAATACTGATGTTGTGGATGTGATTGGGCTCATGAACGAGCCAAAAAACCTGGACCCTGAGGATTGGGAGCGTTTTGCACAAGAAGGCCTCAATACACTCAGAGCTTCTGCCTGGCAGGGGCATATAGAAGTTCCAACTGGGAACTGGCAAGGTATTCAGGATGTACTCAAAAGCCATGATGCACCCTGGATCACGGACCCATTAGAGGATTATTCGTATGGTATTCACCAGTACTTTGATTTTAATTCAAGTGGTTCGTATGACCGTTCTTATAGTGAAGATGAGCGAGAATTACGGAAGCGCTATAGGCCTGGTCCAGTCACTTTTCCAGATCCACGGTAGAGAGATTGTTTTCCCCCTCACTCAGGTTACTTTTTGGTGCGTTTTTGGTGTATTGTGCTGCGCTATAACGCGCCGTTGATTAGATTTGAGGCTGTGATATTATATATGTATGCATACTACTTCTGAAAAATATTTGACTCTGGGCTTTGCTTTGATTGCTTTTACATTTGTCGGTGTTTCTTGGTTTTCTCAAGGGCAATCAGAAGAGTCTTTAAAAAGCTCTGATGGTTCACTACGTGCAGAATCTGCTCCACTTGTAGGGGATGCACAATACGGTGAGGTGGCTCTTTATCGTGCGAGTGAAGATACCGAGCGCTCCTTTGCCCAGAAGGTTTTTTCTCGTTTTGGTTTGGATTCCAAAAGTACTCAGGTTCAAGAGGTAGCTCTTGATACGCCAAAGCAAACAGTTACCCCTCAGGAGGAAAAAGTAGAGAATGTGATTGTTGCTCATGGTACGATCGAAGACGTTGATGCAGGATTTAGTATAAATACTTTTTTGGACAAGTGGCGTGAAGATCGAGAAGAGAAGGAAGAGAAAGAAGAGAAAAAGAAGAAAGAGAAAGAACAGGAAGAACAGGAAGAAGAGGAGGAGAAAGAAGATGAACAAAGAGAGCAAGAACGTAACCAAATTGCAAGCGCTAAATTTAGTGTGGAAAATAAGCTCTCTTCACGTACGGAAAATGAACCAAAAAATATCCAATCACGAGAAATTCTTATGGAAAATGCGAGCCGTAGAGGATCATTTGGTCAGGTCATCGTTAAATCAAATAGTACTTCTACCAAGCTAAAGCCAATTGATATCTATGCCGAAGATGCCATCCAAAGGCGGATGCTTGATGAATTGCAGGCTATCCAAGTGTGGGCTCAAGGTGAGCGAATGATTTTTTCTGAGGTTGGCGTTGATAACGCTGGTGATGAGGCCAAGTATATAGCGCTTCTCAATAAATATTTCGAAGCTGCAAATCCTATGGGTTTGAGTATTATGGGGTGGGCTGTAGGGGATTGGTGGGGGGATTACAATGTGTCACTTTCTCTTGGATCACAGATTTCAACGTCAGGTGTTAGTGGTCCATTTGTGAAAAACCAATCAACAGACCGATACGTCAGAGGTTTGAATCTGGCAGGTGCAGAATTTGGTATGGGATCTAATGGTGAGGGAAATGTTGGTGCGCTCAATGTCGAGTATACGTATCACGCAGGTTCGAACATGTGGCGAACCATGAAGGATCGTGGCTTTACACACGCACGTTATCCCTTTCGTCTGGAGAGACTTTTCAACAACGACGGATCATTTAATGAAGCTGACAAAAGGCTGATGCTGGAGGGTCTTGGCAGTGCTCGTGCTGTTGGTATGAAAGTGCTCTTGGATCCACATAATTATGGCACACTCCAGATGGGCGGCAGTAGTAATGTTTTGGGGCGTAGTGCTTTTACGCAAGAAATTTACAATACGATGATGCGCAATTTAGCACAACTTGCCAAGGAAAACGCTGACGTTGTCGATATGATTGGGCTGATGAACGAACCAAAGAATTTAGACCCAGCAGACTGGGAGCGTCAATCACAATCAGCGCTCAGTGCAATACGTGCACAGGGCTTTAAGGGGGTGATCGAGGTACCTACTGGGTATTGGCAAGGTGTACAAGACGCGCCAACGATCCATCCAAATGGTCCGTGGATCAATGATCCACTTGATAACATCATGTACGGCTTGCATCAGTACTTTGATCGCAATCATAGTGGCAGTTATCAAAATAGTTACGCCCAAGATGAAAGAGATTTGCGGCAATATTATTCCCCTGGAAATGTGCGTGTGTATGGGTTGCAGTAGAGAATCAGTGAGAATCAGTGAGAATCAGTGAGAATCATGATTGAGAGATCAAAAAAAGGTACCGTAGGGGTACCTTTTTTTGGTATTTCTTTTGCGTTTTGCAAGGCTCGTTTAGCGTCCGATACCACTATAGACGATGCCTGCTTTTTTTATGGCGTCTCGGTCGAGGCAGTTCTTTCCGTCGATGATGATTTTGATATCGCTACTCTTGAGATTGTCTGGAGAGAGTTCTACAAACTCTTTGTGATTGGTCGCTACGATGATGGCATCTGCTTGCTCTAGGGCCTCATCGAGGGATTTTGCTGTGGATTCGTGGGGGACATGTGGATCGTAAGTGATCACGTCGGCGTGGTGTTTTTTGAGTTGGTCGATGATTTTGTAGGATGGTGACTCGCGGACATCGTCAACGTTTGCTTTGTAGGCGAGTCCTAGTACAGCGACACGTGTCCCATTGAGGGGCATCTTGAGGTCGTTGAGGGCGTCTTGGAGCTTTTCTACAGTGTACAGGGGCATGTAGTTGTTTATGGCTCTAGCGCGACGCATGAAGACGTGATTAAAGCCTACCTTTTTATGCGCGTGCTCGATGAGATAGTAGGGATCAACTGGGATGCAGTGACCGCCGATGCCGCATGAGGGATAGTGTGGCATGAAGGCAAAGGGTTTGGTGGCAGCACCGTCGATCACGTCTTTGATGTCGATTTCGAGACGGTCAAATGATTGGGCCAGCTCGTTTACAAAGGCGATGTTGATGTCGCGGAAAGAGTTTTCGACGATCTTGACCGCTTCTGCTTCTCGGATGGATTTCATCGGTCGGATCGCACCATCAACGACAGACTCGTAAAAGGTTACAGCTTTGCCAAGACCTGCCTCCGAAAAGGCTCCAACAACGCGTGGGATGTTGGTGACATTCCAGGTGGTATCCCCTGGGTTGATGCGCTCTGGACAATGAGCTAGGTAGATGTCTTTGCCGACCGTGAAGCCAGCTTCTTCAAAAATTGGAGCGACTACTTCCTCACTGACACCAGGGTTTACTGTGGATTCGAGGACGACAAGCGCGCCTTTTTTGACGTGAGCGGCTACTGCGCTACAAGCCCCTTTGACTGGGCTGAGGTTTGGCACGAAGTTTTCATCTACTGGTGTAGGAACGCAAATCAATATAATGTCAGCGTCTGTGATTTCTGACATGTCTGCGGTTGCAGTGATCGGGAACTTCAGGAAGTAGTCCTCGACAAAACCATCAACGACAGGAGATTTTTTTTCTACGTTGATTGCCTGTAGCTTTGCTTCATCGAGGTCGACGCCGACGACATTGTAGCCTTTTTCATTGGCGCGCACGGCTAGTGGGAGTCCCACGTACCCAAGTCCGATAACAGCAACTGTTTGTGATGTTTGTTCGCTCATTTGTAAGTATGGTAGTTAGTTAAGAATATGTTCTAGGCATAGTATAGCATTTTTGGATTTTCTGCCATAGAGACTGCTTGTGTTGCATCGGAGAACTTCTGTGTATTGAGGAGTGTATGGTGATCTATTTTACGAGCTGCGATTTCTTTGATTTTATTGACAAATATATAAAAAAATGCTAATATTTATTAGAATACAACATATTTTTAATTCTATTCTTATGAAAAAAACATTACTTTTTCTAGCTATCGTACCGTTAGTATTCACAGCCTGTGGATCACCTACTGTGCAAACTCAAACAAACACACCGACAAGTAATCACGCTTTAGAAAATACATCAAGTGCAAGTGATGCATATGTAAAACCTGAAGGGTGGGTTACTATTACTAATGAAGAGTATGGTTTTAGTGTTGATGTACCTGCTGAATCTGAGAGTTTGTCGCAAACAGATGTTTCTCTTAACTTTGGAGCGACTAGGGGTATTGCTGTTGAGTCCTTTGATCCAAATTTTAGTATTGGATTTTCAATCTATGAAGAAAATACTCAATTAGAGTTGTTGAAGAACCCTGACAAAGGACTTATTGAAGCAGGAGGAGATGCATTTAAGTATTTCATCTATGCCCGTACTTTTGATGATGTGGATGATGTGGTAGTGAGGGATGCAAAAGTATTCTCTGATCAAGAAAATGAGTTGACAGTTGACAGAAATTTTATCGATATCAATTTTTCTGGTGAGACAGGATCGCAAGCGGATATTGATTTGGTTAAGATGATTATTATGTCATTTAAAAAACTTTAGTTAGGATTGTTCCTTAAGGAGTATGATATATATCGTGCTTCTTATAGGAAGAAAACCTTATCAAAAAATTGACATATAGTACGTTAACATCAAACTACGGAGTAACAGGAGATGAAAAGTTTCATCGGTATCTGTTTGTTAATGCTTGTATCAATGAGTACATTTGCACAATCAATTGGGAGTGCGTTTGTGCCTCCTTCTGGTCGAGTAACGATTGAGGGGCGAGAAGTGACGGTGAGTTTTGAATTGTCAAGCACCAACGCTGACTATCTCAAACAATATGGTTGGTCTAACGCCGAAGGGTATGAAGAATGGTTTGTTAGTGGCCTGGGTATCACGCTTGATCTACCCTTTGATATAGTAGAGCGAAATGTCCGACTTGAAGCTAAAGGTATAGAAGCTATTCTTGATGATGTGGTTGCTGATAAGACCAAAAAGAATGACGTCCGTATCCAAATACTTAGTTCGGATCCTGGTCCTCAAGCTGTAGATTTGTTTACGGGAGATAGTACTGTATTTTTTGGCACTGCTCATTCGACTCGCAAAGTCACAGCGATTATCAAGAATGTTCACCTACTACCTGCTAGGTATGACTATAGTTTGAAATTTATCCTCCCAAATGCGATCCCGACAGATACACAAGTAGGTGTCTCATTTAACCACTTGCAAGACCGGGTACAGTATGAGGTTGGTGGGATTGAAAGTACGCTGGATAATATCGAATATCTTCATGATATGTATGGCTTTGGAGGAGACTTTATTGATCTGGTGAATCTCGTGGTTTATGGACCGTATAAGCATGCACGAGGAATTACCGTGGCAGGTGTTTTTCTTGGAACGGCTGTGGACGCAACGATTACTGATTTACGGCGAGTTAATGATTTGAGGTATCAGTTTAAAAGCTCACATTTGATCGCAGAGCTTAACAATTATTCTGAGAAAACATTTTACTGTTGGGATGGTGCTGTCAATTCTGATTTAGAGTTTGGTTGTACACATCTCACTGGTACGGGAGGAGATATTTCTGTCACTGACTACCCTGTGAATGTCGGATCAAGTTATGTTCCTGGGAATGTTAACACGACTCAATCAGGAACAGATTTTTCTGGCTCATATGATCCAGGAACACCCCCAAACCAAGACAACTCAGGCCAAGGAGACACAAACCTCTCCATATCACAGTTTCACATCGCACAAGAAGGGGGCTTGTTTCAAAGAGAGCTCCACCTCACCTTAAACACGTGCCAAAGCACACTCATCAAAGGA
>Ga0209187_1001780_pt1 | contig 23291 bp, 8 predicted proteins | sample BantaG_FD_187430 | JGI IMG/M metagenome (GOLD analysis project Ga0209187, IMG submission 187430) | Marine algal microbial communities from Bantry Bay, Ireland - BantryBay_4 metaG (SPAdes) (version 2) | ecosystem: Host-associated > Algae > Red algae > Unclassified | place: Bantry Bay, Ireland...
TCCACCTCTGTCGTATCCCAACTAAGCCGCGAAGCGGTGCAGGCACTTAGCCCCGGGCCTCGGCCCGGGGTTGCGACACAAAAATCAAGTAAGCCCCGAAAGGGGCGAAGGTAGCGTTCACCATCGTTGTCAATGAGCCTCCGTATAGGTAGAGCATACTCCAAGGCGATTTGGCTTTATCGGTTGCCTACGCACCTTCGGAGCTTGGTGGTGTGACCTGTCGGCATCCCCGAGGCGAGCCTCGGGGCTAAATGCCTGCACTCCTTCGGAGTTGTCCATTTCGTCGGTATCGAGGTTTCCTTGAAGGTCTTGGCTTCGGCAAGTGCCATTGGTTTCAGGCGCATGTACATGCTGACTCAGAGGCATGAAAAGTGTCAGAGTCATTCAAAGCAAGCGGACGAGGAGTCTGGGAGCGCCGACGTCCCCGTCGGCATACGAGGACGTGGGTTCATCGGAAACATCTTTGGGGACGGAGTCATTTTTGTGAAGACCTGAGGATAAGATTTTGGCGCGGAGAAGCGTTTTAGTAAAAATCCACCTCTGTCGTATCCCAACTAAGCCGCGAAGCGGTGCAGGCACTTAGCCCCGGGCCTCGGCCCGGGGTTGCGACACAAAAATCAAGTAAGCCCCGAAAGGGGCGAAGGTAGCGTTCACCATGGTTGTCAATGAGCCTCCGTATAGGTAGAGCATACTCCAAGACGATTTGGATGTATCGGTTGCCTACGCACCTTCGGAGCTTGGTGGTGTGATCCGTCGGCATCCCCGAGGCGAGCCTCGGGGCTAAATGCCTGCACTCCTTCGGAGTTGTCCATTTCGCCGGTATCGAGGTTTCCTTAAAGGCCTTGGCTTTTGTAAGTGCCATTGGTTTCACGCGCATGTAGGTGCTGACTCAGAGGCATGTAAAGTGTCAGAGTCATTCAAAGGCGGACGAGGAGTCTGGGAGCGCCGACTTCCCCGTCGGCATACGAGGACGTGGGTTCATCGGAAACATCTTTAGGGACGGAGTCATTTTTGTGAGCCGAAGCAAGCGGACGAGGAGTCTGGGAGCGCCGACGTCCCCGTCGGCATACGAGGACGTGGGTTCATCGGAAACATCTTTGGGGACGGAGTCATTTTTGTGAAGACCTGAGGATAAGATTTTGGCGCGGAGAAGCGTTTTAGTGAAAATCCACCTCTGTCATATCCCAACTAAGCCGCGAAGCGGTGCAGGCACTTAGCCCCGGGCCTCGGCCCGGGGTTGCGACACAAAAATCAAGTCAGCCCCGAAAGGGGCGAAGGTAGCGTTCACCATTGTTGTCAATGAGCCTCCGTATACGTAGAGCATACTCCAAGACGATTTGGCTTCATCGGTTGCCTACGCACCTTCGGAGCTTGGTGGTATGATCTGTCGGCATCCCCGAGGCGAGCCTCGGGGCTAAATGCCTGCACTCCTTCGGAGTTGTCCATTTCGTCGGTATCGAGGTTTCCTTGAAGGTCTTGGCTTCGGCAAGTGCCATAGGTTCTAGGCGCATGTAGGTGCTGGATGGACTTCTTCTTCCGCGCCCTATTGAAAAACGACAGCTCTCTCGCCTACAAAGGCAGCACTTGGATTCGAAACGCCGGGTTGCCCACGATTGAACCGATGGCAACTTGGCTCACCGGCCCCGCCTTTAACTCAGGGCTTGAGTCGCGGTTTCTTTATCGCCCTGTCGAAGCGGAGCATAGCCCGACAGACTCCCAGGCGCAATCGGTCGCCTATAACTTTTCTAAGTCTTCGCGGAAGCCGGCGCTTAGGATCGGGAAGCGGCACCAGGTTTTTGGGTCTAAGTTTTCGTCGTCGAGATGGAAGCTGGGGGCGTAGCGTTCGCGCTTCCATTGGTTGCGGCTCCAGAGTCGGAAAAAACGGGTGATCCATTCCTTGAGCTGAGCGTCGGGTGCAATGCCTTTTAAGGTAAGGAAGACTTCGCCGGGTAGTTTTTTGTCTCGGATGGCGGCTTCTTCGATGGCTTCGAGCACCGCGTAGGGCATGAGGTCACCTTCGTCGGTTTGGGCCGCGGCTTTGGGACGAAGTTCCGCGGTGGGTTGAAGTTTATTTACGCGCTTCAGGCCAGTGTAGACTCCGAGTCCAAAGGCGTCTTCTTTTTCCAACCACTGGAGCCAATGCAACAAGAAGGCTTTGTCGACCCCGGCCACAGGGGAAATGCCACCACAGGTATCGCCGTCCATGGTGGCATAGCCGACGGCGGCTTCGGAGCGATTGCTGGTGCTTACGAGCAGGGCGTTTTTAAGGTTGGCCAGCATCCAGACCCCAGGGGCGCGGACCCGAGCTTGAATGTTCTGCAGTGGAATATCGTCTGTGTCCCAACTGAGGTCGCGCTCGATGCTGGTTTCGATCATCTTGTGATAGCTTTGTACGATGTCTTCGATTTGCCAGTGGAAGAATTCTGCCCCCATCCATTCGGCGAGATCTTTGGCCGCGTTGAAGGTTTTGCTCCCGCTGTTCTTGGTGCCTTGGTAGACGCAGGTCAGAAGTTGGTGGTGCAAGTTCTTAGGTTTGAGCTTGGCTCCGGGAAGCCGAGCCACGAAGCCTTTTTTCCCGAGGTCTTGGCAGCCGAGTTTGATCATGAGGGAGATCAGGCAGGCCACGGCGGAAGAGTCGGCTCCGCCGCTTAGAGAAAGAATGAACCCGCCAGACCAGCTTTTGCGGAGGTAGTCGAAGAGGGCGAGGGCGACGGAGCGGCCGAATTCTTCCTCTTTGCACATGGGGCCGAGGAGCTCGCGAGGGGGGAGGGGGCGGTTGACGATTGCGATCTTGGCCTTGGCTTTGACGATGTGGTCTTCGCTTTTTCCGAGGCTGGGTCGGGTAGAAACGGTACGAGCCTGCAGCATGCGGGTTTTATCGAGGTCGACCATGGCGGTGGTGAGCACATGGTCGCAAAAGCCAAAGCGAGGGCCTTCTGCGATGCGTTCTCCGGCTGAGGCGATGAGGACGCCACCATCGTAAATCACTCGACCTGCTTCGTTGCCGAGCAGGTTGGTATAGATGTAGGTGACGCCGAAGGCGCGGGAACCTTCCTGAACGAGGCGGCGGCGCACCGGATGTTTTCCGAAAGCGAAATGGCTGGCGCTGGGGTTGAAAATTAGGTCGACGCCGTCGAAAGCGTGGTCGGCGCCGGGGCGATCGGCGGCCCAACCGTCCTCGCAGATTTCGAAGCCGATGCGGACGCCACTGATGTCGTACACGAGATCGCCGACGGGGACGGTGGAGTTGCCGATGTCGACCGTTTCGGTGATGCCGGCGGGCCAGGCCGCGAACCAGCGCGGTTCGTAGTGGATGCCGTCTCCTGCGAGGTGCCGCTTGGCGGAGAAGCCGATGAGTTTGCCGTCGCAGAGAACTGCGGCCGTGTTGTAAACCGCGTTTTTGACCATCAGAGGGAGGCCGAGATCGACCGTGATTCCTTTAGTGGCGGGGATGATGAGTTCGAGTGATTCGACGGCTTGGCGGAGGAAGCCAGCCGAGAGAAACATGTCTTCGCATCCGTAGCCGGTGATGCATAATTCTGGGAGGGCGAGAAAGGAGACCTTCGCTTTTTTTGCTTCAGCGATGGCGGCGAGGATTCGATTTCGGTTTCCTGCCCAGTCGAGTGGGGTTTGATTCAGAACGGCGGCGCCAACGGTGATTTGTTGCATAGGATTAGGGTTAAAATCGAAACCGCTTTAAAGCAAGGGATTCATGAGGAGAGTTCCGTGACATCTTTTTTGCATAGTCTCGGAATGAAGCGAATGGGCTTGCGATTCATGTCATGGTGAAATGGTCCTGCAAGCTTCTAAGGCTTGCCCAGGTGTTTGTCGTGTAAGGCCTCTTGAAAAGATGCCGACGGGGACGTCGGCGCTCCCAGGCTTCTCGTCCGAGTCTATGATCCAAGGGCTGTGCAAGTCTATAGACTCCGCCTAAAGTGACAGAGGTGTCCCGCCTCTGTGCGGTGGCAAAGTGACGGGGCGGTCTCGTCTCGTGCAAGATATTCCTGCCACTCAATGGCAGACCTTTCAGTCAAGTCTGCCACTCAATGGCAAAGCCAATACGCTGCTTTTGCCTCGGGAATCAGATGGTGAAATGGTCTTGCAAGCGTTCAAGGCTTGCCCAGGTGGTTGTCGTGTAAGGCCTCTTGAAAAGATGCCGACGGGGACGTCGGCGCTCCCAGGCTTCTCGTCCGAGTCTATGATCCAAGGGCTGTGCAAGTCTATAGACTTCGCCTAAAGTGACAGAGGTGTCCCGCCTCTGTGCGGTGGCAAAGTGCCGGGGCGGTCTCGTCTCATCCAAGATATTCCTGCCACTCAATGGCAGACCTTTCAGTCAAGTCTGCCACTCAATGGCAAAGCCAATACGCTGCTTTTGCCTCGGGAATCAGATGGTGAAACGGTCCTGCAAGCGTCTAAGGCTTGCCCAGGTGGTTGTCGTGTAAGGCCTCTTGAAAAGATGCCGACGGGGACGTCGGCGCTCCCAGGCTTCTCTTCCGAGTCTATGATCCACGGGCTGTGCAAGTCTATAGACTTCGCCTAAAGTGACAGAGATGTCCCGCCTCTGTGCGGTGGCAAGGTTCGAGAGGTATGCTTTTTAAGTTCCTACATTTCTGCCACTCAAACACCTTCTAGAAAGATGCCGACGGGGACGTCGGCGCTCCCAGACTTCTCGTCCGAGTCTTTGATCCAAGGGCTGTGCAAGTCTATAGACTTCGCCTAAAGTGACAGAGGTGTCCCGCCTCTGTGCGGTGGCAAGGTTCGAGAAGCATCCTTTTTAAGTTCCTACATTCCTGCCACTCAAACACCTTCTAGAAAGATGCCGACGGGGACGTCGGCGCTCCCAGGCTACTCGTCCGAGTCTACAGGAGTATCATCGCTACAAGCGGTAGATTTTGAAATGATCCCGTTCCTTCGAAGTGGCAAAACCAATTAGCGTTTAGGCGGTACCGCTTCCACGATGGTGGCTCCGTTTTCTTCGCTGAGCACCAGCATGGAAAAGCGTTCGACTTGGTCCAGCTCGTTGGTGTTCAAGCTTACATAGTCAAAGCGGCCCCGGAAGTCGGTGTAGCCATCTTTGAAGAACTGTACTTGGCCACCTTTCATGCGGGCGAAGACTTTTACATACACCTTGGCTTGCGGCTTGTTTGTCACTTTATGCGTCACTTGCACTTGTCCGTAGTTTTCTAGGACGGTGGTGTTGAGGTCGTTGGCAAAGACCGCGTGGGCTTTGCGGCGTCCCTCCGCTAAAACTTCCGCCATCAGATTAGCATTTCGATATTTTTCTGGAATGGCAAATTCGTCGCTTGTTTTGTCGGCCGCGAGGCTGACCTCCTCCGTGAAGGCAGGGCGGATGAAGCTGAACTTCGCGCTCTCGTCCTGCACGAAAGGGTTGCGGGAAAAGAGCAACTCGATATCCATCGGATATAAGTTCACTGTGGCCGCTTCGAGGTTTTGATATTGGATCACCAAGCTGCGATCTTCCACTACAAAATCGATGGCGGGTTCGGTGTTGGCCAGAGCGGCTTGGCGCTGCTCACGATCCTCTGCATCCGCTACATCCACTTTATCATCCAATTGGTTCAGCATGTTTACGAAGCGAGATTTCCATTTGGTTACGGGATAATCGGCATACTCCGAAGCGATGCGTTTGGCGGTGTCCAAGTCGAGTTTGTAGAAACTCAGGTAAGCCTCCATGTAATCGTATTGAATCGTGGTGTCGATTTCTTCGCGGTTGATCTCTTCGAAGCGAGCCATGGTTTCTGCCACTCGATCTTGCAAAGCGAGGTAGTAGCAGACCGCGAGATGATCGCTGGCGCTGAATTCCTTTTTGTAGGTGAGGAGGCGCATGGCTTCATGGTATTGGGTCCAGAATCGGTCGTTGGTGATGTGACGGGTGGAACCGAGTTTGTGGGCGCGTTGGCTGACCAGCGGATCATATTCGAGGTGTTGGTAGCTGTGACGTTCAACTGGGTTGATCACCAATAAAGGGCTTTCGAGGATGCTGCCACACCGAGCAGGGAAGCCGGAGTGGGGGAGCCACTCGCGGGTGCTGGCTTCGTCTTTGTGGAAGATGCCGTAGCGCCAAAGTTGGTCTTCGTAATGCAAGCGATTCCGAAGGAGTCCGAGGGTTGCGTCAAAGGCAGCTTTGTCTTTCATGCGCCACGCGATCCAACCCAAGTCGAGGCGGTTTATATTGTTTTCCTTAAGGTAGGTGAGGACCTCGTCCAAACTTCCTTGTTGAGAGACATAATCCCAGGATGTGGTGTCGATTTTAGTTGGTTTGTCGACCACATTAAACTGCAGCGCATCCGCTTGAGCGACTAGCTTTTCATTGCGAGCTACGTTGACCGGGAAATGCTGGAAGCTTCCCGAGCTTGGGAAATAGAATTGATATTCAAAGGTGCGGGTGCCGAATGGGTCGAGGATGACATGCTCTCCTTTGGTCTCAAATCCTTTGCGGACCGGAATCGCCCCCTTGGGGATTTGCAGCAAAATATCGAGTTTTTGACGCGTTGAGGTCGGGTTGGTGAGGAGGACTTGGCAGCCGTACACCACCCCGCGAATAAACTCGTCTTTGACAAACTTATCAAAGCGTTCGTTGCCATTTTGGGTATAACGGTCGGTGGCTTGAAAGAAATTCTGTGCTACCAGGATGCTCGGCGCCTGCGGGTCTGTTTCGCTTTGGCGGATTTCCTTATGGAAGATAATGGACGGTTGCCCCGGGGTGATCGCGAAGTCTGCGCCGTCGAGTTCGACGTTTACCGCCTGTTTATCTTCAAAGTGGAAGTCGAGAACGGATAGCGCAAACATAATCTCACTAAAGTTAGAGGTGGCCTCGGCAAATTTGGTTGAGAGGAAGCCTTCTTTGCCATCCCAGCTTGCGTAGTCATCCCAGAATCCATTGACCGCGATCAAGGAACCAAGTTGTTGTTGGATCGGAAGATTCCAGTAGTTGTTCTCGGCCCATTCCTTGGTCTTGTCGAGTTTTTCGTAGAGTTGGCGGTTCGCCTTGCGCACTTTTGACATACGCGCTTGGTAGGATTTTGTCTTGTCGATGCTTAGGCTCCGTCTCGCAACGGACTGAGGTTTAGGCACGGCCATCTCCATGCTGGGCATGGCAGGGGCAGGGGCTGGGGCCATCGCGTTTGTTTTCATTTTGGCGTCAGATTTTTTAGGTGCCCCCTGCGAGTTGCTAAAATCATCAAAACCGTTGAAATCGCCGCTTGTAGCGCCTGAACTCGAGTCTCCAAAGCCAAAGGGATCAATCATTTCATTTAACTCTTTTTCTTCCCATTCACCATCGCTTCCACCTAATGCGAAGCCTCGAGTGCGTTCGAGTCCTTCAGATTCCTTCACCAAAGATTCTGAGACCAGCAAATCTTTTAATAACGTATCTAGGCCCTCGTTGGACTCCAAAGCGCTACTGGCGATCGCGGTCATAAAGCGTTGATTGTAAGCTGGAATGTTTGGCGGGATCATCTGGTTGAGGTCGCGAATCCAGGCGCCAATATCTTCACCGCGTTCCTTCTCGCGCTGTGCGAGCAAGATTTTTTCCACGTGATTGAGCCGCTGGAATTCCCAAGGATTGAGATACCGGCTTAGATCGTTTTCTAACAGCCAATGATCCAAAAAGGTTTTGTCCTTTTTGTTCTGCAAATAGGGACGGACCACTTCGGCGAAAAACACGGGGTCTTTTTGGTGCAAGAAGAAGTTGATTTCATGGCAGGCGTAACGGCTGTATTTTTCCAGACGCTGGGCTTCATCCAAATTGGGCCAGTTGGTGATCCAGCTGAATTCTCGTAGGGTCGCATTTCCCGATGATGTTTCGAGCAACTGAAAGACCTTGCCAAGGGTACCGTAGACTTCAAAGCGTGAATTTCGCGCGTCGGAAACCGTAAAAACCTTGTCTCCGGCCGCGATGGAAATGATCTGCTGTTCGGTGTAACCCGTTTCTGGGTCGAGTCCGCGACGTAAGCGCCGGTCGGCAAGCTTGGCCTCCCGGTGTTTCAAAACGCGTGTGACATAGACCGCTTCTTTTTTATTGATCACGAGTAGGTGAAGGTGAGGCTTGCCCTGTAAATCCTCGGCTGCGATTTGGATGTTTCCGTCTTCATCCGGGGTTAAGTTAAAGAGTTGAACGCTGGGTTGTTCGAGGAAGTCGAGGTTTGGAAAGCCGACTAGCTCGCCGCCTTTCCCTCGTTTCCCTGCACGTCCTCCTCCATATTTACGGGTCGCATTCACACTTCCCGCAGGTTTATTCACCGCTCCCGCGTAGTCTTTTCCCTCTTCGGCCTTCTGATTCTGCGCCGTGGTGTCATTCAACTTCCATGGATTGAGGATTAGCCCTGGCCGTTTAAGCATGTTCCCAGGGTATTTGGTGCTGGCCGCGCGCTCGAGGATGTAGCGGTACTCATCGCCGATGTCGCGACCCGATTCGAAAAACGATTTTAAGCGCTTGGTCTCTGCGTACCGAAGGTCTGGCACGGTGCTGGGCGAAAGGTTTTGCCATAGATCGTGATCGGGCATGAAGGTGGTTGCGATGAGGTGCACCCGGGTGTCTTCGGTCGCGTTTTCGATATTGAGTTCGATGTTCTCTTTGCTCGCTTTGACCGAGCTTATCTGGATTGGATTTAGATTCGAAAATTCGAGGCGCCGATTGCGACCGTCGGTAACCCGTACCTTAATGCTGTGATTAAACGGCTTGAGATAGAGCTCGTAGTCTCCCGCCGCAAGCTTGTCGGTTTCGAGGAAGCCGTCTTTGATTTCAAATGCGTCTGATTGATCTTGAAGATGAACCGTATTCCCTTTCGCTTTTTCAAACAGGGACGCGTCTTCTGCTTTTAGATCGTGGACTGGAAGGCGGAGGCGTTCTCCGGCTGCGAGCTGCAGGGTGTTTGGCCACATGGCGCGATCAAATTCAGGATGTAGAACCTTTTTATTCCCATTCGCATCCCGAACTTCGACCTGCTTGATCATAGGTAAAGCGCCTAGGTCAATCATCCCGTTTTCATCCGTCTGAAGCGTGAACTCTTTGACGCGAGTAAACTGATGATGCTTTACCCAAAGGGTCATCGGGCGATCTGCCAGCGCTTCGCCATTTTTGCCGAGATATTCGATCCGGTATGCATCGCCAAGGCGCGAGAAGAGAAAGTCGGATACCGATTGGGTGGTCTCGATGTTGTTCATCGAAAACGATTTGCTGGCGCGAAGGGGCTCTTTTTTCGAGGTGCTGAAGTTTTGCACCTTTGCCGATACCGTTATGTTCAGGGTCTGCAGGTCTTTTGGGGTGTTGATCGTGATGATGGTTTCTTCCGTGTCGCTGAACTCCGTGTTTTTGATGACCTTGCGGGAAGAGGTTCCGGTGATGTCAATCGATTCGATGGTGACCTCGATTGATTCCAGCAAGCTCACCGTGGTGGGGAGCCGGTTGACCAATAATTGAGGCCGAATCGCAATTTGCGTTTCTTTTCCTGAGAGTAAGGACTCCCGATCAACATGAATCCCGGCCTGAAATTGGTAGCTTTCGGCCTGGTGCGAAAATTGAATCAAGCTGCAGAAGTTCCCGTCCTGAAGGATCATGCTTTCGCGGGTTGGCTTGCCGCTAAACGGGACGGTGATGAAGCCCTCTTCATCCGGTTTGTATTCTTTTCCCGCGAGCCAAATTGAGGCGTTTTCGACTTCTTCGCTGGCTTCGTCATGAATGACGAAGAGGTGCCCCGCCGCGGTTATTTTTTGATCCACGCTGAGGCGGCCCTTGTGCACGAGGGCACGGGAGCTGATGCCGTTGCCGATGAATTCAATCACCCAGATCCCGCGTTTGTCATCGAGGTCAGGGAAGGGGAAGCTTTCCGTGAAGCGTTCTTCCGGCGGTTTTTCGTAAGTGATTCGTTCTTCGCGACTCGCGACGAGGCCATCGAGGTCGATGGCGAGATTTACTTCCTGCTTGTTCTCGCGAAAATAATTGAAGGTGTTGATTTCATACACCTTCACAATGAGCTCGGGCACGTTCTTCAAATCTAGGCTGAGACGTACCGCGTCTTCAGGGCTGAAGTAGCGTGGATTATTCGGCAGGAAATTGACTTCGACCCGCTCTTTCAGGCTGCGATACGTCGATGGGGAAAGCATGGATGCCCAGCGTTCTTTGTCGCCAAGGCCACGGAGGATTTTCGCGGTGGCGAAGACTTCCTTTACAAAGGTGTCCCGCAAAATCTCAGTGTAAGCGGTGTAGTCGTCTTCTTCGATGAAAAAATGTTCAAGGAAGTCGCGGACCAGCGCTTCGTCGCCCCGAATCGGAGAGAGCAGGGGAGCCTCAAATTGTTGGCTTAGATTGGCGGCCCGATCACGGTGCGGTGCGAGCCGGAGATATTCCGGATCCATGTACTGCAGATTTCGCGGAATCTTGATGTAGGTCATGAAGCGATCTTTATCGAAAATCCCAAGTGCGAGGTCATGTTGCAGGCGGTTGTAGAGAACGTTGGCTTTCAGTGAATTGAAGCTTGGGTTTAGATCGGACACAAAATTCCAAAGACGATCAAAGTAGGCGCTGCGTTCGTCGGGATCGGATGTAAGGGCGATATCAGCGTTGGGCTGCAGTCGGGTGATGTACTGATTTACGAAGTTTGATTCTGAGGTCAGCCCGTTCCTTTTTTTGAGCAGCGACTCCATTTGCTCGCGAGTTAGATTTTGATGAACCTTCATCCTGCCAAACCCTCGGCTGTTTCTATAATCGAGGTCCGCCGCGATGCGTTCGATCAACTTGTCAAAGTCGGGGCGGTTAAGCTTGCTCAGCAAGGCACGTCGATGGTCTGGTTTTAGCGTTTCGTCTTGGAGGAGATCATATCCCCAGGGGTTAAATTCGGAGATGGGATTCGAATTTTTCAAGGCCCTTTGTTTGAAGCTTTCCGTTCTGATTTGAGCTGGGTCCAATTGACTCGAATAAGTAGGTTTTACGTTCGGGTCACGCTTCTGGTCTCCGAAGCGAATATTTAATTCGTCTTTTATTCGATCATAGGCGGAAGCGGGTGACTGCTTAAAGTCGAGTAGCGCTTGGCGGTTTTCTAACTCTTTCATTCGCGCTGGAACACCGGGGTGCACCCGCTTTTTCCATTTCTGCATCATCTCTGAAAAAGCATTTTGCTGGTTCTCATTTTGGTAATGAAGACAATGGAAGTAATAATAGTCTTCCGACCCTGGGATTAACTCCTGCAGGGCTTTTTCGCGATCTTCGGCAAGAGCGAAATTTTCTAAGTAGTTGATTTCACGGGCGTTCGTCATGGGGATGATCCAGAGGCTGCAAAGAATGAAGGCAAAGCAATATTTCATGGTTCCTACGTGGTTGTTTTCTGTGTTGTACGTGGTCCTGATGTTGATCCAACGAAAAAGTGGATGAAAGGTTTTTCACCTTCCTGTAAGGTGACACGCGTCACCACGATCCCTTAGCGCAATTACTATTTTTCTTTCAGGTACCATTTGTTTAAACCGATTACATTTAACCATTCTTAATCATCGGGCCAAAATGTAGTATTTGACAAAGGCGGTTTACATGAACTATCATGACATATGGAAAAGTTTTCATAAGCTCTTATAAGCTCTTCGTAGCATATCACGTTCGTTTCTCGATCTAGATTCGTTTCACGTCCGTCAGCTTCAATTGCTTTTTCATGCAACCACACTAGACTTTTTTTTAATCATAGCACGCTTGGAGGAGCACATGCTTATTACAGAATTGAGTGAACATACTGCTCTGGCGTTGCTACGCCTGGCTGATGAGATAAAGGCCGAAGGTATGCCTTGCTTCATCATAGCGCTTGTCGATGAATCATTTCCTATTCCGATTGAGGATCTCTGTTCCTTTCTTGATGAACTCGGGATTCCCTATCTCGGAGGTATCTTTCCTGGGATCATTTATGATCAAGCCTCGCATCATGGGGTATGTGCCCTGGAGTGTCTGCCCGGATCCTGCAGTGGGAAGCTCTACAATTTCAGTCAACTGCAAGAGGAGGCACCGGAAGCATTTGTTCCGCCCTCTTGTTGTAAGGAAAAAACCCCAACTCTCTTTTGTATTGCAGATGCCTTATCGGTTTCGTGCCCGCCTATGATCGAACATTTGTTTAACCTGAATGGTGATACGGTACATTATCTTGGCGCGGGTGCAGGGACTAGTCACTATGAACCGGTGGCCTGTGTATTCAGCTCGGAAGGATGTCGTCAAGATGCGATGGGCTTTGCCTTTATCCACACCCCGACTCAATTTGGTATCGGCCATGGATTTAGTCGTACCGCCGGTCCGTTTGTAGCCACTCGTACCTCGGGAAATGTGGTTCATGAAATTAACTGGCGCCCTGCCTTTGAAGTTTATCATGAAGCCATCGCATCGGTGACAGATTGGCATTTGACGCCTGAGAACTTTTTTGAAGCCACCCGTGGTTTCCCACTTGGCCTCGCGCGAGAGGGGGGGCTGGATGTCTTACGCGATCCGTTTCAGGTGCAAGACGATGGCTCTGTTGTTTTTGTTGCTCCGGTTGGTGATCAATCCATCATTTATCTCTTATCTGCATCTGCCTCCAGTATGATTACCGCGGCCGATAATGCGGTGAAGGAGTCAGATGTCCCCCATATCCAAGGAGGCTGCTGTTTTGTTGTCAGTTGTATCGCGCGTCAGCATTTTTTGAAAAAGGGATTCTCCCGTGAACTCGAGCTGTTGAAATCGAGCCGGGGGGATATCCCTTACTTTGGTGTGCTTTCCTGCGGTGAAATTTCTAGTGCCTCAGATGGGTATCTTGAGCTCCTAAACAAAACACTGGTTGTGAGTCGCATCGGCGGTGCTGCATGAGCGAAAGGGAAGACATCTTACCGATCTTAACAGAGCAATATGAACTATCGCTTGCAATTCGGTCGAATAAAAATCCGATGGTGACGACGCAGCAATTTTTCAAACGAGTTATGTCACGGAAGCGACTTAGCTTTATCGGCATTTGGTTGCATCAAAGCCTTGTCGTCCCGGATCGTTATCCTGTGGTTTATGAATCCACCGCTGGTCCTAATACCTTCACCGCTGGTCCTAATACCTTCACCGCTGGGTCTAATACCTCCACCGCTGGGTCTAATACCTCCACCGCTGGGTCTGAATACGCTTCGGCTGCCTCTGACGAAAAGTATTCGCGATATTGGTGTATGCCCGAAGCGATTAGCCGCAAACTTAATGGGTCGTCCGAAGCGTTCAACCAAGCGGAGTTTCCAGGCGGAAAGCCCGCTTCCTTTTTGTGTTCAAATTGTCCTGCGAGTCTGCGCGCATTCGCTGAGCTCGCGCCTGAAGGCCGCATCAGCCTGTTTCCTATGGTCGAATCCTTGGGCTACATTGTTATGATGTCGAAGCAGGCCGATGCTCCCATGTCGAAAAGTGAACTTCAGCGCATCGATCTCCTTATCAGCAAATATGTAGAAGCTTTGATGCATGGGTTCAATTCGCAGCGTTTAGAGGTAGAAATCCAGCGCCGCCGAGATGCAGAGCTCGAGCTGTTTCGTCGTGAGCGTCAGTACCGTGAGTTGGTTGAAAATGCCCACGAGTTGGTGTGGCGGATCGACCAGCATGGAGATTGGACCTTTATTAACGTGCTTGGGGCTAAAATGATTCTTGGTTTTGCGCAAGCGGAACTCCTTGGGAAGTCTCTGTTAGAACGTAGTGCCCCCAGTCATACCCGCTCGGACGAATTGATGATTCAACATCTCTTGTGTGGTGAAAAAATTAGCCACTACGAGACTCGTTTTCTCGATAGAGAAGGTCAAGAAACGCATCTGCTGATTAACGCGGTGCCGATTTTTGGGCAAGACGGTCAGGTGAAGGGCGCGGCAGGAACGGCGCTTGATTTGACCGCCTTACATGTGTCCCAGAAGGCACAGGAGGAATTACAGAAGCGGTTGCACCGGACGGATCGTTTCGAATCCATTGCGGAAGTTACCGGTAAAGTCGCGCATGACTTAAACAACCTCTTTGCTCCTGTGGTCGCTTATCCCGATATGATTCTTGATCGCTTACCGTTGGACACCCCGGTGCGAAAAGATCTTGAAGCGATTAAAACTGCGGCGCGTCATGCCACGGAAATTACCAGTAACCTGCTTTCCCTTTCCCAGCGTGCGCCACAAAAACTCAGCCCCATGCATCTGCCAACCGTGGTTGAAACCTTCATGAATACGCCGGCTTGGAGTGGGTTGCTAAATCGGCACATTGACGTTCGCTTTACCTCCGTCTTACGCCCGGATACGCCCACCGTCTCAGGGGTTGAGGTACATTTGGTTCGAATTTTATTAAATTTGCTCACCAATGCCTGCGATGCCTTAGAAGAATCCGGCACCATAAGTATTGAAACAGGACGAACGACTCGAAAGCCAAATGCAGCTGGCTTTGAAGCGATTCCTGCCGGTGAGTACGGTTATCTAAAAGTGAAAGACTCCGGCCATGGAATCCCTCCTGAGGTGTACGACCGAATTTTTGATCCCTACTTTTCGAGCAAGAAAGTGAGTTCATCTAATGGAAGCGGGCTTGGGCTTTCGGTTGTGTATTCTACGGTCAAAGAATGCGAAGGATTCTTGGATGTGATCTCAAGACCTGATTTTGGCACCGCGTTTATTATCTATTTTCCGGTTCACCGATTCCATGCCAGCGAGATTAAGATCGAAAATTTTGTCCGCCCCAAGCATCTCTTGATCGCTGAAGATGATCAAAATTATCAACGGTTGTTGATGAAGATTGTCCAGCCTTATGCAGAGCATGTTCATCTTGCGGGCTCAGCCCGTGAAGCGATTGATTTGGGGGGCAAGTACCCCATGGGTCTCGTTTTGGCCGATCTGGTTATGGAGGAGGCCGACAGCGGAATTCGAGCCATACAACGCTTGCGATTAGCAAGCCCTCAGTTACCTGCGGTTTTAATCAGCGGGAAGTTTGATGATCTTACGATGGACCGAGCCAAGCGCCTAAATCTTCCTTCGGTACGTAAGCCCTATCAAGAAAGTGAGTTGCTTTCTGCCATGCGGTCTGCCCTCAAGCCGCATGTAATTTGATTTGGCCCCTTCACGTCCTGAGGCGGAATAACTTCAGCCACTGTAGTCGCACCACGCCCTTCTAGGGCGTGTTCGTGCCATCGCCTTCCAGGCGGTGACGAAGCAGGACGTAAAAGAAGGCGTTACGAATAGCGCAGTAAATTCCGAGTCACGCACCTTATGTCATCTGTTATCGCCCCTCGTTCGGAATGAACCAGAAATATGCGGGCACAAAAAGGGCGACGCAGAATCTGCGTCGCCTTTTGTTCTCCGATTTTTTCGTGTTACTTCGCGACGTAGTCCACCACCGTCACCTTATCGAGCGAAGGCTTCAGTAGCTCAACGAAGGCCTTATGCGCAGGGTGGGGGAGATACACGTCGAGCCCAGCTTTGTCCTTGAAACTCACGAGGAAGCAATGCGTCAGGTCTTGGTTCAATCCTTCCGGTGAGACGTTGGTTCCCCACTCAAAATCCGTAATCGTATCGATCTTCTTTGGTAAGGCGGCAAATGCTTTTTCAATCTCGGCAATTTTTGCCGGGGTTGCATCGTCTTTGAATTTAAAGAGCACCACGTGCCGATATACGCCCTTTTCTGCCGCGGAGGCGACCATGACAAGGGGGAAGAAGAGAAGAGATAGCGTGAGGGGAAGGATTTTTTTCATGAGACGATGTGGTTCGTAATTGTGCTTTGTGTTTCAAGCGTTGTGCTTTGTGTTTCAAGCGTTGTGCTTTGTGTTGCAGCTGAAAAAGGTTCTCTGCTAGCTGCGCTTTTTACAGATCGATTTACCCGCGAGTATGTTTCGTGATGCGATGGTTTTTTACTAGCGCGGTAAATTGCTTTTCGAGGTGTCGAACCCGAGGTTGGTCCATGTAGTGGACCTGATAGTAATATCGAATCGCATCGTCAAATTCACCCTGAACCAGCCCGGCCTCCTCCAGCTGTTTGATGTATTCCCTGGGCGTCGCTCCCGGTTTGCGACGCTGGCCCACTTTCGAAAACTTCCGGGTCAGGAGTTTGAAGAAGCCAAGTGGTTCTTTTTTTTCGGCCGCTTGGACAAAGCCTGAAGCCTCCTTGCCGAGAATCCAGGTCATGGCCAAGAGGAGCAGCGCGGCCGCGATCCAGAGATTGGCTGGAATGAAGAGCCCGCCGTAGGAACCGCCCCCTCGAAGATAGCTCGGGGCCGATGTGGGGGCTGCTGCCGCTTGCATGTCATCATAGACACTTAAATCAGGTTGGGTTGAATGATCAGTTATTTGAGGAAGTCCCGGAGCTGCCGGCGCGTTTTCTGCATCTGGGGTTGGGTCGACCACCACCCAACCATGGTCTTTAAAGTGAACCTCGGTCCACGCATGCGCGTCCTTACTTGCGAAGGTAATGAGCCCTGTTTTGGGGTTATATTCGCCACCGCTATAGCCCGAACTGATTCGCGCAGGAATGCCCTTACTTCGTAACATGAGGGTGAAGGCGGTAGCGAAAAAGCTACAGTACCCTTTTCGTTCCTCAAAGAGGAAATTCTCCAATGGCGGTAGTCCCTTGGGGTTTTCCATGCGCAGGGAGTAGGCGATTTCCGTGGCGAGAAAGTTTCTGTGAGCTTCAATGACCTGCTGCGGAGTTCTGCAGAGAATCGACTCTCTATGCGCCAAGGCACTGATTTTATCCATAAGTTGCCCCGTCGGAACCTCGATGTATTCTGCCCCGGGGTTACCGACTTGAAGCGGCTTCCTCACAATGGATTCATAGTTGATCGGAGCTGAATGGGCCGTAATTTGAATGCGCCCCTGCCAACGTGGATTGAAGGTATAGTGATCTTCTTCGGTCCGCCACATCGTATCTAATTCAACCGCCTGAATCCCGTCTAAGGCAAGTAAGGTGCCCGATCGGTTGTTGAAATAGAGGGTGTGCTTTATCCAATCTTTTCTTGGGCGAGTGCCCCATTCGATAAGATTGTCCACCGTTCCATCGGCCCCATCTTCAATGATTTCGATCGAGGGTGGGGTGGTCCATTCGTTGTCTTCGTAGGTCACGGATGATTTGCTACGGACATACGCGCGACTACCGAGCAGGCGGGATAGGTCCGTCGGGTCGTGCAATTCCACGTGGAGTACGGGCTTACTACTCTGGCGCAAATTGCTTCGGTCATGGAGCTGAATTTTTTCGGAAAGCCCAACGATCGGTACCCCATCGGTTTGAGGCTGAATCCCGTCAGGGGAGATCTGTCGCCTCCTCGGAGGGGTCACCTTCGGTTGGTTTTCGTCCTTCCTTTTAATCAAATATTCGACCCCTTGCTTCGTTTTGGCGGCAATGATCGGCATTGCTTTCTGGGTCGCCGATGCACCAATGTAGGTAAGCGAAAAGAGAAACAGCAGTAGACTGATGAAGGTGGCGGAAAATAAAATGCGAGCCCGTCGGGTAGTGAATTGGCGAGAAAACTCCATCATCAACAACATGACAACAATATAGAATACCGCGATAATCCGGAGCAGTTCGCCTAGCTCATGTGGAATGGCGAGGTTGAACATGAGGTAAAGGGGCAGGAAGCTGGCGAAGAAGGAGCCGGAATAGATCCAGCCGGTATCTTGGGGTTGAGTGGGTTGGTTCCGGTTGATGTAGGCCATCATCCACGCGTAGAGATGCAAGGTCATCACCAAGGCAAAAACCGTGGCGAAGGTCCCGAGTTCGTTAAAGATCACCATGCCGGCCGCTTGCACTGCGATACCAATCAACAAGCTCATCGGGCCACTAAAACTGGGGATGAGGCGGCAGATCAACATGAACAACAGCACCGCCATAGCCGTGATTAAGGCCGGCCAGAATTTCCCGCTGAGATCGTAAGAAATCAGCTGGTTCAGGGCAATGAGTAAACTGCAGGAGATTAAGAGCGGGTTCATAGGCAAAGGAATGGATTGAGGTGCGCTAGCAGGCCGGTGAAAAATTGCTTCGTCTGAAAAACGGAGAGCATTTTGTTCCTGGGGCGTCGGGCACCAGCGCGGAGGCGAGAAGGGAGAATATAGACATATTTGAGCTTTTCGGCGACAAAGCTAGGGGCGAAATGAATCTGTTTTTCATCGATCTGAGTTTTCCAACCGCCTGCTAGGTTTAGCGACGATGTTCCATGGGGACAGCCGCTTTGTATTTTCGCCACGTTTCCCCATCTAGGCAGATGGCTTCGACCGGTAAATTTTGCATCAAACGCTCCCAGTGATGCAGGGGTGTGTTGCTAATCACGATGAGCCGATTTTCGGCGGGGATCCGATCAATTCGCTCAAGCAGGCGCTCGGGTTTGCGTTCGACCCGTTGCCGAGCTCCGGCCAGCGAAACAAGCGCTTGATGTAAATCGTCTTCGCTTTTTACCTGAATGGTCTGCCAGCGATTAAAGGATGCGGTAAAATCAAACCGGAGCTGATGGTTGTCGCAGTACAAAAAGAAGCCGCAAAGAAGTTGCATGCAGCGTTCGAATTCCCGTGCCGTAATGATATCACCTTCGGGGCGATAGGAGTGAAAGATCACCGAGTAGTCCTCCTCAACAAAAGGATCAAACTCACGCATCATCATCCGTTGCTGTCTCGCGGTACTTTTCCAGTCCACCGTCTTCAAGGCATCTCCATGCCGGAATTCACGCAAGCTTCGAAACTCGCCATTGCTCGCGGGTAGGCTCGTAGCATTTGCATCCGCATTGGGTGATTCTTCCCCCAGCATACCACGCAATTCATTCGGCATCAGCGGAGCCGGATACACTGTGGTATTGATCTTTTGGTAGAACCGCCACTCCACCTGCCACAGCCCCATCGGGAAGGAACTTGAGAGCGCGACTTTTCCCTCGGTGTAAATGCCTCGGTTTGGAATGCGTGTCGTACGCGTGGTTTTGAAATTTTGCCCCGCTCGCACCCATGGCAGGACAATGTTATTCGCAACCCCTAACAAGCGATCTTCAACGCAGAGCGAATAGCGATCAAGAAATCGTCCGTCATTCATCAAGGTGACCCCAACGTCGAACTCCGCGTGCGCAAATGTTTCAAAAGGGAAAATGCATTTGTAGCTAAGCTTCCGCGCATTAAACCAACTCAAGATTCCTGCCACTGGAAGCAAGAAGCATCCGAAGAGGCTGAGAACCACCATGGTTGGATCTTCCACCACGCTTCCTAAAAAGAGGGCGAGCAGACTGATCTTGAGCACCCAAGCTCCGCGCGAGGTCAGCTTGGGACCGATGCATTTGGGCGCTTTGCTATACATGAGGATTTAATGGGGGGGGGCGTGACGAAAAAAATCGCCGGCTTAGGGCACAGGGGTTTCTTCGAGGATCGATTGAATCAAGGCCTTCTTCGTGCCGCCTTTGGTCGTTGCTTTTAAGCGGTGATGAAACACGGGCTCGGTGGCGAACTTTACATCATCTGGAAAGACAGCCGCATGCCCATTCAAAAAAGCGACGGCTTGAGCCGCTCGCATCAAGGCGATCGAACCCCGAGGCGAAATTCCGTTAACAACCCCTGGATGCTCGCGCGTCGCCTCGCACAGCGCCACAATGTAATTACACACATTCCGGTTCACCGGGACGCGCGCCACCGCTTCTTGCAACTCGATTAATTCCGCAGCATCCATCACCGGCTCAGGCGCTTGGTTTGCTTTTCCACTGGCATGAAATTCGAGGATTCTTGGTTGGGCTTCAACATCTGGAACCTCCATCTGGATGCTCAGATGAAAGCGGTCCAGCTGCGGCTCGGGCAAGGGGAAGGTCCCGGTGGCATACAAATTATTTTGCGTCGCGATGACCATGAACGGAGAGGCGAGCTTGTAGGTATTGTTGTCGATGGTCACTTGCTGCTCATTCATGCATTCGAGCAGAGCCGATTGAATCCGAGGGCTGGTCCGGTTGATTTCATCCGCCAAAAGAATGTTACAAAAGACGGGCCCCTTCACGAATTCAAATTCATGCGATCCCTGATTGTACATCGAGTAACCCAGTAAGTCAGACGGAAGCAAATCCGGGGTAAATTGCACCCGCTTAAAGTCCGCCGAAATCAAATGCGAAAGGCGAGCGGCAAGGGCGGTCTTCCCGATGCCAGGTTCGCCTTGAAGTAAAATATGTCCTTTGGCTAGAAGACCAACCAGCACCTGATAGGCCGCGCGCTCCGCCCCAATAATGCCTTCGCAAAGTTGATCATTCAGTACTCGTAATTTCTCTCTCAATTCGTTTCGCCCTCTCGCTATATGACTCCTTTAGCTCTACCAGAGTCCGCGTCACCGAAAAGCAAAATTGTCTACTCATGCACACGCTTCCTCCCATTGTTTTCGAACGGTTCGCTTTTTAAAAGTATTTGGGCTTCGCTGGAGCGGCGCAAGCATAGCGCGAGGCATTGCAAGCGCACATTACGGCTGCCATTCAATGGCAACCCCTAGAAAGGCTCGTGCCACTCAATGGCAGGAAATCGGAGTTCTAGTTCTCAACTCATAAATACGCTTTTTGGCCTCAAAAAACGCGTTTAAGCCCGGTTTTAAGCCCTCTTTTTTGTGTAAGTAATTGGCCGTGATAGCTTTAGCGAGGTCCGACCCAGGTTCCTAACCTCGGTTTCATACCTTACGTTTTGGGGCTTCGGCGGTGGGAATCCGCCCTTGCGTTCGAATGAAATCAGAAACCTGACGGCTCTTGATGGACGCAGTAAAGAGTGATACAATCTCGAATAATGTATCTCGATTCTCGGAAAAGGTGTCTGACCCCTTCTATTTCGATGCAGACACATACATCTGCCCCAAATGGAACGCCACTTAAAACAACCCGCACGGTCAATATCCATGGGGAGAATGGAACCAATCAAAGCCGAACCGAACTGCTTATCGCCGCTAACACCTGGCAGGTAATCTCAAAAGAAATACATACTTATGATGCCGCCGGAAATCTGGTCACAACCCATCGCAACAACGAACTCGTCTACGAAGCGGGCTACAACGCAGACGATAACCAAATTTGGACTGTGGACGCCCAAGGAAATCGCACCGAATACCAGTATGACAACTATGGAGTCATGACCAACCAGATCCAAATAGGCATGGCCGCAGACGGGATCTATCCCGCCATTCCAGATATCTCTACCACCCCCATATTCGACGACCAAGCTCGTCAGGTCGGTTCCGTAACCTCCGCTGGAAACCTCACCATCACCAACTCGATCTCCGTCTATGGCACCTTCTCCAATCAAACCACCGACGCCCGCGGCTTGGTCAGCATCTCCCTCCAAGAACCCTGGAACCGTCGCAAGATTCAAATCGCTCCCGGAGGTGCCCAGACGATAAGCGATACCTACATCAACGGCCAGTCCAAATCGGTCACCGGAAACGGTACCATCCCCATGTTCTACAGCTATGGTGTCACCAACCGCAACGGCCAAACCCTGCGAGTCTCCCGCACCACCCAAGCCATCGCCAACGGCCCGCGCTGGACAGAAACCCTTACTGACTGGTTAGGCCGCACCGTGGTTCAGCGCCGCCCATCCTTCACCGGAGCCATCGCTGAATCGGAAAGTTTTTACAATTCCTTGGGCCAACTCGTTACAAACACCTCGCCACTCGTCGCCAATACGCTCCATACCTACAATTCACTCGGCGAACAAGAATGGTCCGGGTTAGACCTGGACGGCAGTGGCCAGCTAGAGCCAGGCGGCATCGACCGGATCCAGACCCGGCGATCCAGTTACCTGATAAATGCGAACAACATCTGGATGATCTCCGAGTCCGGCACCTTTCCATACGAAAACGATTCCACCGAATTGATTCTCCAAACCTCTGCCAGAGGCGTTGTGGATGCCAACGGCAATACCCTGCGAATAAACGACCAATTTGATCGACACAACAACCTCCAACGAAGCGAGCAGGTTATCGATCGTCAAAACAGAATTGCCTCCAGTATAATCACACAGCCCGGAGTGGCCATCCCCACCGTCTCCACCAATCGCGGTGGTTTAGTCCAAACCGTTCACACCCCATACGGCGGTACCAAAACCTATCGATACGACGCCTTTAGACGCTCGGTTGCTGTGATCGACTCCGCCTTGGGCACCAACAGCACCGTTTACGCCTCCAACGGCCAAGTGTCATCCAGCATCGCCCCCAACGGAGCCCCCACCACCTACGGGTACCACCCAGATACCGGCAGAATGACTTCGCAGACCAATGCTCTCGGTCATACCACCTTCTATCGGTACAACGACCTCGGAAACGAAATCTTCCGCTGGGGCACCGCCGTCTACCCCGTCAGGCATGACTACGACCAATACGGACAGAAGCACCGCATGCACACTTACCGGGATACCACCATCGACTTTGCGAACCCGGTCTTGCCTATGTCCGCTGGGGACATCACCACCTGGGTCTACCATGACGCCACCGGACTGCTGCAAACCAAGCTCGATGCCGCTAGCAAAGGCCCAACCTACGACTACAATGTAGCCCGTAAACTCACCAAACGGACCTGGGCTCGGGGCTCGGTAACCGACTACACCTATACGTTGGCTGGACAACTCGAAGACACCCAGTATTTTGATGGTCTTACTACCAACCTGAGCTTCACCTACACCCGATTTGGCGCACAGAAAACCGTGGACGATGCAGCGGGCTTCCGCGAATTTATCTACGATGGCATGCTCCAGCAAACCGAAGAACACATCAACCCCAATGGCGGAGGTCTTTATAGCACCTCCATCACCAACGTCTTCGAAAGCGCCGCCGCCGGGGATACCCTGCCCGGGCGACGCAAACGCCTGCAAACCACCGATTACGATGTGGAGTATCTGCACGATCCCCTTAACCGCTTGGAATTCGTCAATCACGACGGCGTGGCGCACCAGTATAAATATGCGCCCGGTCAGCGATGGCATACCAATCTGGTTTCGTCGTACAATGGGACTCCGACCGTGCAACGCATCACCGAACGAGGAGTCGGCGGACGCATTGACGCCGTGCGTAATCGAACCATGGTCGCGGGCGGAGCACCCCCACTAGATTTCGAATACCTACACGACGACCTCAACCGCCGCACCCATATGACCCGTCGCGCGATGAACGGTACGGACGACCGATATTGGCAATACGGCTACGACAGCCGTAACCAAGTTATTGGCGGAACCAACTATTGGATGGACGGCACTCTGGTTAGCGGTCTCGGCCATGGGTATCAGTATGACCCCATCGGTAACCGCACCGAAACCACTCGTGAGAACGTAGCCTCAAGTTATACCGCTAATAACCTGAACCAATACGAACAACG
>Ga0209187_1001782_pt1 | contig 23258 bp, 22 predicted proteins | sample BantaG_FD_187430 | JGI IMG/M metagenome (GOLD analysis project Ga0209187, IMG submission 187430) | Marine algal microbial communities from Bantry Bay, Ireland - BantryBay_4 metaG (SPAdes) (version 2) | ecosystem: Host-associated > Algae > Red algae > Unclassified | place: Bantry Bay, Ireland...
GGGCGACGGGGTGCCGGGGTGGCTGACGATCTGGCGTGGGCGTCAGAAGCTGGACATGCTCACGGCGGGCTACCGCTTGGCCCGCGGCGAGGCGGGGCCGCCGGAGAGAAGTACGTAATGATCAGCCCTTACGGTTGCGGCTCGTTCGAATCACTCAACCCTATGCTGCTTAATGTCTTATCAGCCCCGTGCCACGACAACCCGCGTCGTCGTGTTCACGGCCCGATAAAAGTCCAAGAACCTGGTCCGACATCGCGATTACCCCTTCATCGCCGCGATCGCGGCCGCCCGGTCCGCCGCTCCGAAAACCGCCGACCCCGCCACCACCATGTCCACCCCCGCCGCCACGGCGTCGGGCGCGGTGGTGGGCGACAGCCCGCCGTCCATCTCGAAGCGCACCGCCTCGGGCAGCCGGCCGGCGATCTCGCGCACCTTCGGCAGCACCTCGGGCATAAACGACTGCCCGCCGAAGCCCGGCTGCACGCTCATCGCAAGCACCATCGACAGGTCGGCGTGGTCCAGCAGGTGCGTGATCGAGCCGCCCGCCGTGCCCGGGTTCAGGCACACCCCCGCCGTGCACCCCGCCGCGCGGATCTGCGCGATCAGGTCCAGCTCGTGGTCGGTCTTCCGCCCCGCCGTGCACTCGATGTGAAACGTGATGTGGTCCGCCCCCGCGTCGGCGAAAGGCTGCACGTACTCCGCCGGATTCGCCACCATCAGGTGTACGTCGAAGTACGCCGTGGCGAACCGCTTCCGCAGCGACGCCAGCACCCCGGGCCCCATCGACAGGTTCGGCACGAAGTGCCCGTCCATGATGTCCACGTGGATGCCGTCCGCCCCCGCGTCCAGCACGTGGGCCACGTCGTCGCCCAGGCGGGCGAAGTCGGCCGCCAGGATCGAGGGCAGGATCAGCGGGCGGGCGGGCGAATCAGCGAGGTTCAGCATGCGATGCAGTATAAAGAAGCGTGTGGTGGACCCCGCCCCCCCCGTCTTCGGGAGAGGCTCACCATGAAACTTCCCCGCCTGCCGACCGATATTCCGGCCCGCATTGCCGCTCTGGCGACCGCCTGCACCGACGCCGACGCGCCCTGACGGTCCGAGGCCGGCGCGCGGAACGAACAACACCGCAAGGCCGACCTCACCGTCACCGACGCCGACGGCCAGCCCCCGCCCGGGGCCGCAGCCGGCAACCCGCGTGCAGATCAAACGCAAACCCCTCGCCTGCGTGGTCCGGGTCCCGGAACCTCCAGCCGCTTGCCTCCCGGCTCAACGCCACCGCCGCCCCGGGGCCGCAGCGCGGTCGGGCGTCGCGAACGTCAGGTCGTAGTCCGTGTCGGTGAAGGCCCGCCAGGGGTGGGCGACCTCGGACAGGTCGCAGCCGGCGGGCTGGCCGGTGTCGCCGAGTTGGTCGTGCGCCGTCAGCGCGATCAGCACGTGCGGCGCGCCTCCGGCCGAGGCGGCCGGCGCCACGGTCGCGGACCACATCAGAAGCACGGCGGATAACGGGGGTTTCATGGGGCAATTCCTTGGGGGCAAGCCGGAGTTCAGGCCCCGTTGCGGCAGGGGCTCGGGCGCACCGCGCGCCCGAGCCTGCCTGCGCCGCGTAGCCCACCGCGGCCTCCCGCACCCGGGTGCCTTGCTTCTCTCCGACTCGGGCCAGCCGCGCCAGGTGCCCGGCGCACCGCACGTCGCCGCTGACCGCCGCGATCGACACGCAGTGCGGGCACCCCCGGCAGTCGGCCTCTACCGCCGCCCACGACTTTTCGCCCCAGCGCTGTGCACCAATCGGGCAGCGGTCCACCCGTGCCATCCCGCCGTAGCGGGCGGCGGGCAGATACCGCGACGACGCCAGCGCCGCCGGCCGCGCGGCACGCGCCGCGGCGTTGAACACCCAGGATTTGCCGTCCACCGCGTCCACCACCCGCCGCTCGATGTCCGCCGGCGCCGCGTCACGCGGCAGGTCGCTCAGGTCGATCTCCAACGTCGAGACCCCGCGGGCCGTCAACTTCGCCCGCTTGGCGGGATCCACCGCGTGCGCCACCTGGACCTCCACGTACAGGTCGCGCCCCGCCACCCACGCGATCACGTCGGGCACCACATTGTCCGCCCAGCACTCCAGCCGTACAGCGTCCATAAACACCCGGGCCGCGGCCGCCAACGCCGGCCCGCGCGGCGCGTCGCTTGCTCCGTCGCCCAGGTGGAGCGCCGGCAGCACAAGCTCGCGCCGCCGGGCCAGGATCTGCTTTGCCGCCAGGTGCAGCGCGGTCTCGGCGGCCCGCGGGCAGTCGACATCGCGGTGGTGGGCGAAGTGGTGGCGGTTGCGTCGGCCCTTCTTCGCCACCAGCGCGTCGCCACACGCCGGGCACATGCAGCGGCACGCCAGACCCGAAGGCACCTCACTGACGTGAGCGATGCCGGCGTCGCAGAGCCCGTAGATCAGCGAGGTGTCGTTCATCGGCTTAAGAACGTGTGCGAAACGTTTTAGGTTGCCTGCGAGCGGCGCCCCGACCCGTCAACTCTATCAAAACGCTAACAGAATATTGGGTTGCCCCTGTCCGCGCGATACAATCGCCGTATGGAACGCCGCCGGCCCGACATCCACTACACCACCGCCGACTACGACCAGTGGGAGGGCGACTGGGAACTCTGGGACGGCGTCCCCGTAGCGATGTCGCCCTCGCCGTTCGAACGCCACGGTGAGCTGGCCGGCGAGCTGATCTACCGGATCAAACAACAGTTGCGTGAACAAAAGAACTGCAACTGCCGCGTTCTGGTTGAAATCGACTGGCGTGTCACCCTGGACACCGTGGTGCGCCCGGACATCAGCGTGCTCTGCGACCGTGAACCCCGCGACGGCCACATCAACCGCCCCCCCACGCTCATCGCCGAGGTCCTCTCGCCGGCCACCGAGAAGAAGGACCGCACCGCCAAGTTCGACCTCTACGCCGAGCAGGGCGTGCCGCACTACCTCATGGTCGCGCAGGACACGGGCGCCGTCGAAGCGCTCACCCTGACCGACGGCACGTACGCCGCGTCCGTCCCGGACGAAGCCGGCTTCGCGCTGGAGCTCCATGACGGCTGCCGCCTGGTGCTGCCCGCCGTGCTGGAGGTGTAGACGCCCCGTGACTTACCTCGCGTGACCGCGGCGCGGCGGCGCCCTCCCCCGCTCACTTCGCTGGCCTCGGTAGGTCAGGCCTACTTGCCTGACGCCCCAGCAAACGACTTTGGCCTTCGGTGTGCCATGTCAGGCAGGCTTGCCTGACCTGCGGCGGTACGCCGTCAAAACCCCACCCGCCACGCCACGCGCACGAACGGCCCGTCGTCGAACTCGGCGATGATGTCGGTGTCGCGCAGGTCCCAGCCGCGGCGCAGCTCTTGACCCAAGGCGTACCCGCCGCTGAGCCCCACCCGGCCCCAGTCGCCGCTCAGCTCGGCGCCGGCTTCGAAGCGCTGGCTGACGAAGAACACGCGGCGGTTCGGGTTGTCGTCTTCGACGTGGAACTGGTCGTAGAAGCCGCCGTAGGCCGCGGTGAGCGCGAAGGTGTCGGTCAGCGCGAACCGCACGTCGGCGCTCACCGCGTCCAGGCGGTCCAGCCCGGCGGACAGCGTCCACCCGGGCGAGGGACGCCAGGTGACGCGGGAGGTGGGATAGCCCAAGGTCAGCCCCAGTTCGGCTTCGCCGCCTTCGATGTCGGAGTCCCTTTCGTAAGCCAGCACCGGCAGCGGCACGTCGGGCAGCACCGAGCGGTTGCCGTCCCAGGTCAGGCCCACGCGGACGGTGCCGCCCCACCGCTTCACCGAGCCCATCACGCTGCCCAGGGTGTAGAGCCCGTCGGCGTCCGACCCCGGGGCGCTGCTGGCCACGCCGGCCCCGGCGGTGCCGGTGATGAGCCAGGCGTGGCCCCCCAGGTCGATCTCGTCCAGCACGTAGCCCAACGCCGCCTCGACCCGGATCAGCCGGGTGGGCACCGCGGGCGCCGCGTCGTTGAAGTGCAGCTGGGTGTACTCAAATCCCACGCCGCCCTCGCCGACGGGTGTCCGCCCGCGGTGCCGCGTGACCGCCACCCCCGAGGCGCCGCCGCCGGTGTCCACGGCCCAGGCGTCGCCGTCGAGGTCGAACGCGCCGGTGATGGGCCCGAACACGCTGACCGCGCCGGTCTGCGCAGAGGTGGGCAGGGCGAAGGCCAGCAGCAGCAGGGTCGATCGGATCATCGCGACACGGTAGCGGACGCGCCAGACGGGTCCAACTCCCTTTTCTCAAGGCTGCTTGCTGGAGATCCGGCCGCGCCGGATTGTGGGAATCGGACCCCGGATCCGCAGCCGTGGGTGACGGGACGTGAACACGCCGCGGCCGCAGGTCGAATCACTCGGCCGCTCGGCCCCCTTCATCGGGCTGCTAAAACCCCGCCGTCAGCCCCATCCGCAGATACGCCGCGTCGTCGACGTCGCGCACCAGGCGAAGTCTTCGGCTGTCCCACCCGCGGGTGAACTCCTGCTGGAAGGCGTATCCGCCCGCGGCGCTCAGTGTGACCTCGGGGGTCAGCGCGAATCTCGCCCCGAGTTCGGTGCGGCTCTGCTCAAAGAACAGCCGCCGGCGGTCGTCGTCGCCGGCGAGGTGGTAGGCCCGCGTGGAGGTCTCGTACATGAAGTACGCGCTCCAGCGATCGGTGGCGCGGTAGCTGATCTCGGTCGAGCCCGCGACCGGCACCAGGAACTTCACGTCGATCGACCAGCGGTCGTCCGGCTGCCACGACACGCTGCTGAAAGGCAGCCCGATCGAGTAGCTCAGCGTCGCCGACTCGCGCACGGTGTACTGCACCGCGGGGATCGGCACGTCGGGCAGGAACGAGCGGCTGCCGTCGTAATCGATGAACCAAGTGATGAATGTTGGCGTCTGGCCCAGCTGTTTGCGGGCAAACAGGCTGCCCACGCCGTACCACGCGTCGCCGTCGGCGTAGGGCAGGTCGCCGGAGAACCCCCCGCCGGCAGTGAAACCCGTGTCCCACCCGTTGTAGCGCCCCAGCGGCGCGCCCACCGCCATGGCGGTGGTCTCCAGCCGGTCGGGCAGGCGCGGGTCGTCGGTGCTCAGCTCGGTGTGGTCGTACAGCCAGCCCACCGACAGCCCGCGCGGGTTGTCGGGGTTCGGGCGGTAGCGGCCGAAGCTCACCACGCGGGCGAGGGTCAGCTCGTCGCCCGCGCCGAAGCGGTCGGACCGCGTGTCCGTGTCCAGGCCAATGGCGTACGAGGTGATACCCAGCGACTGCCCGGGCTTCCACGGCACCGCAACCAGTGCGCTGCCCACCTGGCCCGCGGCGGGGGTGGCGCCGCCGAGCACGCTCAATGCGGCCGCTGCGGCGGCCAGCCGCCCCCCGCGTTGAGCGTCGGGTCGGCGTTGGCGTCGTGGGGGCTGGGTCATCGAAACAGTGTAAGCGGGGCCACCTCCACGAACTACGATCCGGCGCGAATCATCGTCTCGATTCCTGGCCTGGGTGGGGCGGGCTTCCAGCCTGCCGTTCGGGCGCAGCCCGAAAATAACCCACACTCGCCGCTTCACGTCGATGGCAGGCGGGAAGCCCGCCCCGCCCAAGCCGGGAGGTTGATTGGTGACCGTTCCTGAAGTCAGATGATCAAGCCCCAGAAGGGACGCGCCAGACGGGTCCAACACCTTTTTCTCAAAGCAGAGAAGGGTGTCGGATTCCGGATCCGGCGCTGCGAGGGGACGCTTAATCCAGCAACTCGACGCTGGCGAAGCTCTTGCCTTCCAGCATCTCCAGGCTCGCGCCGCCGCCGGTGCTCACGTGGCTGACCTTGTCGGCAAAGCCGAACTCCTCCACCGCCGCCGCGCTGTCGCCGCCGCCGATGATGCTCACCGCGTCGCCGTCGGCCAGGGCCTGGGCGACAGCCTTGGTGCCCAGTGCAAAGGGCTCACACTCGAAGACGCCCATCGGGCCGTTCCAGATCACCGTCTTGGCCTTGGCCACAATGTCGGCGTAGAGCGCGGCGGTCTCAGGGCCGATGTCAAAGCCTTCCCACCCGTCAGGAATCTCGCCGGCGGCGACGGTCTTCTGGTTGCAGTCGGGGTCGTTGAACGCGTCGCCGCAGTTCGTATCGACCGGAAGGACCAGCTTGTCGCCGCCCTTCTCCAGCAGCTGCTTCGCCAGATCGACCTTGTCTTTTTCGACCAGCGATCCGCCGACTTTCCCGCCCTGGGCCAGGCTGAAGGTGTAGGCCATGGCCCCGCCGATCAGGACCCGGTCGCAGATGCCCAGCAGGTTGTCGATGACGTTGATCTTGTCGCTGACCTTGGCGCCGCCCAGAATCGCGACGAAGGGCCGCGCGGGCCTGGCCATCGTGTCGCCCAGGTACTTCATCTCTTTTTCGACCAGGAAACCCATGACCGCGGGCTTGCCGGCGTCTTTCATGGCCTTGGGCACGGCGTACATCGACGCCTCGGTGCGGTGGCAGGTGCCAAAGGCGTTGTTGCAGTACACGTCGCCCAGCGCGGCCAGTGCGGCGACGTAGTCCGCGTCGTCGCCCTTCTTCTCGCCGGCGTTGAAGCGTACGTTTTCGAGCACCAGCACCTCACCGGGTTTCAGCGCCCCGGCCCTGGCCCGGGCGTCGGCGCCGGCGGTGTCGCCGGCCAGCGACACCGGCTTGCCCAGCAACTTCGCCAGCGTGTCGGCCGCGGGCTTGAGACTGAACTTGGGATCGGGTGCACCCTTGGGCCGGCCCAGGTGGCTCATCACGATCACCGAGCCGCCGGCGTCCAGCACGTGCTGAATGCTGGGCACCGCCATCTCCACGCGGCGGCCGTCGGTCACCTCGCCCGCGTCGTTCAGCGGCACGTTGAAGTCGCAGCGCATCAGCACCTTCTTCGCAGAGAGGCCGGATGACAGGTCGAGGTCGGCGAGGGTTTTCTTGGGCATCTTGTGGTTTCCTGGGGATTCGAGGCGTGACAGTTTACTGGGGCGATGAGAGGGAAGGTGATCCGTGGTCCGTGATCCGTGGTCCGTGGTCCGTGGTCCGTGGTCCGAAAGACTGATGATCCGGTTTCGGCGGATCACGGATCACGTTCTGACGGATTACGATCCCAACCCCACCGACTACGATTCTCCTGTGCCCCAACCTCACCCCACCGACGGCCCCGCCGAAGACGCCCCCCCCGCCCCCCTCCACGCCGCGCTCGAAGCCGCCGGCGCCCAGTTCATCCCTTGGGGCGACAGCGGCGCGCAGATCGCCGAGCACTTCGACGCCTTCGAGGCCGAATACGCGGCGCTGCGGCAGCGGGTGGGGGTGCTTCACCTGCCCCAGCGCGGGGTGCTGAAGCTCGCGGGCGACGACGTGAAGGACTACCTGCACCGGCTGTGCACGCAGGAGATCAACGGGCAGGCCGGCGGCGCCAGCGTGCGGGCCTTCCAGCTCAACGAACGCGGCCACGTGACCGCGGACCTGATGGTGCACCTGGGCGACGCGGGCACCTGGCTGGAGGGCGACGCGGACGACCTGCCCGCCCTTGCCAAGCTGATCCTGGCCCGGCAGTTCACCGAGGACCTGACCCTGCGCGAAGCGGTCGGGGCCTGCGCCGTGTTCTGGCTGATCGGGCCAGCCGCGGTGCGGCTGCTGTCGGCCGCGGCCCGCGACGACGCGGCCCGAGAGACGGCGGCCCGCGTGGGCGCCATGCCCGGCACCCACCACGTGCTGGACCTGGAGGGCGCCCCGGGCGTGACCGCCTACCGCCACGACCTGGGCCAGCTGCTGGGCGTGCGGGTGGTGGTGGCCGTGCGGCATGCGGCCGAGCTGTATCCCCGCCTGCTCGCGGCGGCCGGGCACGAGCACACCGACCCGGCCGTGCTGAACCCCGAAGAGGCCGCCGCGTTTGCCGGAAGACGCCGCGCGTCGCTGCGGGGCCGACCGGTGGGCTGGAGCGCCTTCAACACCGTGCGCATCGAAGAGGGCGTGCCGCTGTACCACGTGGACTTCGGCCCCACCTCGCTGCCCGCCGAGGTGCCCGGTCCCCACGGCATCGACCAGGCGGTCAGCTTCACCAAGGGCTGTTACCTGGGGCAGGAGGTGGTCGCACGGATGAAAAGTCTGGGACACCCCAAGAAGCTGCTGGTCGCCTTCCGCGTAGACCGCGGCGTCGACCACGGTGTGGACGGCCCGGACGGGATCGCCAGCGGCGTCGACAACCCGACGCCCCACCCGCTGCCAGTCGCCGGGGCGCAGGTCTTTGACGCCGACGACCCCACCAAGGTCATCGGGGCGGTGACCAGCTCGGCCGCGTCGCCGCTGGCCGGCCAGACCGCCATCGGCTTTGCCGTGGTGCGTTGGGGGCGTCACCGCCCGGGCACGGCGCTGCGGATGCCTGCAGACGGCCGCCTGATCGACGCCCGCGTGGTGGCGCTGGACGCTCCGGCCGCGGCCGACGCCTGAACCCAGCAACGCGGAAAGGGCCCGCCCCGCCTTGTGCACGGGATGGTCGCTGAAACCTCGGACGCGGTTCCGCGGCAACGCGGTGACTGAGAGACTGCCTGCCGCTCGAACACAAACGCGGCTCGACGCGGGAAGCCGGTGAATCATGTGGGTTAGACTGGAGGAGCATGGCCCAGCCCACCGCCGACGTCGAGCAGACCGGAAACCGCGTGATCGCGCGCCTGAGCGGCGTTGAGGTCAGCACCGACGGGCTGCGCGAACTGATTCTGGGCCTCAAGACCCGGCTGGACGCCGGGGCGCGGACCTTTGTGTTCTGTTTCGACGAGGTGGAGTTCCTGCCGTCGGCCTGCCTTGCGCTGCTGCTGATGTTCTATCAGGACGCCAAACGCAGCGATGCGCGGATTGTGCTGCTCAACTGCCAGGAGAATGTGGCGTTGCTGTTGCGGCTGGCCCGTCTGGATGTGTTGTTTGAACTGGCCCGGGGGCTGCCCTCCGAGGCCTGAGCCCTTCGCCGGCCACCCACCAGCGCGCCCCGCCTGACCCGTCTTATGCGGGGGACCCCACGGTCTGAGAATGCGTTTGAAAACCTCGTGGAAGCCCAGGGCGAGCGAGCATCGTCGCTCGCGAGGCGGCAAACCCATATGTCGCCGGAGGCGGCGTACTCCGCCGCAGCCCCAGCCGTCGCGGCGGGGAGGTGGGCCCACGAGGCGAGCGGCGAGGGTCGCCGTCCCGCAGGCCCGCGAGGTTTTCAAACACAATCTAAGGACTTGCCCCAGCCCCGCGAACTGCCGCGGCGATCAGGGCGATAAGCGTTCTCGGAACACGCCTTTTACCCCGGAGCCACCATGCCTGAAGACCTCTGCCTCGATATACAACAAGACGGCTCGAACGTCACGCTGTATCTCCCGGGACCCACGGTCTCCGCCCGCGAGATGGAGGAGGCGGTGGTGACCTGCGGCGAGCACATGCGCTTCGATCACGCCAGCAACTTCGCCTTCGAGCTGTCAGCGATCGAGTACCTCGACTCGGCCTGCATCGGAGTCCTGGTCGAGCTGCTGCGCGAGGTCGAGCCCATGCGCGGCCGCGTGGCCCTGGTGGGCTGCCGCCCCAACGTGCTGTTTCTTTTCAAGTCCACCCGCCTGGACACGGTGTTCGGGATGTTTGACGAGCTCGACGAAGCGATCGCCTCGTTCTCGAAGCGCGACTCGCGGTGGTGAAGCAAAGTTCGAGGTGCAAAGTTCGAAGTTCGAAGTGTTGCGACACCGAACTTCGCACTTCGAACTTCAAGCTTCGAACTTCCTCAGCGCCCCTCAAGCAGCCGCTGCCCCAGGAAGTCTGACAGGTCCGGGATCGCGGTGATCTTTTTGACCACCGCGGGGATGTCGTACTCCAGTCGCACAAACTCCACGCGGTCGTCGTGCAAAATCGCGTAGCTCGCCCGCGGGTCGCGGTCGCGTGGCTGGCCCACGCTGCCGGGGTTGATGATGCACTTTTCGTCGTCGCGGAAGGTGTACGCGCCGCCCAGGTCGCCGGGGGGGTAGAAGTCCGGCTCGTCGGTGAACACGCCGGTGACGTGGGTGTGGCCGCAGAAGGCCTTGGTCTCGATGCGGTCGAAGATCGACGCCATCTTGTTGGGCGCCGCCACCACGTCGTCGGGGAAGATGTACTCGTTGATGGGCCGGCGCGGGCTGGCGTGCACGAACAGGCTGCCCTCGAACCAGCGGCGGATCACCAGCCCGCCCAGGTACTCGAACCGCTGGCGACGCATGTCGACGTCGGGTTCCTGCTCGAACTGGGCCCGGGTCCAGAAGGCGGCCTGCTCGGCGCTGGTGTTGAACATCGTCGGCTCGTACAGCACCGCGAAGTCGTGATTGCCCATCATCGCGAAGAGGCACTTCTCGCGCACCAGGTCGAGGCACCGCGTGGGATCCGGGCCGTAGCCGATGATGTCGCCCAAACAGATGATGCGGTCCAGGCCCCGCCCCTCGATGTCGGCCAGCACGACCTGCAGCGCATCGAGGTTGCCGTGGATGTCGGAGATGACGGCGGTGGGCATGAACGGACTCGCGCAGGGAACGGCGGGGACGTACGCCGGGAACGGTGAGGCGGGACCCAGCGGCCGCCAGGGACGAACCGCTAATGTAACCCAATCCCGCGGCCCCGACGGTGCGGCGTCTCACCCGCGCCAGCGGCCGCTGTGCCGTCCCGTTTGTTTCCGCCGCCCATGCCGCCACCGCCGCCCACCACCGACGCGCCGCAGAACAACCCGCCCGAGCGGGTGCTGCTCATCCGGCCCTCGGCCCTGGGCGACGTCAGCCGCACCGTGCCCTGCCTGGTGGCGCTGCGCCACGCGCTGCCCCACGCGCACATCGACTGGCTGGTAAACGCTTCCTTTGCCGACGCGGTGGCCGCCCACCCGATGCTCGACGGCGTGGTGCCCTTCGACCGCCAGCACCCCCGCGCCATCCCGGCGTTGCTGCGCCGGCTGCGGGCGCAACGCTACGGCCTGGTGGTCGACCTGCAGGGGCTGGCCCGCTCGGGCCTGTTTACCCGGGCCACCGGCGCGGGCCGCCGCATCGGCTTTGCCAACGCGCGTGAGGGGGCGTGGCTGGCCTACAACGAGAAGCACGCCCTGCCGCGGAGCCTGCACACCGTCGACCGCATGCGCGGTCTGCTCGACGCCGCGGGCTTCCCCGGGCCCGCGGACCTGACGCTTTATGTGCCCGCCGCCGCCGCCCTCGCGGTCGCCGGGGTGACCGCCGCCTGGGACGGCAACTTGGACGGCGGATACGCCTGCCTGGCCCCCACCGCGCGGTGGGGCTGCAAGTGCTGGCCGGTTGAACGCTTCGCCGCGGTCGGGGCCGACGCGCTGAGCACCGGCCGCGTGGACCGCCTGGTGGTGGTGGCCTCGCCGCGCGAGCGTGACGGCGTGCGCGGGGCCTTTGCCGACGCCCTGCCCGCGGGCCTGCGCGACCGCGTGCTTTATCCCGACACCGACGTCGGCACGCTCATGGCCTGGATCGCCGGAGCCAGGGCGCTGCTGGGCAACGACTCCGCCGCCCTGCACCTCGCCGTCGGCCTCAACCGCCCCACCGTCAGCCTGTTTGGTCCGACCGACCCCGCCCGGGTGGGCCCCTGCCGCTGGACGCCCGACACGGTGCCGGCCGCAAAACACGTCGTGATCCGCGCACCAGGCACCGTGGGCCGCACCATCAAGTACCGGCGCTGCAAAGACGACGACACCCTCATACGCGGCATCGAACTCGGCGACGTACGCGAGGCGTTCGCGCGGGTGCTGGACGGGGATTGAGTGGGGCGGGCTTCCAGCCTGCCATCGACGCGAAGCGGCGACCATGGATCGATCCCGGGCTGCGCCCGAGCGGCAGGCTGGAAGCCCGCCCCACCCTCAACACCGGGTGTCTTGACCCAGGCATGAGGCCGTGAAACGCTACTCCTTCAGAAGCGACGCCAGCGCGTCGCGCATCGCCGCGTCGTCGGCGAAGAACACCTCGCGGACCTGCCGCAGCCGCAGCGTCGTCGCTTGGTCAAGCGTGACGCCCGCGGGCAACGCCGGCTTGTCGGGCATGACGCTGGACGCCGCCTTCAGGTCGCCCGACAGCGCCGCCGCCAGCGCCGCGCCGGTGCGCTGCGTCTCGTCGCCGTCGGCCTCGAACCGCTCCGCCGCCGCGCGGTAGCGGCCGGCGTTGAGCAGGCCCCAGGGGTCGGCTCCGTCGACCACCGGCCGCGGCCGGCCGCTGTAGATCTGCAGGGACGCCACGCCCAGGCCGCCGGATTGGATACCGGGGACCAGCGCCCGCGCAGCGGAGGTGGGCGGCGGGGCGTCCGCGTCGGCGGCCTTGGAACCGCCCCCGCCCTGCGCCAGCCCGCCGGGCTGAACCGGAGGCGTGGGGGTGGCCGAGAAGCCGCCGCGATTCCGGCACCACAGGCCGTGGCCCGCGACCCCGTACGCGTTGACCGGGCAGCCGCAGGCCGGCCCGCTGCGGATCGGCCGCACCACGCCGATGGACCTGGACCCGTCGGCCCGGATCGCGCGGACCACGCCGATGCTCAGCTCCGGGGCGTGACCCCGCCCCACCCTGACCGGCCGCCCGCGCACCGTCCGCAGCGGGCGGTAGAGCGTCCGCCGGGCCACCCAGGGGCGGTCCGCGTCCCCGGCGTCCGGCGGCACCACGCGGACGACCCGGCGCACCGACGAGCCGTCGTCCGCCAGCGCCGCCCCGTAAAAGCCGGGCGCTGCATAGAGCACCAGCATCAGCGGAGACAGGCGGGCCAGGCGGGACAGGCGTCGCCATCGCGCGATGGGGGCGGCACCGGCGCCGGGGACATCGACGCGAAGGGCGAGGCTCATGGGTGTCTCTCCGGCGGGGGGGGGGGGGGGGCGGCGCGGGTGTCATCGCGTCGCGTCGGTCGCGGGCTCCATCGGGTCGGTGAACCGGGTCCATCCGAGCCGTTCACGCTCTATTCTAAGGGGCATTCCGACGGGTTCCAGCAAAAAGGCGTCGGTCTTCGACGTTTAAGTTCCAAGGAAACATCCCGTTATGTACGTGTACGCCGGCATCGACGAGGCGGGCTACGGCCCGGCGTTCGGCCCCCTGACGGTGGGCTGCTGCGTGCTGGCGGTGCCGAAGCTGCCCGCCGACGCCCCCCCGCCCCAGCTGTGGTCACGGCTTCGCAAGGGCGTCAGCCGCACGCTCAGCGGCCGGGCGGGCCGGGTGGTCATCAGCGACTCCAAGAAGCTGACCACCAAGGCGGCGGGCATTGCGCACCTCGAAACCGGCTGCCTCGCCGTCGCGGGCCTGGCCGGGCACCGCCCCGACGACGCGGGCGCCTGGCTGGACGCGCTGGGCGAGACGTCGCACCACGACCTGGCCGCCCTGCCCTGGTACGGCCGCTCTCGCACCAACCAATCCGACGCCACGCCGTGGCAGCCCCTGCCCGCCGCCCACGACCCCGGCGAGCTCGCGGTCAAGCGTGGGCTCTTCACCCAGACCGCGCACCGCATCGGCGTCGAGGCCCTGCACCTGGGCGTCTCGGTCGTGTTCGAAGACCGTTTCAACGCCATGGTCGCCGCCACCCGCTCCAAGGCCGCGGTCAACCTCACCTTCATCGCCGGCCACCTGCAGACCGTGTGGCAGCGCTGGGGAACCGATCACCCCACCTGCGTGGTCGATCGCCAGTCGGGCCGCTCGCGCTACCGCGAATGGCTCGCGCTCAACTTCCCCGACGCGCAGCTGGCGGTGGAGCGCGAGCACGGGCAAGAGTCGGTCTACGTGCTGGAGCAGGGGCCCCGCCGCATGACGCTGCGTTTCCCCGTCGCCGCCGAGTCGGACCACATGCCCGTCGCCGTCGCGTCAATGGTTGCCAAGTATTCACGCGAATTGATGATGGCCCGCTTTAAAGCCTGGTTCACACAGCGCCTGCCCGACGTCAAGCCGACCGCCGGCTACGGAAGCGACGCGAAGCGTTTCTGGGAAGAGGTCCGCCCGCACCTGCCCGCGCTAAAGATTGATCCGGGCGCGCTGCGGCGCCGCGTTTAGCCGCGTCTGGCCGCTCGCTATTGCGGCCTGAACGTCGCCTTGCACCCCGGCGCCTCGTGCACCGTCACCGAGAACACCCACACGTCCTCGGGCAGCTTGCGCTCGAAAAAGTGCGCGATCTTCTCGCTCACCCGCTCGGCGCTGGGGTTGACCTCCAGCTGGCCGTTCGAGAAGAACGGCTCCACCTCGTTCAGGCAGCGGTTGTTCCACGGCCCGGTGACCTGGTCCAGCAGAAGCTCCAGCTCGTGAAAGTCCATGACCGTGTCCATCGCGTCCAGCCCGCGGGCGGCGATGGTGACCTCCACCTTCCAGTTGTGGCCGTGCATCGGCTCATTGCCGCCGCCGGGCATCTTCAGGGCGTGGCTGGCGCAGAAGGTTTTCTCGACGGTGGCTTCGTACATGGGGTGGGAACCTTTGGGAGAGAGCCCCGATCCTACACTCTGGCCCCATGCCCGACGCCCCCACCGATTCCGACGTCCACGCTCCCGTGACGGCTTCCGATCCGATCGTCGGCATCGACCTGGGCACCACCAACTCGCTGGTCGCCCACTGCACCGCCGCGGGTCCGCGGCTGATCGCCGGGCCCGACGGCCGCACCTCGCTGCCTTCGGTCGTGCGGATCGATCCGGCCACGGGCAGTCCCGTCGCCGTGGGGCACGCCGCCCGGGACGCCGCCGCCGACCACCCCGCCGACACGATCGCCTCGTTCAAGCGGCTGATGGGGCGCGGCCTCGCCGACGTGGCCGACGACCTGGACACCCTGGCCTACGCCGTGGTCGAGGGGCCCCACGACACCGCGCGGGTCAAGGTCGGCGACCACGTGCTCAGCCCGCAAGAGATCAGCGCCGCGGTGCTGGCCGAGCTGCGGCGCCGGGCCGAGGCCGACCTGGGCGTGCCGGTCGCCCGGGCGGTCATCACCGTGCCGGCGTATTTCGACGACGCCCAGCGCCAGGCCACCCGCGACGCGGGCCGGCTGGCGGGGCTGGACGTGCGGCGGATCGTGAACGAGCCGACGGCGGCGGCGCTGGCCTACGGGCTGGGCGAACGGTCGGCCGCGCCCACCACCGGCCCCCAGCGTGCCGGCGGCGTCTCGCTCAACGTCAAAGTCAACCCCGCCGCCTGCGCCGACGACGCGACCGGCGGCGATGCGCCCTCTTCATCGCCCACGCAGACCATCGCCGTCTACGACCTGGGCGGCGGCACCTTCGACGTGTCGATTCTGAAGCTGCGGCAGACCGACCACGGCGCCGTGGACCAGGTGCTGGCCACCGACGGCGACACCCGCCTGGGCGGCGACGACCTGGACCGGGCAATGATGGACCGCATCGCGCCAACACCGCCCGCGTCTCCCGCCGACCGCCAGGCCCTGCGGAGGTGCGCCGAAGACGCCAAGATCCGTCTGAGCACCGAGGACACCGCGGAGGTGGCCGTCGCCGCAGGGGGCAAGACCGTCCGCGTCACCCTCACCCGCGCCGACCTCGACGCCCTGGCCGACCCGCTGATCGACCGCACCCTCGCCGCCTGCACGCGTGCGCTCAAGAACGCCGGCGTCACCGCCGCCGACCTGGACCGCGTGATCCTTGTTGGCGGCAGCACCCGCATCCCCCGCGTGCGTGAGCGCGTCGCGGAGTTCTTCGCCACCACGCCCTACACCGCGCTCAACCCCGACGAGGTCGTGGCCCTGGGCGCCGCGGTGCAGGGCGCCACCCTCGCCGGACTGCGTCGCGACTCCGTCCTGCTCGACGTCATCCCGCTGAGCCTGGGCATCGAGACCATGGGCGGCGCGGTCGCCAAGCTGATCGTCGCCAACACCGCCATCCCCGCCCGCGCCACCGAGCGATTCAGCACCTACGCCGACGGCCAGACGAAAGTCAAGATCCACGTGCTGCAGGGCGAGCGCGAGCTGGTCGAAGACTGCCGCACGCTGGCGACGTTCGACCTCACCGGCATCCCGCCGATGCCCGCGGGCCTGCCCAAGCTCGTCGTCACGTTTCTGGTGGACGCCAACGGCATCCTCTCGGTGCAGGCCCGGGAAGAACGCTCCGGTCGCCGCGCGCACGTCCAGGTCGTCCCGCACCACGGCCTCACCCGCGACGAGGTCGCGCAGATGGAGGCCGACGGCTTCACCCACGCCCGGGAAGACATGCGCCGCCACCGGCTGATCGACCTGCGGCTCAACGCGCGGCTGGATATCCGCAACATCACCCGCCAGCTCGAACGCCTGGGCCCCGACGAGCTGGAACCGGACTACCGCACGCAGGTCGAGGCCGACGTGGCCGCGGTGCGGGCCTTCGTCGATGCCGACGACGACGCGGTCGATCCCGACGCCTTCCAGGCCGCGATGGAGGCCATGGACCGCGGCACCCTGCGGCTGGCCGAGGTCAACATCGCCAAGACGCTGAAGGGACCCGAACGCGGCAACGCGGGCTGACGGTTTGCGGGCGGGCGGCCGCGTCGGAATACTCAGGCCACCGCGACGCCCCGCGGCACTCCTGCGCGGCTCCGATTCAGCGCCCACGATGAAGCTTCTCCCCCCCATCCTGCTGCTTGCCACGGCCGTGCTGGCCGCCCTCGGGGGCTGCGGCGACGCGGCCGCCCCCCGCCCGGACGCGCCCCGCGATGCGGCGCCCGCCGCGGACGTGGGCGACGTGGTCCGCATCGGCTTCCTCGTGCAGCAGCCCGACACCGCCTGGGCGCAGCTGCAGCAGAAGTTTGCCGACCAGGCCGCGGACGACCTGGGCTTCGAGATCATCCACCTGCCCATCCCCGACCGCGACGCGGCCCTGGCCGCGATCGACCGCCTCGCCGAGGAGGGCGCGGGCGGGTTTGTGGTCAGCACGCCCGACACCGGCCTGGGCTACGAGCTGGTGGAACGCGCCCGCGCCGCGGACCTCAAGGTGCTCAGCGTCGAACACAGCCTCGTGGGCGCCAACGGCCTGCCCCACGGGGTGCCCCACATCGGCTTCGACGACGCGAAGATCGGCACGACCACCGCGGTGGTGCTCGACGCCGCCATGCGGGCCCGCGGCTGGCGCAGCGCCCACCCCGACACCACCGCCGTCTGCGTGCTGACCGACGACCGCTCCGGGTCCGCGCACGCCCGCACCCGCGCCGCGCTCGCCGCGCTCGACGCCGCGCGCTTCCCCGCCGACCGCGTCCACCCGACCCCGCCCCCCGGCCCCGGCGACGAGCCCGGGGCCGACGCGGCGGCCGTCCTGCTCCGCCAGCACCCCGGTATCCGCCGCTGGGGGGTGCTCGGCCCGAGCGACCGGGCCGTGATCGGCGCCCTGCGGGCCTTCGAGGCGGCCGGCCTGCCCGCCGACGCCGCCATCGGCGTGGGCGTCAGCGGCGTGAGCGCCCTGGACGAGTTCCGCCGTGAGCCGGCCTCGGGCTTCCACGCCTCGGTCTTGCTGAGCGTCCGTGCCCACGGCTACGACGCCGCCGCCGCCCTGTACCACTGGGTGGCCCAGGGCGCCAAGCCCCCCGCCGAAACCCTCACCCCCGGACGCCTGATCGACCGCCGCAACTTCAAACGCGTCGCCCGCGAAGCGGGCATGGAGTAGCCCGCTGCGCCCGACGCCCCGCCCGCCCCAGCGCTACGCCCACGCCGACCTTGTCGCCGATGCCACCGGATACCGCTCCCCGCGGCTGACCGCGCTGGGCGTGCCGCACGTCTTCGGCACGCGGCGGCACCCGGTGCAGAACGCCCGCGACGCGTGGGCCCTGGCCGACGCGGCGGGGCTGTCGCCGGGACCGGTACACCTGAGCGCCCAGTGCCACGGCCGCGACGTGACCACGCCCGACGCCCGACACCTCTTCCCGCAGGCCGACGCCCACGTCGCCGAACGTCCCGGAGATCTCGTGGCCGTCCGCACCGCCGACTGCGTGCCGGTGCTGCTGGCCGGACCCGACGGCCGCGCCGTCGCCGCCGTACACGCGGGCTGGCGCGGCCTGGTCGCCGGCGTGGTCGAAGCCGCCGTCGCCGCCCTGCACGCCTGCGGCCACCGGCCAATGGCGGCGGCGGTGGGCCCGTGCATCGGCGTCGCCCACTACGCGGTCGGCGACGACGTCGCCGCGTCCTTCGACCCGGCTCACCTGGACCGCACCCGCGGCCCCAAACCGCACCTGGATCTGCGTGCCGCCACCGCCGCCCGGCTGCTCGGTCTCGGGCTTGCCGCCGCCGACATCGACGTGTCGAGCGCCTGCACCTTCCGCGACGAGGCCGATTTCTTCAGCCACCGCCGCGCGGTACAGCGCGGCGCCGCCCGCGGACACCAGGCGGCCGTCATCGGCCCGGCACCTCCCTGAACCCGACGCGGAACCTGCCCGGGGTGTTCCCGCGTGCATCCCCGGCGTCAAAATCTCCTAGATTGCACCCGTGACCACCCCCATCACCATCCGCGGCCTGCGAAAACACTTTGGCCTGACCCGGGCGGTCGACGGGATCGACCTGGACATCCCGGGCGGAGACCTGTTTTTTTTGCTGGGCCCCAGCGGCTGCGGCAAGACCACCCTACTGCGGATGATCGCCGGCTTCAGCGACCCCGACGCCGGCTCGATCGCTTTCGGCCCGCAGGACGTCACACACCTGCCGCCCAACGAGCGCAACACCGGCATGGTCTTCCAGGGCTACGCCCTGTGGCCGCACATGACCGTCCGCGGCAACGTGGCCTTCGGGCTCGAAGTCCGCAAGGTTCCCAAGAAAATGCTCCGCGATCGCGTCGACCAGGCCCTCGACGCCGTGCAGCTCACCCACGAAGCCGACCGCAAAATCAACCAGCTCTCCGGCGGCCAGCAGCAGCGCGTCGCCCTCGCCCGGGCGCTGGTCATCCAGCCCACCGTGCTGCTGCTCGACGAGCCGCTCTCGAATCTGGACGCCAAGCTGCGGCTCACCATGCGCGCCAGCATCCGCCAGGTCTGCAAGCAGGCCTCCATTACCGCCGTCTACGTCACCCACGACCAGGACGAAGCGCTCAGCATGGCCGACCACGTCGCCATTCTCGACGCGGGCAAGATCGTGCAGACCGGCCCGCCCCGCAAGCTCTACAAGCGGCCCGACTCGCGCTTCGTCGCCGACTTCCTGGGCGACAGCAACTTCGTCACCGCCAAGGTCACCGCACTTAAAGAAGACCGCCTGCTGCTCGACTCACCCGCCGGCCTGCTGCACGCCGGCGTCTTCCCCACGCCCGCGCCCGAAGCCGGCAGCACCGTCACCTGCTCGGTCCGCCCCGAGGCCGTCCGCTTCGTCCGCGAGCGTCGGGCCCAGCCCGAAGCCACCGACCTGCCCAACCAGTTTGCCGGCGTGCTGCTGGACACCGTTTATCTCGGCGAACTCGCCCAGCACCGCCTGCGCGTCCTGCCCGAGGGCCCGGGCACCACCGCGTCGGCAAACGAGGGCATGGAGCTGCGGGCCTTCGAGCTCAATCCCCCGATCGAAGACGCCCCCAACCTCCCGGTCAGGGCCACCGTCCACCCCGACGACGTGGTCGTGCTGGCCGCGAAATAGCCGGGGAGCAGGCCCGGGCTTCGCCCGCCCGCGGGGCACCCCGCACGGGCCCGCCCCGAAAGCTCAGCCCCTGCCCGGTAAGACTCAAGCCCCCCGCTTGAATCGCCCGATGCCTGTGGTAACCTGTCCGGCCCCCCTGAACGGGGCCCCGATCCCGCGTAGCTCAACGGTAGAGTAGGTGACTGTTAATCACTTGGTTGTTGGTTCGAATCCAACCGCGGGAGCTTGAAGACGAAGCCCTTTCGGTACCCACCGAAGGGGTTTTTTTGTGCGCCACGCGGGTTTTCTCGCCCGCTCGGGCACCGTCACCGCGTCCGTGATGTTTGCTCACCGCTGCACCGTTCTGCACCGTTTTGTTCTCCATTTGCTGTCGCTGGTGCTGTCGGTGCGGTCGGTCATCCGTCCCCGTCGCCCGCAGTACGGGCAACGCTTCCACCGCCCGGCGGGCCGCGTCCATGTCCGCCCGCTGGTAGTGCCGGCGTAGCGTGGCCGCTTGGGTGTGTCCCGTGATACGCATGGCGACGGCATCCGATACCCCCGCCGCGTTGAGCCACGACGCGCAGGTGGTCCGCAGGGCGTGGAAGTCGAGCTTCCGCCCCTCCGCGTCCTGCTCGGCCAGAAACGCGGAGCCGGCCCGCCCGGCCCGTTCCTCCGCGGTGTCCCCCTCGGCGATCCACGCCACGCGGGCGGCGGCCAGGTCGGCCTTGAGCATCCCCGCCGTCTCGTGGTCCGCCGGCATGTTGAACGCCGACGCCGCGGGCAGCTTGCCGACGAAGTGGTCCGCCAGCGACGCGGCCGTCTCCACCCGCAGGGGAATCAACTGGTCCCTCCGGCTCTTGGTGTTCGCCTTGGCCTTCAACGTCACCGCCGGGGCGGCCCCCGTCAGGTCGAAGTCGGCCACGGTGAGCCGGGCGATGGCCGAACGCCGAGCGCCCGTCTCCACCGCCACGCGGTACAGCAACCCGCGGGCGGCCCCGGTCATCGACCACCGCACGCCACCGTCGAGTTCTTCCCCGGTGCGCTGGTGGTGGCCCCGTCCTTCACGGGTGCGGCCGGTCAGAGTGTCGCCCGCTTCCGCAGCGGCGATCAACCGGGCCACTTCATCGGGCACCATCGAACGCCGGGCCTCATCCGCCGGCACCGTCGCCCGTTCAAGGCACGCCACCGGGTTCCGCTCCGCCCGCCGGCGCTTCACCATCCAGTTCCCGTAGGCGTTGAACGCCGTCAGGTAAGCGTTGCGGGTAATCCCGCTCCACCCCCGAGCCTCGGCCAGTTCACCCATCGCCCGCTCCACGCGGTCGGCGGTCACGTCACGCCAAACGTCCAGCTTCGCCGCGGTCACGATCAACCGGATGCGGCTGGCCTGCTTGGCGGCGTGGGGTGCCGAACGGTTGCCCACAAGGTGGGCTTCATACGCATCGACGTGAAACGCCACCGGCCGACGGGCCTCCACGGCGTAGTCCTCCGCCTCTCCATCAATCACGCCTTCCCGCCGCAAAGCCACGTCCGCGTCCAGCTTGTCCGCGATGCGCTGCGCCGCCCGCTTGTCGGTGGTGCGGCTGCTCTTGGTGATCTGCTTCCCGTTCGCGTTGCGGTACTGGATCATCCAGCACGGGCGATCCGTTCTCTTAAATACGCTTGCCATGTTGTCTCTCCCTTGGTGTTCTGGTTCGTTTTGTCGGTGTCGATTGTCGAGCCGGGCCGGTCAGGCCGTGGCCCCGATGCGGTTGTGAAACCACGCGGTGAGCCGGTCCACCGGAAACAACACCTTGCGTCCGATCCGGGCCACGGGCAAGCCGCTGTCCCGGTCGGCGGTGAGTTCATCCAGCTTGCGGACGCTGATCCCCAGCGCCTCGGCGGCCTGCTTGCGGTCATAGGCGAGCCGGGCCACGGGGGCGGGCGTCGAGGGGGCGGTGATGGTGTTCGTGTTCTCGGTCATGGGTCTGTCTCCATCGAAACAAGCCCGCACAAGGCACGGGGCCAGTGCGGGCGAGTCGGGGTTATTCGGGTGTGGGTGTGGGCCTCGGTGTGAAGCCCACGAAAAACCCCCCAGCACAACGGCCGGGGGGTCTGGGTGGGGTTGCCGGTGACGGCGGGCGCCGCAGCGTCCACGCTGGCGGTTGATCTGCCCCCGGCAGACGACTTTTAGAGCACTCCGACCGATCGGGAGGGGTATGACCGCCCTACGGGTCGGGGGTGTCTAAAAGTTCGCTACCGGGGTCAGGCGTTAGCCGTCCGCCGGGGGCCAACGCTCGGGGATGTCACCGCCGGCGTTGGGCCACTCGTGCGGATCACTCCATCCAAGATCGGCATCAAGGCGGTGCTGCACCTCACGCATGGCGACGACGCGGGGGGCGTCCGGCTGGCCGCCGTTCTTACTCTCCAGCGCATCCAGCACCGGCAGCACGGCGTCATACAGGCACTCCCGCCGCAGGGTGTTCATGGCCCGGCGTCCGTCCGCGTCGGGTAGGTCACGCTCCAACGCGAGGATGGCCCGGTATGCGGAAAGGATGTTGCGACGGTCGGCGGCGCTGGTCACGCCCGCCATGTACAGGCGATAGCTGGCCGCCTTTTGGGGGCGGCGTGGGGTCGGGGTCTTCATGGGGTCTTTCGGGTTCGGTGTACGGCGCCGGTTAGGCGCTCGGATAGGTGGTGTGGTGGTGGGGCTGGCCGAACAAACCGCCGAACACGCCCCCCGGAAGGGGGTGAAAAGCGGCGCTCGCGGGCTGTTAAGGCGTGTTCGGTGTTCGGCCCTATAGAGAGAGCGAACGCCGAACAAGGTCACTCCCCTAACGGAGAGAGCTAAAGCACTCTCTCCTTGAACATGTCGGGTCAGTACCCCGCCGCAAAGGCTTTCGCGGCCCCACCCTCGCGCTGCTTGGCGGCGTCCACGCACAGCTTCCAACTGTCCGCCCGGATCATCCCCGCCGTGATGGCTTTGGCCTTCCAAGTGTTCACGGTCGAGACCGACACGTCGAAGTGATCCGCCAGCGCCCGCTGGCTGGCGTAGTCACACGACTCCACCGCGTCCACCAGCGCTAGCAACTTCCCGTGCTCCGACGCCTCGGTGGTCCACCGCGGGCCGTCCTCGTCATCCATCAGCCGCACAAGCCGCGACTCGGTCGAGCCGTCCCGCTTCCGCCGGTGCTTGTGAAACGTCATATTGAACGCGGCCCCATCGAACGACGGGCCGCCCTTGGGCAAGGTCAACTCCACCGTCTGGTTCAACAGCACGTCCAGCTTCGATGAACCCCGAAACCCGTTCTGTCCCCGCCCGCCCTTCTTCGAATGGTGAACGATCATTACCGCCGATCCAATCGACTGGATGCGCTGGATCAACTTCAACACCGGGTCGAAGCTGGCGGCGGCGTTTTCATCCTCCATCGTGGCGAGGGTGCTCAGGTTGTCCAGCACCACCAACGCGGGCCGCTGGCGTTTCACCAACGTGACCAACGCCGCTTGTCCATCCTCGGAGCCGATGTCCGGGAACACCGCGTCCTCGTACTGGTCCTGCCGGGCGAACATCAACAGGTTGCGGTCCAACTCGTCCACACTCACCCCGTCGCCCAACGCCCTCATCAACAGGTTGGCCCGCTGGTGAAGATCGAACATGTCCATCTCACCATCGACGTACACAACGCCGCGGCCCTGAAGTGGACCCCAAAAACTGGGCGCCCCGCTAAGGTGATTGCAGATCCTAACAGGATGCAATCATGCCCCGATCGAAGAGACGAAGTTTCACGCCCGCGTTCAAGGCCAGG